>Ga0123332_1003880_pt1 | contig 13413 bp, 9 predicted proteins | sample BioC12SIPDNA_4_FD_89958 | JGI IMG/M metagenome (GOLD analysis project Ga0123332, IMG submission 89958) | Anaerobic biogas reactor microbial communites from Washington, USA - Biogas_R2_A C12 SIP DNA | ecosystem: Engineered > Bioreactor > Anaerobic > Unclassified | place: Washington, USA...
CGGCCCCGTCGGCCCCGCGCCGAAGGAGCACCAGGCCGTCTACACCACGCTGCATTTCGACAAGCCGTGGTCGTACGAGAACTACCTCAAGACCGGCGGCTACCAGGCGCTGCGCAAGGTGCTGACGGAGAAGATCCCGCCGGCCGACGTGATCGAGATGGTCAAGCAGTCGGGCTTGCGCGGCCGCGGCGGCGCGGGCTTCCCGACCGGGCTGAAGTGGAGCTTCATGCCCAAGGGCGAGATGCAGAAGTACATCCTCTGCAACTCCGACGAGTCCGAGCCGGGCACCTGCAAGGACCGCGACATCCTGCGCTACAACCCGCACGCGGTGATCGAGGGCATGGCGATCGCCTGCTACGCCACCGGCGCGAGCGTGGGCTACAACTACCTGCGCGGCGAGTTCCACCACGAGCCGTTCGAGCACATCGAGGAAGCCCTGGCCGAGGCCTACAAGCACGGCTGGCTGGGCAAGAACATCCTCGGTTCGGGCGTGGACATCGACATCTACAACGCCCTGGGCGCCGGCGCCTACATCTGCGGCGAGGAAACCGCGCTGATGGAGTCGCTGGAGGGCAAGAAGGGGCAGCCGCGCTACAAGCCGCCGTTCCCGGCCAACTTCGGCCTCTACGGCAAGCCGACCACGATCAACAATACCGAGACCTTCGCCTCGGTGCCGGCGATCGTGCGCAACGGGCCCGAGTGGTTCATGAACCTGGGCAAGCCCAACAACGGCGGCTGCAAGATCTTCTCGGTGTCCGGCCACGTGAACCGCCCGGGCAACTACGAGATCCGCCTGGGCACCCCATTCTCCGAGCTGCTGGAGATGGCCGGCGGCATGCGCGACGGCAACCGCATCAAGGGCGTGATCCCCGGCGGATCGTCGATGCCGGTGCTGCCGGGCGAGGTGATGATGGGCCTGACCATGGACTACGACGCGATCCAGAAGGCCGGTTCCGGCCTGGGCTCGGGCGCGGTCATCGTCATGGACCACACCACCTGCATGGTGCGCGCCTGCCAGCGCATCGCGCGCTTCTACTTCAAGGAAAGCTGCGGCCAGTGCACCCCGTGCCGCGAGGGCACCGGCTGGATGTACCGCATGCTCACCCGCATCGCGAACATGGAGGCGACGCTCGACGACCTGCACATGCTGCGCGCCGCGGCCGGGCAGATCGAGGGCCACACCATCTGCGCCTTCGGCGAGGCGGCGGCCTGGCCGGTGCAGGGCTTCCTGCGCCACTTCTGGCATGAATTCGAATACGCCATCGTGAACAAGCGCTTCTACGTCGACGACGAGCTCGCAGGCACGCTGGCCCGGCCCGCGGAGGCGCTGGCATGAGCGCGCAACCGGTGAACCCGAACCTGCCGCCCGACCACGTCACCGTCTTCATCGACGGGGTCGAGCTGGCGGCGCCCAAGGGGTCGATGATCATCCAGGCCGCGGACAAGGCCGGCATCCCGATCCCGCGCTTCTGCTACCACGACAAGCTGTCGATCGCGGCCAACTGCCGCATGTGCCTGGTCGACACCGAGGTGGGTGGCCGCCCGGCGCCCAAGCCGTCGCCGGCCTGCGCGACCCCGGTCATGGACGGCCTGAAGGTCTTCACCCGCAACGACAAGGCCCTGCAGGCGCAGCGCAACGTGATGGAGTTCCTGCTGATCAACCATCCGCTCGACTGCCCGATCTGCGACCAGGGCGGCGAGTGCGAACTGCAGGACCTGTCGCTGGGCTACGGCCGCTCGGTCAGCCGCTTCGTGGAGCGCAAGCGGGTGGTCGCCGACGAGGATCTCGGGCCGCTGGTGGCCACCGAGATGACGCGCTGCATCCACTGCACGCGCTGCATCCGCGTGACCGCCGAGATCGCCGGGACCTACGAGCTGGGCGGCATGTGGCGCGGCGAGAACCTGCAGATCGGCACCTACGACGGCAAGCCGCTGACCACCGAGCTGTCGGGCAACGTGATCGACGTGTGCCCGGTGGGCGCGCTCACCAACAAGGTGTTCCGCTTCCGCGCCCGCCCGTGGGAGCTGATCGCGCGCGAGTCGCTGGGCGTCCACGACGCGCTCGGCAGCAACCTGTTCCTGCACATGCGCCGCGGCGAGGTGATGCGCGCGGTGCCGCGCGACAACGACGCGGTCAACGAGTGCTGGCTGTCCGACCGCGACCGCTACTCGCACCAGGGCCTGTACGCCGCCGACCGCGCGCTCAAGCCGTTGCTGCGCGTGGCCTCCAACGGCGACGACGGCGACTGGCGCGAGGCGAGCTGGGACGAGGCGCTGGCCAAGGCGGCGCAGATCCTGCGCGAGAATGGCGCCGACAACCTCGGCGTGCTGGTCCACCCGGCGACCTCGAACGAAGAGGGTGCGCTGCTGGCGCGCCTGGCCGAGGGCCTGGGCACCGGCAACATCGACCACCGCATCGGCCAGCACGACCTGTCCGACGGCGCCGTGGCCGAGCCGTTCGCGATGCCGGTGGCGGACATCGAGAACGCCGATGCGATCGTGATCGTCGGCTCCAACCTGCGCCACGAGGTGCCGCTGCTGCACCAGCGCGTGCGCAAGGCCTGGCGCCGCGGCGCGAAGGTGCACGTGGTCGGCCCGGTCGATTTCGAGTTCACCTTCGACATCGCCAGCAAGGCGATCGTGCCGCCGTCGGGGATGGCCGACGCGCTCGCCTCGGCGGAGCTGGCCGATGCCGTGCGCGGCGCCGGCAGCGTCGCCGTGATCGTGGGCGCGGTGGCCGAGAACGGCCCGCACGCGAGCGCGGTCCGCGCCGCGGCGGCCGCCTTCGCCCGCGCCACCGGCGCGGCGCTGTGCCGCATCCCGCAGGGCGCCAACGCGCTCGGCCTGGCCCGCCACGGCGTGCTGCCCTCGGGGCTCGACGCCGCGGCGATGCTGGCCCAGCCGCGCGGCGCCTACCTGGTGTACGGCATCGAGCCGGGACTGGACTTCGCCGACCAGGCTGCCGCGATGAGGGCGCTGGGCGCGGCCCAGGTAGTGGCGTTCAGCCACTTCGCCTGCCAGTCGACCCGGCGCGTGGCCGACGTGATCCTGCCGATCGCCACCCTGTTCGAGAACGACGCGACGATGACCAACCTCGATGGCCGCGACCAGCGCGCGGTAGCCGCGGGCCGGCTTCCGGGCGAGGCGCGCCAGGGCTGGGCGGTGCTGCGCGCCCTTGGCGGCGCGCTGCAGCTGCCCGGGTTCGATTTCACCGACCTGGCCGGCGTGCGCCAGGGCATGCAGGCGCGCACCCCGTCGCCGCGGCCGGGCCAGGCCGCAGCGCAGGCGTCCGGCGAAGGCCTGGAGCTGGCCGTGTCGCAGGCGATCTACCGGGTCGACGCGCTGGTGCGCCGCGCGCAGGCGCTGCAGGCCCACCCGCTGAACGTGGGCCCGCGGGTCAGCCTGCATCCGGATGATGCCGCCGCCGCCGGCGTGGGTGACGGCGCGATGGCGAAGGTGGCCGGCGCCGCCGGCATCGCCACGCTGCCGGTCAACGTGAACCCGCGGGTGGCGCCGGGCTGTGCCTGGGTCGAGTCCGGGCACGGCGCGACCGCTGCGCTGGGCGCGGGCAGGGTCAAGGTGGAGGCGGCATGAGCGCGACCAATACCGCGACGCTGCTGTCGGCCTGGACCGCGCCGCTGCATGACTGGCTGGCCTCGCTCGGGCCGGTCGGCGTGGCGCTGTGGATCGTGCTGAAGATCCTCGCGATCGCCGTGCCGGTGATCGTGGCGGTGGCCTTCTACGTGGTCTGGGAACGCAAGCTGATCGGCTGGATGCACGTGCGCCACGGGCCCATGTACGTGGGCTGGGGCGTGCTGCAGGCCTTTGCCGACGTGTTCAAGCTCCTGTTCAAGGAGGTCATCCGCCCCAGCAGCGCGCATAAGTCGCTGTACGTGCTGGCGCCGCTGATCACACTCGCGCCGGCGTTCGCCGCCTGGGCGGTGGTGCCGTTCGACGCGAAGCTGGTGCTGTCCAACGCCAACGCGGGCCTGCTGTACCTGCTGGCGATGACCTCGCTGGGCGTCTACGGCGTGGTCCTGGCTGGCTGGGCCTCCAACTCGAAGTACGCCTTCCTTGGCGCGATGCGCTCGGCTGCCCAGGTGGTGAGCTACGAGATCGCGATGGGCTTCGCCCTGGTCGGGGTGATGGTCGGCGCGGGCAGCCTGAACCTGAGCGAGATCGTGATGGCGCAGTCGGGCGACGCCGGCCTGTTCGAGTGGTTCTGGCTGCCGATGCTGCCGCTGTTCGTCATCTACTTCGTGTCCGGCGTGGCCGAGACCAACCGCGCGCCGTTCGACGTGGTGGAGGGTGAGTCGGAGATCGTGGCCGGGCACATGGTGGAGTACTCCGGGTCGGCGTTCGCGCTGTTCTTCCTGGCCGAGTACGCCAACATGATCCTGGTCAGCATCCTGACCGCGATCTTCTTCCTCGGCGGCTGGCTGTCGCCGGTCCCGGCCGCGTGGATCCCCGACGTCCCCGTGCTGCGGGTGGTGCTGGGCGACGGCTGGTGGTGGCTGTTTCTGAAGATGTTCTTCTTCGCCAGCTGCTTCATCTGGTTCCGGGCTTCGTTCCCGCGCTACCGCTACGACCAGATCATGCGGCTGGGCTGGAAGGTCTTCATCCCGTTGAGCATCGCCTGGATCGCGGTGGTGGCGTTGATGGCGTATTTCGGCCTGTTCGAGGCGGGCGCGTGATGGGCAAGTTCGTATCATGGCTGCGCAGCCTGTTGCTGCTGGAGATGCTCCGGGGGCTGGGGCTGACGTTGAAGTACCTGTTCCGTCCCAAGTACACGCTGATGTACCCGATGGAGAAGACGCCGCAGTCGCCGCGCTTCCGCGGGCTGCACGCGCTGCGCCGCTACCCCAACGGGGAAGAGCGCTGCATCGCCTGCAAGCTGTGCGAGGCGGTGTGCCCGGCGCTGGCGATCACCATCGATTCGGCGCCGCGCGAGGACGGTACCCGTCGCACCACGCGCTACGACATCGACCTGTTCAAGTGCATCTATTGCGGATTCTGCGAGGAGTCGTGCCCGGTGGACTCGATCGTCGAGACCCACGTCCACGAATACCACTTCGAGAACCGCGGCGAGAACATCCTCACCAAGCCGAAGCTGCTGGCGATCGGCGACCGCCTCGAGGCGGAGATCGCCGAGCGCCGCGCGGCCGACGCCGCCTACCGATAAGCGACCGACCATGGATCTTGCCCTGCTTGCCTTCCTCGCCTTCGCCGCCGTGGCCGTCGCCTCGGCCGGCGCGGTGATCAGCGTCAGGAACCCGGTGCACGCCGCGCTGTTCCTGGTGCTGACGTTCTTCACCGTGGCCTGCACCTGGATCCTGGCCGGCGCCGAGTTCCTCGGGGTCGCCCTGATCCTGGTCTACGTTGGCGCGGTGATGGTGCTGTTCCTGTTCGTGGTGATGATGCTGGACGTGGACGTGGCGCCGCTGCGCGAGGGATACGTGCGCTACCTGCCCGTGGGGCTGCTGGTGGCGGTGGTGATGCTGGTGGAGATGCTGACCCTGATCGGGGTCAGGGCGCGGACGGTGCCCTTCGGCGTCGACGCGGTCGACGCGTCCGGCGGTAACAACGTGGCCTGGGTGGCCCGGCGCCTGTTCACCGATTTCCTGCTCCCGTTCGAGGTCGCCGCACTGATCCTGACCGTGGCGGTGATCGCGGCGGTGGCGCTGACCCTGCGCCGCCGGCCCGGGACCAAGCACCAGAACCCGGCCGAGCAGGCGCGGGTGCGCGCGGCCGACCGCCTGCGCATGGTGAGCATGCCGGCCGAGAAGCACGGCGACGACGCAACCGGCGGGGAGGCGCGACAGTAATGGAATTCCTCGGACAGGGCCTGGGACTGGGCCACTACCTGGCGCTGGGCGCGGTGCTGTTCTGCATCAGCGTGGCCGGCATTTTCCTCAACCGCAAGAACGTCATCATCCTGTTGATGTCGATCGAGCTGATGCTGTTGGCGGTGAACGTCAACTTCATCGCGTTCTCGCGGCACTTCGGCGACGAGGCGGGGCAGATCTTCGTGTTCTTCATCCTCACGGTGGCCGCGGCCGAGGCCGCGATCGGCCTGGCCATCCTGGTGACGCTGTTCCGCAACCGCAGCACGATCAACGTCGCCGAGATCGACACGCTGAAGGGATGATGGCGACGCGGGGCGGACGCCCGGCCGCGGCAAGGCCGGGCGGGTGGCAACCGGAACCGGGGCGCGCGCGGCGGCAGGCCGCCAGCGCGACGCCCGGCGGGGAAGGCGGACAGGGCGGCATACGTAGACAGGTAACGGACCAGACATGGCGATTTCCACAACCCACCTGCTGATCATCGTGCTGGCACCGCTGCTGGGCGCGATCGTGGCCGGCTTCTTCGGCCGCCAGGTCGGGCGCGCCGGCGCGCACACGGTGACCATCCTGGGGGTCGCGCTGAGCTGCGCGTTCTCCTGCTACGTGCTCTACCAGCTCGTCTGCCAGGACGCGGCCGCGTACAACCAGAACGTGTACACGTTCTTCGAGGTCGGCAAGTACTCCGCGCACGTCGGCTTCATGGTCGACCGGCTGACCGCGATGATGATGGTGGTGGTGACCTTCGTCTCGCTGCTGGTGCACGTGTACACGATCGGCTACATGGCCGAGGACCCCGGCTACCAGCGCTTCTTCGCCTACATCAGCCTGTTCACGTTTTCGATGCTGATGCTGGTGATGTCGAACAACTTCCTGCAGCTGTTCTTCGGCTGGGAAGCGGTCGGCCTGGTGTCGTACCTGCTGATCGGGTTCTGGTTCAAGCGTCCGAGCGCGGTGTTCGCCAACCTCAAGGCGTTCCTGGTGAACCGCGTCGGCGACTTCGGCTTCCTGCTCGGCATCGCCGCCGTGTTCTGGTACTTCGACACGCTCGACTACGCCGACGTGTTCGCCAGCGCCGGCCAGGTGCTCGATGGCAAGACGCTCCAGGTCGTGAACGGATTTGAATGGTCGGCGGCGACGCTGATCTGCATCTGCCTGTTCATCGGCGCGATGGGCAAGTCCGCCCAGGTGCCGCTGCACGTGTGGCTGCCCGACTCGATGGAAGGCCCGACCCCGATCTCGGCGCTGATCCACGCCGCCACCATGGTGACCGCGGGCATCTTCATGGTCGCGCGCATGTCGCCGGTGTTCGAGCTGAGCGTGACCGCGCTCAACTTCGTGCTGTTCATCGGCGCCACCACTGCCTTCTTCACCGGCCTGATCGGCATGGTGCAGAACGACATCAAGCGGGTGGTCGCGTACTCCACGCTGTCGCAGCTGGGCTACATGACCGTCGCGCTCGGCGTGTCCGCGTACTCGGCCGCGGTCTACCACCTGATGACCCACGCGTTCTTCAAGGCGCTGCTGTTCCTGGCCGCCGGCTCGGTCATCATCGGCATGCACCACGAGCAGGACATGCGCAAGATGGGCGGCCTGCGCAAGTACATGCCGGTCACGTTCTGGACCAGCGTGATCGGGACGCTCGCCCTGGTCGGCACGCCGTTCTTCAGCGGCTTCTATTCCAAGGACGTGATCATCGAGGCGGCCAAGCTCGGCGCCGGGCGCGCCGGCTGGATCGGCAGCTACGCCTACTGGGCGGTGCTGCTGGGTGCGTTCGTGACCTCGTTCTACAGCTTCCGCCTGCTGTACCTGACCTACTTCGGCGAGGAGCGCTTCCGCCACGCGGTGCATGACGACCATGGCGACGACGCGCACCCCGGCGACGCCCACGGTCACCATGGCCCGCACGAGCCCCGCGAGTCGCCGTGGGTGGTGACGGTGCCGCTGGTGCTGCTGGCGATTCCCTCGATCCTGGTCGGCTTCTTCACCGCCGGGCCGATGCTGTTCGGCACCGACTGGACCGGCCACCACGACGCCGCGCCGTTCTTCGGCAACGCGATCCAGGTGCTGGGCGAACACGACGTGATGGCGCGCCTGAAGGAAGCGCTGTGGCACGGACCGACCGCGTTCGCCCTGCACGGCTTCGTCGCCCCGGCGTTCTGGCTGGTGCTGGCCGGCTTCCTGCTCGCCACGCTGATGTACATCTGGCGCCCGGGGCTGCCGGCGAAGGTGGCGCATGCGCTGCGCCTGCCGATCCGCATCCTCGAGAACAAGTACGGCATGGACGACCTGTGGATCAAGGGCTTCGCCGGCGGGGGCCTGCTGCTGGGCCGCGGCTCGCGCGAGGTCGATACCAGGTTGATCGACGGACTGTTCGTCAACGGTGCCGCGCGCCTGGTCGGCTTCACCGCCGGGCTGGTGCGGCGCATGCAGACCGGTTACCTCTACCACTACGCGTTCGCGATGATCGTCGGCCTGATCGTGCTCCTGGCCGTGCTGATTCGCCATTGGACCTGACCCCGTGCAGAACTGGCCTCTTCTCAGTCTCCTGATCTGGCTGCCGATCGTCGGCGGCGCCGCCGTGCTCGCGCTCGGCGACAACCGCGCGCGGGCCGCACGCTGGACCTCGCTCATCGTCGCGATCGCGGTGTTCGCGCTCAGCGTGCCGTTGTTCACCGCGTTCGACCCGGCGGTGGCCGGCATGCAGTTCGTCGAGCGCGCCGCGTGGATCCCCGCCTACGACATCCAGTACCACCTGGGCGTTGACGGCATCTCGATCGCGCTGATCATCCTGACCACGTTGACCACGGCGCTGGTGCTGGTGGGCGCATGGACCTCCATCGACCGGCGGGTCAACCAGTACTACGCCTCGATGCTGATCCTCGAAGGCCTGATGGTCGGCGTGTTCTGCGCCGTGGACGCGCTGCTGTTCTACGTGTTCTTCGAGGCCATGCTGATCCCGATGTTCATCATCATCGGCGTCTGGGGCGGCCCGCGGCGAGTGTATGCGTCGATCAAGTTCTTCCTGTACACGTTCCTGGGCTCGATCTTCATGCTGGTCGCCCTGGTGTACCTGTACCTGAAGGGCGGCAGCTGGCAGTTGCCCGACCTGTACGCGCTGCCGCTCACCTCGACCGAGCAGATGTGGCTGTTCTTCGCGTTCCTCGCCGCGTTCGCGGTGAAGATCCCGATGTTCCCGGTGCACACGTGGTTGCCGGACGCGCACGTCGAGGCGCCGACCGGCGGCTCGGTGATCCTGGCCGCGATCATGCTCAAGATCGGCGGTTACGGCTTCCTGCGCTTCAGCCTGCCGATCACCCCCGACGCCGGCCACGAATGGGCCTGGCTGCTGATCGCGCTGTCGCTGATCGCGGTGGTGTACGTGGGCCTGGTGGCGCTGGTCCAGCAGGACATGAAGAAGCTGATCGCCTATTCGTCGGTGTCGCACATGGGCTTCGTGACCCTGGGCACCTTCATCGCCTTCGCCCTGATCCGCGACGTGAGCGGCGGCGAGGACGCCGCGCGCCTCGGCCTGCAGGGCGCGATGGTGCAGATGATCTCGCACGGCTTCATCTCCGGCGCAATGTTCTCCTGCGTGGGCGTGCTCTACGACCGCATGCACACGCGCATGATCAAGGACTACGGCGGCGTCGCCAACGTCATGCCCTGGTTCACCTTCTTCATGGTGCTGTTCGCGATGGCCAACTCGGGCCTTCCGGGCACCTCCGGCTTCGTGGGCGAGTTCATGGTGGTCCTGGCCAGCTTCCAGCGCCACCCGCTGATCGCCTTCGTCGCCGCGTTGACGCTGATCATCGGCGCGGCCTACACGCTGTGGATGGTGCGGCGGATCATGTTCGGCGAAGTCGCCAACGCCCACGTCGCGCAGCTGCGCGACATCAACGCCCGCGAATGGATCGTGCTGGGCGTGTTCGCCGCCGGCACCCTGTTGATCGGCGTCTGGCCCAGGCCGCTGGTGGAGCTGATGGATCCGGCGATCGCCCAGCTGGCGAACCACCTCGCCGCGAGCAAGCTTTGAGGACCCGCACGCGATGACCGCTGCCATGTTTCCCGCGCCACCCGTCCGTTCCTTCGCCGAGATCGCGCCGCTGGCCCCCGAGCTGGTGGTGGTGTTCGGCGGGTTCGCGCTGCTGATGCTCGACCTGTTCCTGGACGACCGCCGCCGGGTGGTGACCCACGCGCTGGCGATCGCGATCATGCTGGTCGCCGCCGCGATGGTCTGGGCCGGGGTCGGCAGCGGGCAGGAAACCACCCTGGCCGGGAAGTTCGTGCGCGACGACGGCGCCGACGTGCTCAAGCTCGCCATCCTGCTGATCAGCGCCGCCTCGATGGCCTACATCTGGCCGTTCCTGCGCGAACGCGGACTGTACAAGGGCGAAGTGGCCGTGCTGGTGCTGTTCGCGGTGGCCGGCATGATGCTGCTGGTCTCGGCCGGCAACCTGACCATGGTCTACGTGGGCCTGGAGCTGCTGGCGCTGTGTTCGTACGCGCTGGTGGCCACCGACCGTGACAGCCCGCTGGCGTCCGAGGCAGCAATGAAGTACTTCGTGCTCGGTTCACTGGCCTCGGGCCTGCTGCTCTACGGCATGAGCCTGGTCTACGGCGCCACCGGGACCCTGGACCTGGGCCAGATCCGCGTGGCGGCCACCGGCCTGGCCGGCGAGGATCGGGTGCTGCTGCTGACCGGCACCGTGTTCGTGGTGGTGGGGATCGCGTTCAAGTTCGGCGCGGCGCCGTTCCACATGTGGCTGCCCGACACCTACCACGGCGCGCCCACGCCGATCACGGTGTTCATCAGCTCGGCGCCGAAGCTGGCTGCCTTCGGCATGGCCTGGCGCCTGCTGGCCGTCGGCCTCGGCCCGGCGCACGAGCAGGTGCAGGTGCTGGTGGCCGCGCTGGCCGCGGTTTCGCTGGCGGTCGGCAACCTGTTCGCCATCGCCCAGGCCAACCTCAAGCGGATGCTGGCCTACTCGACCATCTCCCACGTCGGCTTCCTGTTCCTGGGCCTGGCCGCGGGCGGGGAGGAGGGCTACGCGGCGGCCATGTTCTACGCGATCAGCTACGCGATCATGTCGGTGGCCGCGTTCGGCGCGATCGTGCTGCTGGCGCGCCGCGGCTTCGAGGCCGACCGGATCGAGGACTTCCGGGGCCTGGCCGCGCGCAGCCCGTGGATGGCCGGGCTGGTGCTGCTGGTCATGGCCTCGCTGGCGGGCGTGCCACCGCTGCTGGGCTTCTGGGCCAAGGTCGCGGTGCTGCGCGCGGCGCTGGTTGGCGACCTGCTGTGGCTGGCGATCGTGGGCGTGGTGTTCGCCGTGATCGGTGCGTTCTACTACCTGCGCGTGATCAAGGTGATGTACTTCGAACAGCCGGCCGGCGAGCCGATCGTGGTGCGCGGCGGCGCCCTGCAGGCGGTGTTCGCGGTCAACGCCCTGGCCCTGCTTGGCCTGGGCCTGGCGTGGAACCCGATCATGGCCTGGTGCCAGGCCGCGTTCGCCTGAGACCCAGGGGGCGGTTCAGGCCCGGTGGCGCGACCGGGCTTGTCAAAACCGCCGAGTGTCGCCATAATCTCGCGTCTCTGCTGCGGGGTGGAGCAGTCTGGCAGCTCGTCGGGCTCATAACCCGAAGGTCGCAGGTTCAAATCCTGCCCCCGCTACCAGTTTCACCGGGCCGCCGGAAGCGCTGAGGCTTCCAGTGGGCGCCGGGAAACCGGGCTTGTCGAGGCGGCTGCTCGCCTCGGCGCCGAACTCCGGCCGCAGGGCCGGACATTCTGGACAAGGGGCCCGTCGGGCCCCTTGTTTTTTTCCGGGCCGCACGGGCGCGATACGGACGAGGACGTGACGGACAAGGCGACACAGATCGGCACCCTGCTCGCGCCCACGGTGGAGTCACTGGGGCTGCAGCTGCTTGGCATCGAGTACCTGCCCGCCCCGGGCGGCGCGGTGCTGCGGCTGTACCTGGACGTGCCCGACGCCGAGGCCGGTGCACGCCACGTGACGATCGACGACTGCGAGGCCGTGAGCCGCGAGGTGTCGGCCCGGCTCGACGTCGAGGATCCGATCTCCGGCAACTACACGCTGGAGGTGTCCTCGCCGGGCGTGGACCGGCCGCTGTTCACGCCGGCCCAGTTCGCGCGCTTCGTCGGCGAGAAGGCCAAGGTCGGGCTGAAGCTGCCCCAGGAGGGGCGCCGGCGGCTGACCGGCACCATCGTCGCGGTCGAGGGCGAGCGGATCGAGTTCGAGGTCGACGGCCAGCCGTTCGCGGTCGAGGCCGGGAACATCGACAAGGCGCGCCTGGTGCCGGACTGGGAGGCGCTGGGGCTGGCGCCGGCCGGCGAGGCGAAGCCCGGGAAGCCGGGGCGCAAGGCCCGCACGGCGAAGCCGGCGCGGCATTGAGGATTCGGGGCACGCGCCGGCCGGGGTGTCGGCGGGCGCGGCCGAAGGGCGGGGCCCAGGCCCCGTCCTGGTGATGGGATCGAGCGGTATTTCAGAGGTCAGACACAGATGAGCAAAGAGTTGTTGCTGGTGGTCGACGCGGTCGCCAACGAGAAGGGCGTACCCGAATCGGTGATCCTGGAGGCGATCGAGGCCGCGCTGGCCACCGCCGCCAAGAAGCGCTATCCCGACCAGGACGTGCTCACGCGCGTCGCGATCGACCCCAAGGACGGCAGCTACGAGACCTTCCGCCGCTGGGAAGTGGTGGCCGACGACGCGGTCATGGAGTCGCCCGACCGCCAGATCCGCCTGATGGACGCCATCGAGGAAGTCGAGGGCGTGGAAGTCGGCGACTACATCGAGGAGCAGATCGAGAACGTCGACTTCGGCCGCATCGCCGCCCAGGCCGCCAAGCAGGTGATCGTGCAGCGCGTGCGCGAGGCCGAGCGCCAGCAGGTCGTGGACGCCTGGAAGGACCGCGTCGGCGAGCTGGTGACCGGCGTGGTCAAGCGCGTGGAGCGCGGCAACGTCTACGTTGACCTCGGCGGCAACGCCGAAGGCTTCATCCCCAAGGACAAGGCGATCCCGCGCGACATCGTGCGCGCCGGCGACCGCATCCGCGGCTACCTCTACGACGTGCGCAGCGAGCCGCGCGGCCCGCAGCTGTTCATCAGCCGCGCCGCCCCCGAGTTCATGATGGAGCTGTTCAAGCTCGAGGTGCCCGAGGTCGGCCAGGGCCTGGTCGAGATCAAGGCCTGCGCCCGCGACCCCGGCGACCGCGCCAAGATCGCGGTGATCGCCTACGACAACCGCACCGATCCGATCGGCGCGTGCATCGGCATGCGCGGCTCGCGCGTGCAGGCGGTGAGCAACGAACTCAACGGCGAGCGCGTGGACATCGTGCTGTGGTCGGACAACCCGGCCCAGTTCGTGATCAACGCGATGGCGCCGGCCGAGGTGCAGTCGATCGTGGTCGACGAGGACAAGCACTCGATGGACCTGGCCGTGGCCGAGGACAAGCTGGCCCAGGCGATCGGCAAGGGCGGCCAGAACGTGCGCCTGGCCAGCCGCCTGACGGGCTGGCAGCTGAACGTGATGACCCAGGACCAGGTGGCCGCGAAGTC
>Ga0123332_1003882_pt1 | contig 13409 bp, 10 predicted proteins | sample BioC12SIPDNA_4_FD_89958 | JGI IMG/M metagenome (GOLD analysis project Ga0123332, IMG submission 89958) | Anaerobic biogas reactor microbial communites from Washington, USA - Biogas_R2_A C12 SIP DNA | ecosystem: Engineered > Bioreactor > Anaerobic > Unclassified | place: Washington, USA...
CCGCCGTGGTCTTCTTCGCTGCGGCGGTGGTCTTCTTCGCCGCCGTGGTCTTCTTCGCTGCGGCGGTGGTCTTCTTCGCCGCCGTGGTCTTCTTCGCTGCGGCGGTGGTCTTCTTCGCCGCCGCCGTCTTCTTAGCCGCCGCCGTCTTCTTGGCCGCGGACTTCTTCGCGGCGGTCTTCTTCGCGGCGGCTGCGGCACCGCGCTTGACGGCAGGGCCGGTCGCGGGCAGCTTCTGCGTGCCGGCGATCACTGCCTTGAACTGAGCGCCGGGGCGGAACGCGGGAACCGACGTCGGCTTGACCTTGACGGTCTCGCCGGTGCGCGGGTTGCGCGCGACTCGGGCAGCGCGCCGACGCTGTTCGAAGACACCGAATCCGGTGATCGTGACACTGTTGCCCGCGTGCACGGCACGCACGATCGCGTCGACGATGTGCTCGACAGCAGCCGTCGCCGTACGCCGATCCGAACCGAGCTTCTCGGTCAGAACGTCGATCAATTCTGCTTTGTTCATTGAAATCCTCCGCACATCACGGTCCACCGTCAGACCGTCTCGAGTCCACGGTAAACCCGCAAACGGGCAAGAGTCTATGTGCCACGCCAATTCTCATGCAACTAACAGGTCGGGCCCGCATCGGATGTCACATCCGTGCGGGCCCGAACAGTCCGATTCGACAGGGATTCTCAGGGTGCCGGCAGAGTCTTCGGCTTCCAGTCCGGACGCGACTTCTCGTACTCGGAAATCGCTTCTACCTGGCGCAATGTCAATCCGATGTCGTCGAGACCCTCGAGCAGGCGCCACCGCGTGTAGTCGTCAATGGCGAACGGCACCACGGTCGTTCCGGCGGTGACCGTCCGATTGTTCAGATCGACTTCGAGTTCCAGCCCGGGCTGCTGCTCGATGAGCTTCCACAGCAGTTCGACGTCGTCCTGCGAGACCTGAGCGGCGAGCAGACCTGCCTTACCGGCGTTGCCGCGGAAGATGTCGGCGAACCGCGACGAGATCACGACCCGGAACCCGTAATCCGACAGGGCCCACACGGCGTGCTCCCGCGACGAGCCGGTTCCGAAGTCCGGGCCGGCGACGAGTACCGAACCCCGGTCGAACGGTGCGGTGTTGAGCACGAACGAGGGGTCGGTGCGCCACGCCGCGAAAAGTCCGTCCTCGAAACCACTCCGCGTGACGCGCTTGAGGTAGACGGCGGGAATGATCTGGTCGGTGTCGACGTTGGATCGGCGCAGCGGGACGCCGATGCCCTTGTGGGTGGTGAAGGCTTTCATGGAATCTCTCTCCTCGGGTCCCGTGTGCTAAACCAGGTCGGCCGGCGCCGACAGAGTGCCTCGGACGGCCGTCGCCGCGGCCACTGCGGGCGACACCAGGTGGGTCCGTCCCCCCTTGCCCTGCCGACCCTCGAAGTTGCGATTCGACGTCGACGCCGACCGTTCGCCCGGCGCAAGCTGATCCGGGTTCATTCCCAGGCACATCGAACACCCGGCCTGACGCCACTCGGCACCGGCCGCGGTGAATATCTCTCCGAGACCTTCGGACTCGGCCTGGGCACGAACACGCATCGAACCGGGAACGACGAGCATGCGCACGCCGTCGGCGACCTTGCGCCCCTTCAACACATCGGCGACGGCACGAAGATCCTCGATGCGGCCGTTGGTGCACGAGCCGACGAAGACGGTATCCACCTTGACCTCGCGCAGCGGCATCCCGGGCTCGAGATCCATGTAGCGCAACGCCTTCTCCGCGGCCTGACGCTCGGTCTCGTCCGCGATCTCCGCCGGTACGGGGACACGATCACCGAGCGGTGCACCCTGACCGGGATTCGTCCCCCACGTCACGAAAGGCGTGAGCGCGCTGCCGTCGATGTGGACCTCGGCGTCGAACACCGCGTCGTCGTCGGTCTTCAGCTGCTCCCACGCGACGACGGCGGCGTCCCAGTCGGCGCCCTGTGGGGCGTGCGGGCGGCCCTTGACGAATTCGTAGGTGATCTCGTCGGGGGCGATCATCCCCGCGCGGGCACCCGCCTCGATCGACATGTTGCAGATGGTCATCCGCGCTTCCATCGACAGCTTGCGGATGGCTTCGCCGCGGTATTCGAGGACGTACCCCTGCCCGCCACCGGTACCGATCTTCGCGATGATCGCGAGGATGAGATCCTTGCTCGTCACTCCGGGCTGCAGCTCACCGTCCACGGTGATCGCCATCGTCTTGAAGGGTCGCAACGACAGCGTCTGCGTCGCCATGACGTGTTCGACTTCACTGGTGCCGATTCCCATTGCGAGAGCGCCGAACGCGCCGTGCGTCGAGGTGTGACTGTCGCCGCACACCACGGTCATGCCGGGTTGTGTGAGTCCCAGCTGCGGGCCGACGACGTGGACGATCCCCTGATCGAGATCGCCCATCGGGTGCAGTCGGACACCGAATTCCTCACAGTTGCGCCGGAGGGTCTCGACCTGCGTGCGCGACACCGGATCCGCGATCGGTTCGTCGATGTCGACCGTCGGCACGTTGTGGTCCTCGGTCGCGATGGTGAGATCGGGGCGACGCAGGGGCCGCCCGGCCAGCCGCAGGCCGTCGAACGCCTGCGGGCTGGTCACCTCGTGTACGAGATGCAGATCGATGTAGATCAGGTCGGGCCGACGCCCTGCACCCTCACCTTCACCGCGCACGACCACGTGCTGATCCCACACCTTCTCCGCCAGAGTTTTTCCAGCCATCATCTCCACCTGTCGTCCGTGACGAACGCGGCCCCGGATCGGGGGCTGTCCGGTCCGCGTCTGGTGTCGTCCCCGATTCGCCCAATGCGCTATGCTTCCCATTATGCGAGACGGAGGTATCGACCTGTGAGACAGCATAGCGGGATCGGGGTTCTGGACAAAGCGGTGTCCGTACTCCACGCGGTGGCGGAACAACCGTGCAACCTCAACGAGTTGTGTGAACGCACCGGACTTCCTCGCGCCACCGCACATCGCCTCGCGGTCGGCCTCGAGGTCCATCGCCTCCTCATGCGGGACGGCGACGGCCAATGGCGCCCGGGCCCCGGGCTCGCAGAACTGTCCGCCGGCGCCGGGGATCCACTCGTCGAGGCCGCGTCTCTCGTCCTTCCGCGGTTGCGCGAGATCACCGGGGAGAGTGTGCAACTGTATCGACGCGAGGGAACCCAGCGGGTGTGCATCGCCGCGCTCGAACCTCCCACCGGCCTGCGCGACACCGTGCTCGTGGGTGCCCGCCTCCCCATGACCGCCGGTTCCGGCGCGAAAGTGCTTCTTGCATGGGCCGATACCGCCACCCAGCGAGCGCTGCTGCCCGAAGCCGCTTTCGGTGAACGGGTGCTCGCCGAGGTTCGGCGCCGCGGCTGGGCGCAGTCTGCGGCCGAACGTGAATCCGGCGTCGCCTCCGTCTCCGCACCGGTCCGGGATCGCACCGGCACCGTGGTCGCCGCGATCTCGGTGTCGGGCCCCATCGACCGGATGGGGCGCCGCCCCGGCTCCCGATGGGCGGCCGATCTCCTGGCCGCGGCCGAGGCTCTGCACAAACGACTCTGACACCCCACCCTCCCACGGATCGTCCGCGGGAGGGCGTTTTGTCGGCATGTGCGAGATGTGTCACAGTGCAGAAATGGGAATCAAGCGCCGCACCGAGATCGAGATGACCGGCACGGAGATCGACGACTTCCTCCACCGGAGTCGGGTGGCGACACTCGCGTCGATGGGTCCGGGCGGCACGCCGCATCTCGTCGCCATGTGGTACGCCGTCCTCGACGGCGAGATCTGGTTCGAGACGAAGTCGAAATCGCAGAAGGTGGTCAATCTGCGTCGCGACGACCGCATCACCGCACTGGTCGAGGCGGGCGACACCTACGACCAACTCCGTGGTGTGTCCGTCGAAGGGCGCGCCGAGATCGTCGAGGACCCTGGGGTCGTGTTCGACGTCTGCCGCGACGTGTGGGAGCGCTATACGGGCCCCTACTCCGAGGATGCCCGGTCGGCCGTCGAGCAGATGATGCACAAGCGGGTCGCCGTGCGCGTCGTCCCGAAACGCACCCGATCGTGGGACCATCGGAAACTCGGAATGCCTGCGATGCCGATCGGTGGCAGCACGGCGCAGTACCTGCCCCGCTTCGAGAGCTGAGCGCACCGGTCTCCACCACCCGCCCCGCGCGTTCCGTCCCCACGCAGGTGAGCGAAGGGCACGTTCGATCGATCCGACGAGACGACCGGCACGTTCGCTCACGGGAACGGAAAATGGGCGCGTCCGGATTCCGGACGCGCCCATTTCGATGTACCCCCGATGGGATTCGAACCCACGCTACCGCCGTGAGAGGGCGGCGTCCTAGGCCGCTAGACGACGGGGGCCTGGAACTTGCAACTCGACGGCACCGCATCCGGTCGTCGAGCCTCAGGAAAAGAGCGCCCCCGGTCTTGCGACCGGAGACGATCCGATGTACCCCCGATGGGATTCGAACCCACGCTACCGCCGTGAGAGGGCGGCGTCCTAGGCCGCTAGACGACGGGGGCCTGAGACATTCTTCTCCTGTTGCCTCCCGAAGGAGGCTCAGCCAGCTTAGCTGGCCGGGACACGGTGGGCAAACCACCGTGCCTCAGCTGGGGTACCAGGACTCGAACCTAGAATGGCTGAACCAGAATCAGCTGTGTTGCCAATTACACCATACCCCAATGGTCTGTCTCGAACGCCTGCGCTCCGCGCGCTGTGGCCTCCGTTCCGAACCGAGAGAAAGATTAACACCAAACCGGGGATGAACTACAAATCGCCTGGTCAGGGCGCATCCATATGCGGCCGGTCGACCGGCGAGCACCCCGGCTCGGGCGTGCTCGCCGGTCGTCGATCAGGAGATGGTCGCGCGGGCCGCCCGGAGGCGCGCCAGCGACCGGTCGCGACCGAGCAACTCCATCGACTCGTACAGCGGCGGGCTCACGTGCGAGCCGGTGACACCCACCCGCACCGGTGCGAACGCCTTGCGGGGTTTGAGTCCCAGTTCGTCGATCAGCGCTGTCTTCAGGGCTCCTTCGAGTGCCTCGGTGGTCCACGCGTCGAGCCCCTCGACCGCCGCGATCGCCGCGTCCAGCACCGGCGCGGCACCGTCCCCGAGATTCTTGGCAGCGGATGCTTCGTCGATCCGGAAATCCGCGTCGTCGACGAACAGGAATTTCAGCAGACCCCACGCATCCGACAACACGACGATGCGCGTCTGCACGAGGTCGGCTGCGGTCGCGAACAACGCGTCGTCGACGTCGCCGGTGAGGTGACCGTGGTCGATGAGGAACGTCTTCAACCGGGCTGCGAAATCCGCCGGCTCGAGGAGCCTGATGTGCTCGGCGTTGATCGCGTCCGCCTTCTTCTGGTCGAAGCGGGCAGGATTGGAGTTGACCTTGGAGATGTCGAACGCGGCGACCATCTCGTCGAGGGAGAACACGTCGCGGTCGTCGGCGAGCCCCCAGCCGAGCAACGCCAGGTAATTGAGCAGCCCCTCGGGGATGAACCCGCGGTCACGGTGCAGGAACAGGTTCGACTCGGGGTCGCGCTTGGACAGCTTCTTGTTGCCCTGCCCCATCACGAACGGCAGATGACCGAACTCCGGCGTGAAGTCGGTCACGCCGATGCGCTGCAGCGCGGCATACAGGGCGAGCTGTCGCGGCGTCGACGACAGCAGGTCCTCGCCGCGGAGCACGTGCGTGATCCTCATCAGGGCGTCGTCGACCGGATTGACGAGCGTGTAGAGCGGAATACCGTTGCCGCGCGTGAGCGCGAAATCGGGCACCGTGCCGGCCTTGAACGTGGTTTCGCCCCGCACCAGATCGTTCCACGTGAGATCGGAATCGGGCATCCGCAGTCGCACCACCGGCTTGCGACCCTCGTCGAGATACGCCTGACGCTGCTCGGGCGTCAGATCACGGTCGAAGTTGTCGTATCCGAGCTTCGGGTCGCGACCGGCCGCCCTGTGCCGGGCCTAGACCTCCTCGGGCGTCGAGAACGACTCGTAGGCCTCCCCCGCCTCGACCAGCTTCGCGACGACATCGAGATGCAGGTCGCGACGCTGCGACTGCCGGTACGGCTCGTACGGGCCGCCGACCTCGGGGCCCTCGTCCCACTCGAGGCCGAGCCAGCGCAGCGCGTCGAGGATCGACTGATACGACTCTTCACTGTCGCGGGCGGCGTCGGTGTCTTCGATGCGGAACACGAAGGTGCCGCCGTGGTGCCGTGCGAACGCCCAGTTGAACAGGGCGGTACGGACGAGACCCACGTGCGGGGTTCCGGTCGGGGACGGACAGAATCGGACGCGAACATCGCTGGAGGTCATCGGCTCACTCGGGTCGAGGGACGGTTGGAGACCCTTTCAGGCTAGCCCCATCCCCGACCCGGAGATCGCCGGACCGGCAGGTCAGGATCCCTTCGCGACGACCGGGTTGGTCAGCGTGCCGATCCCCTCGACGGTGACGGACACGGTGTCGCCGGCGGTGATCGGGCCGACGCCCTCCGGTGTGCCGGTGAGGATCACGTCGCCGGGCAGCAGCGTCATCACGGCCGACACCCACGCGATGAGCGACGGAATGTCGTGGACCATCGCCGACGTTCGGCTGCTCTGCCGAACCGCGCCGTTGACCTCGGCGCCGATCGCGAGGTCGGACGGGTCGAGGTCGGTCTCGATCCACGGGCCGAGCGGGCAGAACGTGTCGTGCCCCTTGGCGCGCGCCCACTGGCCGTCCTGTTTCTGATGGTCGCGCGCGGAGACGTCGTTGGCGACGGTGTATCCGAGCACGACGTCGCGGGCCTTGGCCACCGGAACGTCCTTGCACGGACGTCCGATGACGACGGCGAGTTCCGCCTCGTGGTGGACGAGGGTGGACGTGGGTGGAATCACGATCGGGACACCGGGTCCGATGATGGACGTGTTGGGCTTGAGGAAGATCACGGGCTCGTCGGGGACTTCGTTGCCGGACTCCGCAGCGTGCGCCGCGTAGTTGCGGCCGACGGCGATCACCTTGCTCGCAAGGATCGGCGCGAGCAGTCGGACGTCGGCGAGGGGCCAGCTACGGCCGGTGAAGGTGGGTGTGCCGAACGGGTGTTCGGCGATCTCCTTCGCAACGGCGGAGTCCCCCTCCCCTTCGATACTGACGAAGGCGACACCGTCCGGGCTGGCAATTCGACCAAGGCGCATGTTCGGAAGTCTATCGGTGTGCACCGCGCTCCCCGATCGACGTCCGGGCGAGACGGGTATACAGTGCGAACAGTATTTTACGATTCGAGAACGAAGTCTCAGATAGTGGGATTTAATGACGGACGTACGCACGATCGGTGCCCGGCGATGGTTGATCCTTGCGATCGGCGTCCTCGCGCAGGCGGCGCAGGCAACCATCGTCAACGGTGTCGCGTTCCTCATCCCGACACTTCACGAGGATGCCGGATTCACACTCGCGCAGGCCGGAACGCTCGCCGGTGCACCGCTCTTCGGCGGAATGTTCACGCTCGTCCTGTGGGGCGCGGTCGCCGACCGTCACGGTGAGAGACTCGCGCTCACGGCCGGGCTCGGCATCACGTCCGCCGCGGTCACTGCCGCAGCCTTCACCACGTCGCTGCCGGTGCTCGCGGTCCTTCTCGTCGTCGGCGGTGCCGGTGCCGTCAGCGCCAACGCCGCCAGCGGGCGCGTCGTCGTGGGATGGTTTCCTCCCCACCGGCGTGGGCTCGCGATGGGCATCCGGCAGATGTCGGTTCCGCTCGGCGTCGCCGCGTCGGCGCTGGCCGTCCCGCAACTGGCCAGCGGTCACGGGATCTCTTGGGCTCTGGCATTTCCCGCCGTCGTGTGCGGTGTCGCCGCGGTTGCCTGCGCCGTCGGAATCGTCGATCCGCCCCGTCCCGAACGGTCCGAGGCGGCGCGCACCGGGGCACTCGACAATCCGTACCGGACGGGATCCGTCCTCGCCCGGATCCATGCCGCGTCGATCCTGCTCGTCATTCCGCAGTACGTCGTGTGGACCTACGCCCTGGTGTGGCTGATCACCGACCGGGGCTGGTCGGAAACCTCCGCGGGACTGGTCATCACCGCAGCGCAGATCCTCGGAGCGCTCGGCCGTGTCGCGGCGGGAGCGTGGTCGGATCGGGTGGGCAGCCGACTCGCTCCGTTGCGCACGGTGGCGATGGCCGTCGCGGTGTCGATGCTCGCGCTGTCGGGGGTGTCGATGATGCCGAACGGCGCACTCGCCGTCGCCGTACTGCTCGTCGCGTCGGTCGCGACCTCGAGTCCCAACGGGCTGGCGTTCACCGCGGTCGCCGAGATCGCCGGACCCTACTGGGGTGGACGCGCGCTCGGTGTCCAGAACACCGGCCAGTTCGTCTTCGCCGCCGCGGTGGGCCCGGTGTTCGGCGCATTGATCGCCGCGGTGGGGTTCCCGGCGGCGTTCGCGCTCTCCGCGATCGCACCCGCGGCTGCCGTCCCGGTGGTCCCGACCGATCCGGCGGTCCCCACCCCCGAGCGAACGGTACACTCGCTCGATTGAATCGAGCCGACGATACATTCGCTCGGAAGTGGGTGGGCCGGACGCGACGGTGGACCGGACGCGGGGTGTCCTACAGGGCGGCGGTGATGCGGTCGCCGATCTCGGAGGTCACGATCGGCAGGTCGCCGCGCGACGCGAGGTCCGCTTCGACCGCACGCTCGACGCGCACGGCGTCGTCCTCACGACCGAGGTGACGCAACAGCAGCGCCGTGGACAGGATCGCCGCCGTCGGATCGGCGATGCCCTTGCCCGCGATGTCCGGTGCCGAGCCGTGCACCGGCTCGAACATCGACGGGTTCGTGCCCGAGGCGTCGATGTTGCCGCTCGCGGCCAGGCCGATTCCACCGGTGACCGCACCCGCCAGATCGGTGATGATGTCGCCGAAGAGGTTGTCGGTGACGATGACGTCGAACCGGCCCGGATCGTCGACCATGTAGATCGTCGCGGCGTCGATGTGGCAGTACGCGGTCTGCACGTCCGGGTACTCCTTGCCGACGGTTTCGACGGCGCGCGTCCAGATCGCCCCGGCGTTCGACAGCACGTTGGTCTTGTGGATCAACGTCAGATGCTTGCGCCGCGACCGGGCGAGCTCGAATGCGTACCGGACGACGCGCTCGGCGCCGAACCACGTGTTGATCGACACCTCGGTGGCGATCTCGTGGTCGGTGCCCACGCGGATCGCACCGCCGTTGCCCGTGTACGGCCCCTCCGTGCCCTCACGCACCACGACGAAGTCGATATCGGGGTTCGCGGCGAGCGGTGACGACGATCCCGGGTACAGACGCGACGGCCGAAGATTGACATGGTGATCGAGCGCGAACCGCATGTTGAGCAGCAGACCGCGTTCGAGCACACCGGGGGTGACGGACGGGTCGCCGATCGCACCGAGCAGGATCGCGTCGTGCTCGCGGATCGCGGCGAGATCGGCCGCGGGCAGCAGCTCACCGGTCCGGTTGTAGCGGCGCGCACCGAGGTCGTACTCGGTGGTGTCCAGATCGGTTACGAGCTTGCCCAGCACCTTCAGGGCCTCGGCCGTGACCTCGACGCCGATGCCGTCACCGGGAATGACCGCAATTTTCATCTTCTCGAACTCTCTTCCTGTGCGACGGTGGCCGCGACCGTGTGCACGGTCGCGGCCACCGAACGGGGACGACGAACGATCAGGACAGGTCGACCTGCGCGACACGCGCGTCGAGCTGCTCGACGATCTGCGCGACCTCGGCGTCGCCGACGACACGGTCGACGCGCAGGATCACGGTGGCGCCGGTACCTTCCACGTCCTGGCTCAGCGCCGCGGCCTGGATGTCGATCGACGCGTTGCCGAGCACAGTGCCGAGGGTGCCGAGCACACCCGGACGATCCGCGTAGTGCACGACGAAGTTGTGGCCCTCGGCGCGCAGATCGAAGCTGCGGCCGTTGATGCTGACGATCTTCTCGATCTGCTGCAGACCGGTCAGGGCGCCCGCGACGGTGGTGACACCGCCGTCGGCGGCGACCGCACGGACCTCGACGGCGCTGCGGTGCGTCTGCGCCTCGCTGACCGACTCGACCTCGACGGTCACGCCACGCTGCTCCGCGAGCTGCGGGGCGTTGACGAACGTGACGGGCTCGTCGCTGCTCGCCGAGAACAGGCCGCGCAACGCTGCCAGACCCAGGATCTCGACGTTCTCGGCGGACAGCTCACCACTCGCGACCACCTGCACGTTCTGCACGGCGTCGGGCGAGAGGGTGCCGGCGATCAGACCGAGCTTGCGGACCAGCTCGAGCCACGGGGCAACCTCTTCACCGACCGGGCCACCGGAGACGTTGACGGCGTCGGGAACGAACTCGCCGGCGAGGGCGAGGAGCACGCTCTTGGCGACATCGGTGCCCGCGCGGTCCTGCGCCTCGGCGGTGGAGGCACCGAGGTGCGGGGTGACGACGACGTTGTCGAGGTCGAACAGCGGCGAGTCGGTGCACGGTTCGGTGTTGAACACGTCGAGGCCGGCAGCGCGGACCTTGCCGGAGACGAGCGCGTCGTGCAGGGCCGTCTCGTCGATCAGGCCACCGCGCGCGGCGTTGACGATGATGACGCCGTCCTTGGCCTTGGCGAGGCGCTCGGCGTTGATCAGGCCTGCCGTCTCCTTGGTCTTGGGCAGGTGCACCGAGATGAAGTCGGCGCGCGCGACGAGTTCGTCGATGTCGACGAGTTCGATGCCGAGCTGCGCCGCGCGCGCGGCGGGCAGGTAGGGGTCGTAGGCGATCACGTGCGTCTCGAATGCGGCGAGACGCTGCGCGAACAGCTGACCGATGCGGCCGAGGCCGACGACGCCGACGGTCTTGCCGAGGATCTCGGTGCCGTTGAAGCTCGAGCGCTTCCAGGTGCGCTCGCGCAGCGTGCGGTCGGCGGCGGGCACCTGGCGGGCAGCGGACATCAGCAGCGCCACGGCGTGCTCGGCGGCCGAGTGGATGTTGGAGGTCGGCGCGTTGACGACCATGACGCCGCGCTCGGTGGCTGCGGCGATGTCGACGTTGTCGAGGCCGACGCCCGCGCGACCCACGATCTTCAGCTGCGGTGCGGCGGCCAGGACCTCCGCGTCGACGGTCGTCGCCGAGCGCACGAGCAGGGCGTCCGCCTCGGGCACTGCGGCCAGCAGAGCGGGACGGTCCGGGCCGTCGACCCAGCGGACGTCGACGCCGTCGCCGAGCGCATCGACGGTGGACTGCGCAAGCTTGTCGGCGATCAGGACTACTGGACGGCCATTCTGGCTCACGTGCGAACTCCCTGTGTCGTATCTGTGGCGGACGGTCGACGGCTCGGGCACCCGGATCGGGGCATGGTCGGCCGCGACCGCACACAGTTTAGTGCCCCGCGTCCCGACGTGGGACGCCCGGGCCGAGGATCACCTACCGACACGTAACCCCGTGCCTCCGCTCAGGGCACGACGAGACGCCCGGCGGTCACTGGTAGGAGACGAAGACCGGCCGTGGTTCGATCGCCATGGTCTCGGCGGGAGTGAACGTCGGCGAGTCCTCGTCGTAGAAGTTCTTCCACGCCATGTGCACTCGCGGGGGCAACCCCTGCTGCAGCGCATTCCACGTGTCGAACTTCTGCGGGGCCGAACCGTGCCCGTCCGCGTGGAGCACCACCGCGACCTCGGGCCGCCCCGTGTCGACGAGCTCACGCGAGGTGATCATCGAGGTGCGGAACTGATGCAGGATCAACATTTTCTGCGGCAGCGCGTTCCGCTGCACGAGCTCGGACAGGTACGTGATGACCTCGTTGACCTCGGACGCGTCGACGGACCCGATCTGCACCATGTGCCGCTGGCCGGGGGCGAGGCGCCATTCCGGGTCGAGGGCGAGACCGACGTTGGGGCGAGCGAGGAACTCCTCGTAGATCCGGGCCTGCTCGGGGAAACTCGCGTGTCCGGGCTGGAGGTCGAGGACGACGTACACCCCGGCTGCTTCCGCCTCGTCGATGACCGCGCGCAGCCGGTCCGGTGGTGTGACGCGCGTGTAGCGACCGTCCGTACCCGGGTCCGCCGAGGCGACGGTCGCGATGATCTCGAACGCGGGCAGGACCGGCTCGGCAGAGAACTGCTGGTATTGCGCAGCGAGGTCACGGACGCGAGCGATCGACGCCGCGGTGTCCTGTTCGCCGAACGCGCCGAGCGCGGGCCCGGACGGATGCCCGTAGAGGGCGACGAACCTCCTGTCCGGGAACAGGTTCCGCCCACCACCGAAGAGCTCTGCCTGCGGGGCGGGGTCGATGTCGCCGAGGGCGGGGAGCCCGGGCAGCGGCACCTCGGGAAGCGGTGGCTGCGCGGCCGCGGGCAACGCGCCGGTGACCGTGCAGAGTGCCGTCGCGATCACGGCGACCAGACTCCCGCGCAGACTTGCGTGTCGTGGCATGGCGCCCACGGTAGGGGCCGTGCACACCCGTATCGTTGTGCCACACCAGCATCATCGGTCACGATTCGGACTCGTCGGGTCGCCGGTCCCGTCCGTCGACGATGTCCGGTGGCGGCGCATCCACGACCCTGCGGTCGACGTCGTGGTCGTTGCGGTACCGGAACGCGACGACCGCCGTCCGCACGGTCGGGTGGAACCGGGAGTCGTCGAACCGATCCGACTCCGCCATCCGCCGGAGTTTGTCCTTGACCGGTCCCTTCATCGCCGCGAACACGAGGTGTACGTCCCTGCGTGAGAGATAGTCGTCGAGTTCTTCGAGATCGTCGACGGCGGTGGAATCGACGTCGGTGATGGGTTCGGCGGCGAGTACCACCCACTCCACCGGGGCCGACGACCGTTCGACGAGTCCGCGCACGTAGGAGGTGAGGATCGAACCGTTGGCGAAGAACAACGGGGCGTCGAACCGTACGAGGATCAGCCCGTCGATGCGGTTCCCGTCGGGGTGACGTTCGATGTCGTGGTAGCCGGCGACACCCGACACCGCGACGAGTTCGGTGCGATGCGGCTGCCACGCACGGACGACGACCACGAGCAACGACAGCCCGATCGCGACGAGGACACCGCGCAGCACACCGGCGAACGCGACCCCGACGAACGCGGCGAGGCACAGCGCGAATTCGAGCCTGCTCACGGTCCACAGATGCGCGACACCGCGGATGTCGATCAGGGACGCGGCGGCCGCGATGACGACGGCGCCGAGCACCGCCTGCGGCAGATAGGCGGTGACCCCGGGTGCCACCCACAGGAACAGCACGACCGTCGACGCCGCGACGACGCCCGCCAACTGTGTTCGGCCCCCGGACTGTTCGACGACGGGTGTGCGACTACCACTGCCGCACACCGCGAATCCGCCGGTGACACCCGCGGCGACGTTCACCGCGCCCAGCGCCCGCATCTCCGCGCTACCGTCGACGTGTTCACCGCGGCGTGCGGCG
>Ga0123332_1003886_pt1 | contig 13399 bp, 7 predicted proteins | sample BioC12SIPDNA_4_FD_89958 | JGI IMG/M metagenome (GOLD analysis project Ga0123332, IMG submission 89958) | Anaerobic biogas reactor microbial communites from Washington, USA - Biogas_R2_A C12 SIP DNA | ecosystem: Engineered > Bioreactor > Anaerobic > Unclassified | place: Washington, USA...
TCACACGAAGTCCAGGTTCCGTCCCGCCAAGGCGGGCCAGACGTTTCGCGCTCGCCTGCGTAACAAGCGCCCTGAGCCCCAAGTGTACAAGAACCGCCGTCTCCCCGATGCCCGTGAGTTCCGCGGCCCGCTTCAGGAGCTGATCATCTATGTCGAGCGTCGTTCTCATGCCGATGAGTATGCCAGACCGCGCAGAGGAGTGCAAATGCCATGATGCCGCACCTCCTCTGCCACTCCCTCTTTCGCATTCGACAAGGGGGGGACAAGGTGTGGAGACAAGGTGTGGAGACAAAGTGTGGGGACAAGGTGTGGAGACAAGGTGTAAGCGCGGAGCTCCCACTTAAACCCTCTCTTAAACTCACTCTTAAACGGCACGCTCACCCGCTTACTCCTTTTTCGTGTGAATTCGCGTGAATTCGCGGTTCCGATTCCCCGCGCCTCTGTGCCTCCGTGCCTCTGTGAGAAAAAAAATAACAGCGCTTTCGACATAGGCGCCAAAGTTGCCGACAAAGCTCGCGACAAAGTGAAGTCCCTGACCCATTCCAACTGCCGCTCCGCCTTTACCATTGATTGTTACCGCCGGATTTCCCATCATACCGCCATGTCCAAAGCCGTGGAAAATCAAGCACCCGATGGCGTCGCCTGCGTCTGCCGCATCATGATGCCGTTGCGCGATGGCGTGCGCCTCGCCACGGACGTCTACCTGCCATCCCCAGCAGGACGTCATCCGGTCATCGTCATCCGCTCCCCCTATGGCGGCTGCGCCACGCGTTCCGAGGATGCGCTGGAGTTTGCCCGCCAGGGCCTGGGCATGGTCATCCAGGACTGCCGCGGTACGGGACTCTCGGAGGGCGAGGCCGACCTGTGGCGCCAGGAGCGCGACGATGCCGAGGATTTCTTCCACTGGCTCGCGGAACAGCCCTGGTTCAACGGCAATCTGGTCACCAACGGCGAATCCTACCCCGGCGCGGCACAGTGGCAGGCGGCGCGCGTGGGCCACCCCGGCATGAAGGGGCTGACGCCGCACAACGCCCCGCTCGATATCCACGGCTGCTACTACTACGGCGGCACCTACGGCTACTCGCTGGGTGTCTTCTGGGCCTTCGGCATGCTGGCCCGCCGCCGCAAGGTGGAACTCAAGACACCGTCGCGCGAGATTTGCGCGATGCTGCCGCTGCGCGAACTCGACACAAAACTCGGCTTCGAGCCCTGGCCCCTCTGGCGCGACTGGATCGATCATCCCGGGCGCGATCCCAACTGGGCACGTGCCGACGCCTTTGCCGACATCGGCAAGGTGACCGCCCCGGCCTACATTACCGGCGGCTGGTTCGACATCTTCATCCAGCAGACACTGCGCGGCTTCGCGGCCCTGCGGCAGTCGGGCGGCAGCGAGGCGGCGCGCCGCTTCACGCGCTGCTGCATCGAGCCGCTGGATCACGACATGCGCACCGGCGAGGTTGACTACGGCCCCGACCACCTCAACGGCATCATCGCCATCCGCAACCGCTTCATGCGCAATATCCTGACGCATCCCGACCGCGATCCGCTACCGGACCAGCCCATCATGCGCTTCTTCGTCATGGGCTCCAACCGCTGGGCCGAAAGCGATGCCTGGCCGCTCCCCAACACCCGCGAGACACCGCTCTACCTCACTGCAACCGGCGCCGCCAACAGCATCCTCGGGCGGGGCGTGCTCAGTTTCGCCCCGCCCGGCGATGCCGGGACGCCATCCGACACCTTCATCTACAACCCCCTCGACCCCGTGCCGACCCTCGGCGGCAACCATCTTGGCTACTCCGCCACCCCACCGGGCCAGCGCGAGCAGTCCGCCATCGAGCGGCGTGCCGACGTGCTGGTCTATACCAGCGCGCCGCTCGAACGCGATCTCGATGTAATCGGCCACATCCGCGCGCGCATCTTCGTAGCCACCTCCGCGCCCGACACCGATTTCACCGTGAAACTGTGCAATGTCACACCCGATGGCCGCTCCTACAACGTCTGCGACGGCATCCTGCGCGCACGCTACCGCAACGGTCCCGAAACCCCGGCCACCGACACCGAACCGGGCCAGGTCTACACCTTCGACATCGACTGCGGCGTGACCGCCATGACCTTCCTCAAGGGACACCGTATCCGTGTGCAGGTATCGAGCAGCAACTTCCCGCGCTTCGACCGCAACCCCAACACCGGCGCGCGCTTCGGCACCGACGACCAGATGCGCATCGCGCACCAGCAGGTGTTCCATGACGCCGCCCATCCCTCCCACCTGATACTGCCGCTCATTCCCGGAGAGGACGGCTGGACTCCCACCCGATGACACGCCGCCTTTCCGACATAGAACGCTTCCGCATCCGGGATACCCGGACCGGCGAGAGCTGGCTGGGGCACAACCAGGAGTGGTACCGCACCCCCTGGCAGCGTCTCTCGGGCTGCGGCCCGACCACTGCCAGCAACATCTTCCGCTATCTGGCACCCGCCTTGCCGCCCGACGCCGCGCGCGCCGCACGCCCCGGGCGCACGGACGCCCTGGCCTTCATGGAGGATGTCTGGGAGACCGTCACCCCGACACGCTGCGGCATCGACACCACGCAGCGCTTCCATACCACCGCCATGGCCTACGCCGCCGCGCAGGGGTGGCCGCTCGACAGCCGCGTCTGCGATATTCCGCCCGAACAGCAGCAGCGTCCGCCACGCAGCACCGTGTATGCCTTTCTCGACGGGGCTCTCGCGCAGGATCTGCCCGTGGCCTTCCTCAACCTCTGCAACGGCGACGAGGCCAACCTCGACGAATGGCACTGGGTGACGATTATCACGCTGACGCGCGACGATTCCGGCCAGACCCTCCTGGCCGATGTGCTCGACGGCGGTACCGTCAAGCGGATCGATATCGGCAAGTGGTACGCCACCACCACCCGCGGCGGCGGCTTTGTAACACTGGGAACTGGCACAAATCATGCTGATGTGATTTCGTTCCGCGGCCGATGCAGCCGGATGCAGCATCCACCCACAGTGAAAGAATGCAGGGAGCAGTCGATGAGGAAAGGCTTGAGAATTAGACGCTTGGCGGTGTACGGCACACTGGTTGCGGCCTGCACCGCTGCATGGGGACTTCCGTTGCAGGGCCGCTACGGCATCGATGCCGCCGTCGCGCGCGCCAACATCGCGCGCGCTGCGGCGGCGGCGCAGGCGGCCGGCCAGCCGGGTGCGGCAGTAGTGCCCTTTGTTGTACCGGCCATGAGCGGAACCAAACGGCTGCCCGACACTTTTCCCGCTGACGGTACGGCTTTCGGTCCGCTGCGCTGGGTCGCGGCGCGCGGCGAGTTCGAGCCGGCCTCCGTGGTCCTGCTGACAGGCCGCGACCTCCCGGCCGTGGAGGTGCGGGCAGGCGACCTCGTCGGCCCCGGCGGTGCCAGGATTCCGGCGGCGGCGATCGATATCAAGGTCGTCAAGGTCTGGTACCAGGGCGGTTCCGCCTGGCACGGCTACTTCGCCGACGCGCTCGGCCGCACGCTGGTACCGGAACTGCTGCTCCATGACGAGGATCTGGTGCGGGTCGATACGCGCACACGTGACAACTACGTGCGCTACGAATCCGACACCGGAGCCCGCCGCTTCGCCTGGATGAGCGCCCCGTTCGAGGTCTCCGACTACACCTTCGCCAACCAGGGCAACCAGGGTCTGATCGCCGACGCCCCGACCCTGCAGCCCTTCGCCCTGGTGCCCGGCGAGGCCAAGCAGTTGCTGGCCACGCTGCGGGTGCCCCGCGAGGCGGCGCCGGGGCTCTACGAAGGCACCCTCGAACTCCGCCAGGCCGGCGGCGCCGCGCTGGCGACGCTTCCTATGCAGCTCCGCGTGCTGCCCTTCGAACTGCCCACGCCGCGCACGGTACGGCACCTGGACCGGGAGTTCTACCTCTGCCTGTACGGAACCGCCTCGCGGAATCCGGCGATTCTACGGAATCTGGCCGACCACAACGCACGCCATCCGATGGGCTTCCCCTATGTCGAGCCAATGAACCCCGCAGGCCTGGCCGCCGACGTGGCGCTGGCGAAGGAGACCGGCATCGCGACCCGCCCGATCTTCGCCGGCGCGCAGGGCGTGGGGGTCACGCTCTACGGCCGGGAGGCCGAGACGCCCGCCGGCCAGCGCAAGATCACCGCGCTCCGCGACGCCATCGCCAAGACCCGCGAACTGGCGCTGAAGCACCTCGGCCACACGGACATCTACAGCTACGGCGTCGACGAGGGGGGCCCCGACACCATCCGCGCCGAGCGCCAGGCCTGGCACGCCGTGCACGAGGCGGGCGGCAAGGTGATGGTCACCAGCTTCCCCCACCGCCAACTGCTCTTCGACCTCGACTACCTGATCATCCCCGGCATGCCGGCGCCCCACCGCTCCGGCGAGGTCGCGCGCTTCAAGGAAGCCAACCCCGACGCCCTGACCGGCTGGTATGCGAATCCGCACAGCGGCCCCGAGAATCCCGACTACTTCCGTCGCCTGCACGGCATGATGGCCTACAAGGCCGGCTACGACGTCTCCGCGAACTACTGCTGGTGGCGCAACAACTGGAACGACATGGCCGTGCCCTACGAGCCAAACCTGCGCGCGATCATCATGGTCTACGGCGCGCGCGACGGTGTGATCGACACCCTCGCCTGGGAAGGCGTCCGCGAAGGACTCGACGACGTGCGCTACACGACGCTCCTCCGCCAGCGCGCCACGGCGCTGCTGGACAACTCCCGCGGCGCTGCCGCCGCCTCGATGGCCCGCCGCGCGCTTGCCTTCCTCGCCTACTGGGACGAACGGCGCGAAGACATCAACGCCTACCGCGCCGAATGCATACGCCTGATTCTCGATCTGGAGACCACGACCGGAGGAACCCGCTGACATGAAGACCACCCACTGGCACTGCCTGCCCCTCGCCCTCGCCCTTGCCCTGCTGGCCGCGCCGCGACTACTGGCGCAGGCGCCCGCCTCCGTCAGCCAGGGCGACTTCAACGCCGCCGTGGAGTCGATCATCAGGAAGCACAATCCACGGCCCTACGTCTACGACACCCCGGCCATCATCGCCGGGCTGAACGAGTATGCCAAGACCCAGGGACTCAGCGTGCCGCAGCAGGCCGACCTCCTGCGCCGCGTGGCCTACTACGCGGCGACCGGCAAGGATCCCGAGACCTACGACCGCTCGCTGGCCGCCCTGCTGGCGCTGGAAGACCTTCCGGCCGGCACGCGGGCCGCCGAGACTCTCTTCAACGAGCTGACGCACGTACACCGCGGCGAGGCCGAGCTGACGCTCGCCGAGGCCCTCTTCGGAAAACTCGGGACGCGCGTGGCGCCGGAAACCCGCCTGCGCCAGCTCACGCTGCTCGCCATCCGGTCCCTGGACAAGGCGGCCGACCCCGCGCGGTTCACCCGCCACCTCGAGCAGGTAGCGTCGGCCAAGCTCCCGGACGACCTCGCGTCGGACGAGCGCAGGGCCGCGTCCTTCCAGACCCGGCGCCTCGACGAGCTTACCTCGATGCTCAACCATATGGGCCTGTTCGACCCCGAGGAGGGGTTGCGGCTGCTGAACCGGCACGCGTCCATGTTCGACGACCGCCGCAAGGGCACCATCCTCGCCGGCTGCGCCAAGGGCTTTGTCGAGCGCAAGGAACGCGCCCGCTTCGACGCCGTGGTCGCCGACCTCCGCAAGCTCCCGGCCGACCTCCGCAGCCAGCCGCTCTGCGACGCCATGCGGGCGCTGGCGCGCTTTGATGCCGACGCGGCCGAGACCGTTCTGCGCGCGGAACTAGCGGCGCCGGGCACGCCGGATGCCGCGCGCGCACGCTATCTCGACACCCTGCTGTCCCCGGCTCTCTGCGGCCTCACTACGTTCAACTACGGCTTCCACAAGCCCGGCGCCTATGAAAAGTACAAGACCCTGGTGAAGGAGCGCCTGGCGTTAATCGACAAGGGCATTGACCCGCGCCTGCATCCCGGCATGATCGAGGTGCTCGCGTATTTCGACGACCTCGACCTCGCGGAGGAAGTGATTCGCCGCGCCGTCGAGCTCAACCCGGGGGACTTCAAGCTGCTCCATCTTGCCGCGCGCGTCGCCGCTGCCGCGCCGGACGGCACGCCGGTGGCGTCCAGCCGTCTGGACCAGGCCCTGGCGGTCTCCCGCACGTCCGAACAGACCAACGAGATCCGCGCCGTGGCGGCCTTTCTCCGCGGCGAAGGACTCGCCGGCTTCAACCGGGCGTTCCCGCCCGGCGCTCTCGATTCGGCGGCGCGGCTTGCCCTGCTCCGCAAAACGTCCCTCTTCCTTTTCCAGGCGCGGCGCTATGACGACTGCCGGGCGATACTCAACGAGATTACCCAAAATCTCTACGCCCCTGAACCCGACAAGATCCATGTCGCCACGTATGTGCCCCAGGCACCTACTACGGCCGACGGCTTCGTCCGGACGCCGTTCTACAACGACTGGAGCCGGATGGAGACGCGGTTTGTCCCCTATGGCAACGGCTACAACGAGTCCCGCGAGACCGACGCCAAACGCCACCTCAAGGACGCCGTGCAGCCGAAGACCGATCCGGCCTTCCGCACGGGCATCCGCGTGCTCTACGACGAGCAGGGCGTCCACGTCTTCATCCGCTGCGACGATCCCGGCATCGGGGAGGTCATGCTCGGCAAGCGCAACGCAGGCGGTCTGGAGATCGTCTTCCGCCCTGGGCGCGACGACATCGCCTACCACTCGATCTTCTTCGATGCGCTTCCCGGAACGGGCGACCCGCACCATGTGGACTGGAACCTGCCCGGACGCCACTACCGGCTGACCGAGGATAGCTTTGTCAAGGATACCGCCGTCACGCCCGAGGGCGTGGTCGCCCACCTCGGCATACCCTGGACCAGCGTCTACGACCATCTGCCGGCCGACGGCAATCCGTGGCTCCTCGGACTCCAGCGCTCGTGTCCCGGCGGCATGCAGACGATCAGCGGGCTCGTGCATGAACTCTCCCGCGGCATGCGCATTGAATTCCCCTTCACGCCGGAGCAGTTGACCGGGCTCAAGCGCTCCATCGCGGTCGCGGCGTTCAACCGCTACCAGGCTCTCCGCAACAACAAGGGCAAGTTCCTGCAGACGTGGAACGACCCGGTGCTGGGCGATCCTGCCTTCTACGCCGCTGAGGTCGCCCCGCTTCTGGAGACGCTCGACGCCGCCGGCGTGCAACTGATGGCCCCCGCTCCCGATGCCGACGTCGAGCGGATCTTCCGCGAGACGGTGCCGCTCTGGGCCGAGATCGAATACGAGGTGGCCGACCGCCGCACCCGCTACCTGAACGCGCAGTTCTTCGCGAAGTAGGCGCTGCCGGGTACCAGCGTGGGACGTTTTCACCGACTAAAGGGAGTGATGACTTATTGCAAATCCCTGCTGTTTTTTATCAGGAACTCATGAAATCAGGATTTTTTGTGAAAACGGCGCATTCTTGCACTTTTCCCCATGCTCTGTCCGCGCGCCTCCCCTGTCACTAACCGATTACATAGTCGGGGGGGGTAGGCGTAGGCGTGGGTGACTACGTAGTTTCAGTCGCCTCGACCACTGAAGTGATCGTACCGTCGGCCAGACGCGTCTCGAGGCGGGTGCCGGCAGGGGCTGCCTCTACCGAACGCACCACCGCGCCATCGGCGCGGCGTGTGATGCTGTAGCCGCGTGAAAGCACGGCCAGCGGATTGAGAGCCTGGAGCACCTTCCCGGCCGCTGCCAGCCGCACCTGTGCCTGTTGCCCGCGCGCCCCGGTGGCAGCATGCGCGCGCTCCAGCAGACGCTCGAGACGCAGGCGAAGCTGCGGCAGCCGTTCTACGCGTAGCCGCCCAAGAGCCTCGGAGGCGCGCTCGCAGCGGCGCCCCGCCTGGTGGCAGCGCGTATCCAGCGCGCCCTGGGCGCGCGTCTGCAGATGGTCGAGCCGCTGGCGGAAGTGCTCGACGGCGTGCCCCGGCTCGCTGAAGACGCGGTTGCTGCGCGCCACGGCCAGACGCCCGCGCAGTAGATCGAGGCGGTGCCCCATCTGGCGCCGCAGACGGCGCGCGTGCGTCGCCACCTGCTCCTCGAGGTCACGCTTGGGGGCGATCAACTGCTCGGCCGCGGCCGATGGCGTCGGGCAGCGCAGGTCGGCAACGAAGTCGCTGATGGTGGTGTCGATCTCGTGGCCCACGGCGGAGATCACCGGTATGCGCGAGGCGGCGATGGCACGGGCGACAACCTCCTCGTTGAAGGGCCACAGGTCTTCGAGACTACCACCACCACGGGTGACAATGATTACATCAATCGGCGGATGATCCGGCAGCACCTGCCCATCGGGATCCCCGACGGCGTTGAGGCGCTGGATGCCCAGCGCAATCTCCTCGGCAGCCCCGTCGCCCTGCACCCGCGCACCGCGGATCAGGATATCCAGATTGGGGAAGCGGCGTCCCAGAATGTTGAGGATGTCGCGCAGGGCGGCACCGGTGGGCGAGGTGACAATGCCGATGTGCTGCGGCAGCAGGGGGATCTTGCGCCGCGGCCGGTCGAAGAGCCCCTCGGCCTTGAGCTTCTGCTTGAGAGCCTCGAAACGCGCCATCAGCTCCCCCTGCCCCGCCGGCTCCATCCGGCGCACGACGATCTGGTATTTGCCCTGCGGCGGGTAGACTGTGACGGGGCCATGAATACGCACAGCCTGTCCGTCGACCGGCGCAAAGTCGACGGTAACGTTGGCGAAGAGGATGACGTTTAACTGCGCATGGGCATCCTTGAGCGTGAAGTAGGTAATGCCGGAGGTGTGCCGCCGCAGGTTGGAGATCTCCCCCTCGACCCACACGGTGCCCACGCTTGTCTCGATAGACTTCTTGATGCGCTCGGTGAGTTGCGTTACGGTGTAGGTTTGGGCTTCCATGATGATGCTTGCAATTCCAGCGTCAGGGCAACCGCGTTGCGGCGGCACCCGTCGTGCGCTGTTCAGCCCTCCGGATCCCCTGCCGCCGGCAGCGGCAGCGGCAGCGAAGTATCTAGAAGCTGGCTGCCATCGTCCATCAGGCGGATGCGGGTGATGGCAAGGGCCTTGCCCGTGGTGCGGTCGGCATCCAGCAGCACTCCCTCCATCACGGCGGGGCCCTTGGCGACCTCGAAGCGCGAGGGCATGCCGGTAATGAACTTGCGCAGCACCGGCGCCACCTCGCGTCCGATCACCGAGTCGCGCGGACCGGTCATGCCCAGATCCGTCAGGCAGGCCGTACCGCCGGGCAGCAGACGCTCGTCGCTGGTCTGGATGTGGGTGTGGGAACCAACCACGGCGGTGACGCGCCCATCCAGGTGCCAGCCCATGGCGACCTTTTCCGAACTGGCCTCGGCGTGGAAATCGACCACGATGGGGCCGCCACGGGGAATCTTCGGCAAAAGCTCGTCAATGCAGCGGAAGGGGCAGTCCACCGGCGGCATGAAGACGCGCCCCAGCAGGCTGATGACCGTCAGCGGCCCGAGTGGCGTCTGCACCGTGGTCCAGCCGCTGCCGGGGCACTCCGCAGGCAGATTGGCCGGACGCACCATGCGGCGCTCGCGCCCGATAAAGGCCTCGGTGCCCTTCTGGTTCCAGACGTGGTCGCCCATGGTCAGCACATCGGCACCAGCCTCGAAGAGTTCCGTTGCCAGAGCCTCCGTGATGCCGCTGCCGGCGGCGGCATTCTCGGCATTGGCGATCACGGCATGCAGACCCCAGGCGGCGCGCAGGCGCTTGACCCCCACCTTGAAGATGCGGCGGCCGGGGCTGCCGACAATGTCACCGACTATCAGTATCCTCATGGTTCTAACGGGCGTACTCGATACACCGCTGCTCGCGGATGACGATCACGCGGATCTGGCCGGGATAGGTAAGTTCCGTCTCGATGCGGCGTGCGATCTCGCGCGCCATGAGCATGGCCTCGTTGTCGCTGACGACCTCAGGATCGACAATGACACGGATCTCGCGCCCGGCCTGGATGGCAAATGTACTCCTGACACCATCGAAGGAGTTGGCCAGCGCCTCGATCTTATCAAGCCGCTGGACGTAGGTCTGTACATCCTCCATGCGGGCACCCGGCCGTGCGCTTGAGATGGCGTCGGCCGCCGAGCAGAGCACGGCGTAGATGCTCATTGCCTCGACTTCCTCGTGGTGCGCCTCGACAGCGTTGACCACCACAGGATTCTCGCGGGCGCGGCGCAGGATATCGGCGCCGATGCGCGCATGGCCGCCCTCGGCCTGATGGTCGGCGCTCTTGCCGATATCATGGAAGAGGCCTACGCGCCGGGCGATCTGCGTATCGAGACCCAGTTGGTCGGCAAACAGCGCCATCAGGTGCGAGACCTCGATGACGTGCTGCAAGACGTTCTGCGAGTAGCTGGTGCGGAACTTGAGGCGGCCTAGATGACGGAGCATCTCGGTGCTGACATGCTGCTGGCGGGCCTCGTAGGCGGCCTCGCGTCCGGCCTGCAGCATGGTCTCCTCGAGGTTGGCGGTGGCCTTGGCGACCTCCTCCTCGATACGTGCGGGGTGGATGCGGCCGTCGGCCACCAGCACCTCGAGCGCCTGCCGGGCGATCTCGCGGCGGATGGGATCGAAGCCCGAGATTACCACCGTCTCCGGAGTGTCGTCCACCAGCAGGGTCACGCCCGTGGCGGCCTCGATGGCGCGGACGTTGCGCCCCTCGCGCCCGATGATGCGTCCCTTGATCACATCGTTGGGCAGACTGACCGAGGAGGTAAGGCTCCCGCTGGCGTGCGGGGCGGCATAGCGCTGCACGGAGAGGGCGATCAGGTTGCGCGCCTCGGCAGAGGCGGTCTCGCGCGCCTCCTCCTGCAGACGGCGCAGCAGGGCGCCGGTCTCGCCGCGCACCTCGTCCTCGACCTTCTGGCGCAGTTCGCGGCGTGCCTCCTCCTGCGTCATGCCCGCCAGACGCTGCAGACGCTTCTGGTGTTCCGCCAGGGTGCGGTCGGCCTCGGCACGCTTCTGTGCCAGCGCCGCGGCCTCGTCCTGCAAGGCGGCATGGCGCTCATCGGCGGCGGCCTCCTTGCCCTCGACCACCTTGATCTTGCGTTCCAGATTCTCCTCGCGTAGCACGAGGCGGTCGTCGAAATCCTGCAACTCCTTGCGGCGGGTGGTGGTGGACTGCTCGAACGCCTCGCGCGCCTTGACCACCTCGGCACGTTCGAGTATCTCGCCCTCGCGCAGGAGGTTCTTGACCTCCGCCTCGGCCCCGGCCAGCTTGGCCTGGGCCTGCTTCTCGATGGAGTCGGCCTGCCAGCGTCCCAGCAGTGTGCGGATACCGTAGCCGACCAGCAGGCCGGCCAGCGCGGAAAGGCTCCCTATGAGGATCGGATTCATGGCTGACAACACTCCCCGCCGGTGTGATGACGGAGGCGGCCTTCCAACGCCCCCCCCCACCCCAGCTTGCGGTTGAGAACGGCCAGGGGATTGCTCTCAACCAGACTGGCAATACGCACGACTACCGGACTGCGGGTGATCTCGACAAGATCACCCTGCTCGAGTATGCCGCACTCGCGGCCATCCAGCGCCAGAAGCTGCTGCCCGGGCGATTCCTTGCAACAAAGCGTGATGGTCGAGGCCACCGGCACCACCAGCGGACGGGCACCAAGTGCATGGGGGCAGATGACGCAGATGGTCAGCGCGGGCGTCTCGGGCAGCAGGATCGGCCCGCCGGCCGCCAGCGAGTAGGCCGTGGATCCCGTGGCCGTGGCCACGATGATGCCATCGCAGGCGCAGGTGGTGACATGCTGTCCGTTGAGCCCGAGACCGAGATGCACCAGGCGCGCCGAGGCCCCGCGCGTCACTACCACGTCGTTAAGTGCCTTGAGGCCGATGGTCGAGGACGTACCGTCGGCGCGTATGATGCGCGCCGAGAGCGTGGTGCGTTCACTGATCTGGTGGCTTCCGTCGCGCAGGGCGGCCAGCGCCTCGTCAAAGTGCGCCGCATCCACGCTGGCCAGGTAGCCCAGCGAGCCGATGTTGAAGCCCATCAGCGGCAGTCCGCTGGCCTCGAGCGTATGCGCCGCATGGAGCAGCGTGCCATCGCCGCCCAGCACGACAACCGCCTCGACAAGGTTCTGGAAGGCCTCCACGGTGGCGACCGTGGAGATACCGCCCCCGGCCAGACGGCAGGTGGCCTCGTCGGCGTGCAGCGTCAGTCCCAGCCTCGCGGCGGTGGCCGCAACCTGCCGCAGGGCCTGCGGGGCACGCGGGTTGGCATGGTTGACGATGACTCCGATGTGCTGCATGTCACGAAGCGGTGGTTGACTGCGGCGCGCCGCCCGCAGGGGGCGTGCCGCTCTGGCGCGGCTCGCCACGCAACTTGATGTGGAGCTCGCGCAACTGCTTCTCGCTGACCTCGGCCGGCGCCTGCATCATCAGATCCTGCGCCTTCTGGTTCATCGGGAAGGCGATGACCTCGCGGATGTTCTCCTCGCCAGCCAGCAGCATGACCATGCGGTCAACGCCCGGGGCGATGCCGCCGTGCGGCGGCGCCCCGTAGCGGAAGGCGTTGAGCAGGCAGCCGAAGCGCGACTCGACATCCTCGCGGCTGTAGCCGGCCAGGGCGAAGGCCTTGTACATGATCTCCGGGCTATGGTTGCGGATGGCGCCGCTGGAGAGCTCGACACCGTTGCAGACCACGTCGTACTGGTAGGCCAGGATATCGAGCGGATCGGCGTTATCGAGCGCCTCGAGCCCGCCCTGAGGCATGGAGAAGGGGTTGTGCGAGAAGGCGATGGCGCCGGTTTCGCTGTCGCGCTCGTACATGGGGAAGTCGACGATCCAGCAGAAGCGGAAGGTGTCCTTCTCGATCAGGCCGAGGTCGCGTCCCAGCTTGCAGCGGATGTCGCCACCGACGCGCGCGGCGGCGGAGGCCTCATCGCAGAAGAAGAACATGACGTCGCCGTCCTTCATGCCGCCGGCCCCGGCCAGCGCGGCGATCTCCTCCGGGGTCAGGAACTTCTGGATCGGGCCCTTGACGGTTTCGCCATCCCACACTAGGTAGGCCAGGCCCTTGGCGCCCAGGCTCTTGGCGTACTCGACGAGCTTGTCGAAGAAGCTGCGCGGCTGGCCCTTGATGCCCGGCACCGGCAGCGCCCGCACCACGGCGCCGCCACTGGCGATGGGACCGGCAAAGGCCTTGAAGCCCGACGAGCGGAATATCCCGGTGACGTCGATCATCTCGAGGGGGATGCGCAGGTCGGGCTTGTCGCTGCCATACTTGAGCATCGCCTCGCGGTACGGGATGCGGCGCCACGGCGGGGCATCGCTGGCCTTGTCCGAGAAGCGCATGAAGGTGCTGTGGAGCACCTGCTCGACCACGGCGAAGATCTCGTCCTGCGTGACGAACGACATCTCGAGGTCGA
>Ga0123332_1003895_pt1 | contig 13378 bp, 9 predicted proteins | sample BioC12SIPDNA_4_FD_89958 | JGI IMG/M metagenome (GOLD analysis project Ga0123332, IMG submission 89958) | Anaerobic biogas reactor microbial communites from Washington, USA - Biogas_R2_A C12 SIP DNA | ecosystem: Engineered > Bioreactor > Anaerobic > Unclassified | place: Washington, USA...
GCACGTCGCACAGGCGTTTGATCTCCTCCTCGGGCAGGCCTTCCTGGACCAGCTGCTGCTCCATCGCCGCGATCTCGCCCGGACCCACGTTCTGCACGAGCTCGGCGAACTCCCGCTTCACCGTCTCCACGCCCTTGCCCTCATGCAGGCCCTTGATGATCTCCTTGAGCTTGGCCACGCGGTCCGGGTCCAGCTCGCTGCCCGCACGCTGCGGCGCGGCCTCGGCCGCATCGATCTCCACGGTCTCGCCTGCCTGCTCGCGGATCGCGTTGGCGAGGGTCTCGAGCAGGTCGGCCAGCGCGATTTCGCCGATCTGCGCGGCCTTGGCCAGCGTGGCAAACTGGCCGACCGTCTTGCGCATCAGCGGATTGCGCAACATCGTGAACTTCTCGGATAACGCGGTCAGGGTGTCGAGCAGAAACGGATACTGATCGACCAGCTTCCCCACGCGGATATTGGCATCGAGTTTCATGTGCGGGCCCTCCCGGTGTTTCATGGTTTCCGTGCGCCGGCTCCCACCCCGGACCAAAGCATACCACGAACCCCGACACCCCATGCCAGTCCACAAGCGATGGGTGAGCGGGCACACCGCCTTGCCCGGGCCGGGCGGTTCCCTCCCGTGTCTGGTAATCGCGGCTTCCGGGGGCGCCTGTAACCTGGCCGGGGATTGTGCTACACTGGATGCGGAAAAAAAGGCGATAAAATCAGCCCGGACGGAGGGGTTCGGGCACGTGAGAATGGAGCGCGTGACAGGTTTGCAGGCTGCGCAACCCTCTCCGCCCCGGTGCCGGTCCATTCGAAGCACATGGCGGCGCTTTTCAGCTTGTTCTGTTGCGCCCTGAACACGAAACACGCGTCTTCCTGTCCACAGAGAAATCCACGACGGCGCGACCGCCCGCGCCCCCGCACCCCTGTGGCGGGCGGTGAGACCCGCGGAAGAGCGCGTAGGAAGGAGTGACGAACCCTCCATGCAAACACTGGTCAATGTATCGAACCGGCTTCCAGTCACCGTGGGGAAGACCATCCGGCAGGCGTCGGGCGGACTTACGGCAGCGCTCGAAGGGCTTTCGTCTGACGCATTTCGCCTGAAGTGGGTCGGGTGGCCCGGTGCGCCAGTCAGCGCGGCCGAACGGCGCGAGGAAATCGCGCATTTTTTGATGGAGGAATACAACTACGTTCCGGTGTATCTAACGCGGAGCGAGGTGAACGGCCATTACCACGGGTTCGCGAACTCGAGCCTGTGGCCCATTCTGCATTACATGCCGAATTACATGCACTATGAGGAACGGTGGTGGGAAACGTACCTCGAAGTCAACCGCCGGTTCGCGGAATGTATCCTGGAGAACACGGACGAAGAAGCCATCATCTGGGTGCATGACTATCAGCTTATGGTGCTGCCGAGACTGCTGCGCCGGGCCCGCCCGAGACAGCGCATCGGTTTCTTCCTGCACACGCCGTTTCCGTCGTATGAGATTTTCCGGTGCCATCCAAAGCGGGTGGAGTTGGTGGAAGGCCTGCTGGGCGCCGATCTCGTTGGGTTTCACACGTACGGATATCTGCGCCATTTCCGCAGCACGGTCTTGCGGCTGTTGGGGGTTGAATCGCACGCGGCAGCCGTTGCGCACGACATGGGCCACACGCATCTGGGCGTCTACCCCATCGGTATCAATGCGCCCAAATTCGAGGCCGAACTCGCGTCACCGCGAAGCGCCAGGGCGCGGCAGCAGATCCGCAAGAATTTCGCGGGCCGGCGTATCGTGTTGAGCGTCGAACGGCTCGACTACACCAAAGGGATCCCGAACCGGCTGGACGCAATCGATCGGTTTCTGTCGAGCTATCCGGACCTTGACCGGCTGGTATTCATTTTCGTGAGTGTGCCCTCACGGGAGTCGGTCCCCGAATACCAGCAATTGCGCGAACTGGTGCAGCGGCAAGTGGGCGAGATCAACGGTCGCTATGCCACCATGGCCAACAGTCCCATCCATTTCATCTACAATCCCATCAAGTTTGAAGAATTGGCCGCCCTGTACAGCCTGGCCGACGTGTGCCTCGTGACACCTCTGATCGACGGGATGAATCTCGTCGCGAAGGAATACGTGACGTGCCAGGACGAACAGCCCGGTGTGCTGGTCCTGAGCGAATTTGCGGGCGCGGCCGAAGAGCTCTTCAATGCGCTGACAGTGAATCCGTACGACATCGGCCAGGTCGCGGCCGCGTTACAGCGGGCGCTCGACATGCCGGAAGACGAGCGCCGGCAACGCATGCGCCAGATGCGTGCGCGCGTCATTTCCTTCGATGCGCAACATTGGGCCAAGTCCTTCTGCGACGACCTGGTACAACACGAGGAACGCGCGGACAGCCTCGACATGTCGGCCGAAACCGAGTCGGTCATCCTGGATCGGTTCCGGCGGGCACGCCGCATTGCCTTTTTCCTGGATTACGACGGTTCGCTGCGCGAATTTGAGTCCGAACCACATCAGGCCTCTCCCGACGGCGAAATCCTGGAGTTGGTGAACCGCATCCAGAGCGTTCCCGGCGTTGACCTGTATATCATCAGCGGCCGCGATGCATCGCAACTCGAGATGTGGTTCGGGTCATTTGCGGTCACGCTGGTGGCTGAACACGGCTACCTGTTTCACCGTCCCGGCGCCCAGGAGTGGGAAACGCTGAACGCGTCGGCGGATTTCTCGTGGAAGCCGAGGGTACTCGAGGTGTTGCGGGATTACGAGGGCGAAACGCCGGGCAGCTTTGTCGAAGAGAAAGGATCGGCGCTGGTCTGGCATTACCGGAAATCGGACCCCGAATTCGGCAGTTGGAAAGCCCACGCTCTGGCCGGGGAATTGTACGAAATGCTGTCCAATCTGCCGGTTGAGATCCATCATGGAAAAAAGATCGTTGAGGTCAGCTCGATCTACGTCAACAAGGGCGCGGCCATGGAGCGTTTCATGCGGGAGGGCCAGTACGACCTGGGTTTCTGCGCTGGAGACGACCAGACCGACGAGACCATGTTCCGGCTCCAGCGGGACGACGCGCTGAGCGTCAAGATCGGCGAGGGCGCGACCCAGGCCCGGTACCGGGCGCGCGATCCGCGGCGCTTCCGGGCGCTGTTGCGCCGGATCCTGGACCTGCTCGAGCGCCGGGCACAATAAGTCGCAAAGGACCGGTCGTGCTTCACCGGGATACCGCAATCCCCGCCGCCCGCGGCAGGTTCCGCGGAGCAGCGCCGCTTTCGCTTCGGCGCGGCATCTGCCATAATCGGGCGCATCACACGGGCCGGGAGGAGACACGGTATGACGCCGCGGGAACGTTTCATCGCCGCACTGGAGCGCCGTCCCATCGCGGGGCGGGTCCCCCATTTTGAACTGGTCTTTTTCCTGACGATGGAGGCCCTGGGCAAGATCCATCCGAGCCAGCGCCATTACGCGCAATGGGATCAGATGACCGAATCGGAACGCGCGCTGCACCGCAACGAAATGGCGGATATCTATCTTGAAACCGCACGCAAATACGAGCACAGCGCGATCTTCCTGCACCCGAATCCGAACACGGCGGACGAAACGCTGCGCCTGATTGATCTCGTGCGCGAGAAGTCGGGCGACGCGTATTTCCTGATGCTGCATGGCGACCCGACCTATTCAATCCCATCGGGCAGCGACATGATGGAACAGGCCGCGTGGTTCTACGAGCGGATGGACGACGCGAAGGCCGAGGCGGACCGGCGCGTCGATGAGCAGCTGGCCTGGTGCGAACGATTGAACGCCCACGGCGGGCTGGACGGGTTCGCCCTGTGCTCGGACTACTGTTTCAACGACAATCCGTTCCTGCGTCCGGACCTGTTCGCGATCCTGATCACGCCCTATCTCAAACGCGTGATCGCGGGGATGCGGGCCATGGGGTTTTACGTGATCAAACACACGGACGGCAACATCCTGCCGATTCTGGATCAGTTGGTCGATGCCAACCCGCACGCGCTGCACTCGCTCGACCCGCAGGGCGGAGTCGACATCGCCGAGGTCAAACGCCAGTACGGCGAGCGCGTGTGCCTGATCGGCAACGTCAACTGCGGGCTGCTCACCTCGGGCACCGACGAGGAAGTCGTCGCATCGGCGCGCTACTGCATCCAACACGGCATGCCCGGCGGCGGGTATGTGTTTTCGACGAGCAATTGCGCGTTTACGGGCCTGTCCCTCGAACGCTACGAACTAATGTGGACGGTGTGGCACGAGGAAGCCATCTATCCGGGGGGATAACCTGCCCGGGCGGGAATGCCGCCTATTTCAGGGTCCAGTGGGTGTAGCGCAGGGGCGGTTTCTGGCCCGTTTCGAGCACTTCGTAATAGACGGTGAGGATGGAACCGTCGTCGAGCTGGACCGATGCCGGGTAGCCCAGGTCGCCGCCGGGCGCTTGAGACAGCACGATCTCGTTCTGGACGTCCCACGTTTTGCCCCCGTCTTTGCTGATGCAGGCGCGTTCGCCGAACGGGTCTTTGCGGCGGCCGTAGGTGACGAGGAGCCATCCGTTGGTGAGCCGGATCAGGTGGGGCGGGTACCCCCAGATGGGGGTTGGCGCAAATCGCGTCCAGGTTGTGCCGCCGTCGTTGCTGAACGCCTGCCGGAGATGATTGGCGAACTCGCCTTCGCCGTGGTAGCGGGCCATGGCGACGAGGCCGCCGCCGGCGGTCTCGACCACGTGTGGTTCGTGGCATTGGCTGGGATCGTCGCCCTCGGCCTGGGCGATGCTGGCAATGCGGGTCCAGGTGCGGCCGTCGTCGCGCGATTCCAGCACGCCGGCGCGTTCCTCGGGGGTTTTAGCTGTGGTGCATCCGACGTAGAGCAGCCGCCCGTCGCTGAGCTCGATGGGCCCGTGCGGCGCGGTCGTCTCGACGCGGATGTACTCGCCCCAGGTCTTTCCGTTGTCTTCCGAACGGCGAATCCACGATCCGAACCATTGGTTTACGGTCTCGGTGGAGAGCTTCTCGCGGTGGCGGCGGTACAGGTCGTTCGTTTCAAACGCGAGGCTCGTGAACCAGCTCACTACGAGCGTGCCTGCGCGCGTCTGGAGGATGCCCGCGTCGCGGTCGTCCAGGGGCGTGTTGTTGATCGTCTCGGGCGCGGTCCATGTGGCGCCGTTATCGCGGCTCCGAACGAGCTGCGTTTTGCCCCAGGGACAGACGTGCGCGTCGCGGTCGCCCGAAAACACCGCCAGCAATTCTCCTTCGCGCGTTTTCGCGATGGTGGGCCAGCCGATGTAGATGTCCGCGGGGCCCCAGATGGTCGCCGACGAGAGGATGCTCGCCGCGGGCTGATCGCGAAACGCGTCGATCTCGCCCGGTGCGGCGAAGGCGGCGGCGGACAGGATTGCCCATACGAAACTGGATCGGAATGTCGCCATCATGCGAATCTCCCTGTTGCGGACGGGGGTGAACCACGTGAAGTAAGCATACCGTGATGCGATGGCCATTGCCACTGGCCATACGACCTATACGTCTTGTGAGTCCTACAGGTCCTGCAGGACTGAAACGGGTGCTCCCCGAGGCGCCCTGCCACCACCGGGGGCAAGGCGTGAGTCCCGCGCGTCATCGATTCACGCATGCGCCCGCAGGAGCGCGCGTCTGACCGGGGCTGCTAATGTATACTCCGTTCGTACGGAAGTTTCCCGGCGCGGCCGCGGAGGGGCGGGCGCCGGGAACATGACCGGGGAGGGGCATCCATGCCGCCGACGCAGTTCGGGCTGCTGGACTGGATCATCCTGGTGGTGTATTTCGCGGGCGTGGCGTCGGTCGGACCCCTGTTTGCCCGGCGCAATACCTCGACCGAGAGCTTCTTCGTGGGGAACCGCCAGTTTCCGGCGTGGCTGTTGGGGCTGGCCATGTTCGCGACCTCGATCAGCTCGATCACGGTCGTTTCCTTCCCGGGCGACGCTTACAAGGCGGCCTACCTTCGCTGGCTGCCGAACCTGATGCTTCCGCTCGGAGTTTACATCGGCTCGAAGATCTTCCTGCCGTTTTACCGCCGCAACCGGTGCACCTCCGCGTACGAGTACCTGGAAAGCCGCTTCGGACACGGCGTGCGAACCTATGTGGCCGTCTGTTTCATCATCGGCCAGGTGATGCGCATCGCCACCATCCTGTACCTCGTGTCGCTGGTGTTCCAGCAGATCACCGGCGCCACCCCGTACGCCTGCATTCTGATGGGCGGCTGCGTGCTGACCGTGTACACGGTGCTGGGCGGGGTCAGTGCGGTGGTCTGGACCCAGTTTCTGCAGACGTTTCTGCTGTGGTTTGGCACGCTGGTCTGTTTTGTAACGTTGATTCGCGGCATCGATGGCGGCATCGGCGCGGTGTTCGCCACCGGCTGGGCGGACGGCAAATTCATGCTCGGCGATCTGAACGTGGCGACCGGACAACTGGAGCCCGCGCGGGTCGTCTCCCTGTGGGAAAAGTCGGTTGTGATGCTTCTGATCAGCGGGCTGGCGGGCTGGGTGTTTGAATACAGCGGTAACCAGAATGTCGTGCAGAAGTATGTGTCGGCGAAGAACCCGCGCGAAGCGTTCAAAGCGATCTGGTTCTGCTGCGCGTGCAGCGTGCCGACCTGGACCTTCTTCATGTTCATGGGCACGTCGCTGTATGTGTTCTTCAAACAACATCCGGATCCGCAGGCCCTGGCGATCCTGACCGGCGAGGGCGGCGCGAAAGCCGAGTCCATCCTTCCGTATTTCTGCGTGAAGATGCTCCCGACCGGGCTTGCGGGCATCGTGATTGCCAGCATTCTCGCCGCGGCCATGTCCGCATCGTCCGCGAGCATCAGTGGCATTTCCGCCGTGTTCCTTACGGACATCTACCACCGCCATCTCGTGAAAGGAGCGCGCGAAAGGCACTATGTGGCCGTGGCCCGGGTGACCTCGTGCGCGGCGTGCGTCCTGATGATGGGCGGAGCAACGCTGTTCTACGCATGGAGCACCCTGACCCTTCAGGATCTGGGCGTCAAACTGGCGTCTATACTAGGCGGCGGGATCCTCGGCGTGTACATCCTGGGCTTTCTGACGACCCGCGGCACGGGCCGGTCCGTCGCGGTGGGCATCTCCGTCACGCTGGTCTTCTCGACGTACATGGCGGTGATCGAATTCGCCAACGTCACGCCCGAACAGTTCATGAACGCGCTCGGGTGTTCCCGGGAGACCGCGCTGCTCCTGATGAAACCGGTGCACATCTATTACGTGGGGCTGCTGGGCCAGTTCCTCACGTTCATCGTGGCCTACCTGGTCGCGAGTCTCTTTGAACCCAGACGCGACCTGACCGGGCTCACCTTCTGGACCCAGGCGCCTTCGGAAGAAGAACAGGCGGGCCGATCCAACTGAACCGGTTCGCCGCGCCTGTCATGCGTCCGGCGGGGGAAGATGCGTGTCGCCAACGCGGACCATCCAATCCCGCATATGGCCGCGCATCTGTTGGAGGATGGCCCGGTTGGCATCCGCGCCGGCCACATTGACCATCTCGAACGGATCCGCGTGCTCGTCGAAGAGCAGTTCCTCGTTTACGCCGGTCAGGATGTATTTCCAGCGCTCCGTCCGCACCATGCGGTGGCCCGTGCCGCGCGCGCCGCCGACGCCCACGCACTCGCTGGCCACGTAGTCGCGCAACGGGCGTACGGGCCCGCGGAGCGCCGGCGCCAGTGACAGGCCGCTCAACCCCTCCGGAACCGGCGCCCCCGCCAGGTCGAGCAGGGTCGGAAACAGATCGAGCGACGAAACCAGGGCCGGGATGCGGACGCCCCGCCGTTTCAGACGCGGCCAATGCAGCAGCATCGGCACGCGGACGGATTCCTCGTGCATGGTGATCTTGTTGCCCAGGCCGTGGTTGCCCAGGTGATACCCGTTGTCGGAGAGATAGAGCAACACGGTGTTCCGGTAGACCCCGGCGCGCTCGAGCTGTTCCACCAACGCGCCGATCTGATGGTCCAGTCTCGAAACCACCGCGTAATACGCCCGGGTAAACTCCCGGATTTGTTCCTTCGAACGCGGGGGGCCCGCGGGCAAACCGAGGTAATTGTCGCGCCCTTCCGAGTCGCGGTAATAGTGTTCACCGGGCAGCCCCTGGTTGTATACGCTCTCCCGCGGCGGCGACTCCCGGAAGTTCGGGTCGATGGGGATCTCGGCGTCCCGGTAAAGGTCAATCCATTCCGGGCCGGGGTTGAGCGGGATGTGCGGCTGGCGGGCCGCGACCCAGAGGAAGAACGGCGCCGGATTGCTCTTCCGCCGTTCGATGAATTGCGCTGCGGACGCGAAGGTCTGGTCGTCGGTGAGATCTTTCAGTTCTTCGCCTTCGGCGAATCCATACCCGCGGGGCGGGCCCAGGTGGGATTTTCCCCACAACGCCGTGTCGTAGCCTGCGCCGGCCAGAAGCTGCGCCAGCGTCGGGAGGCGTTTCTCCTCCACGACGCTCCGCTGAAATTCGCTCGCATCGAGCGCTACCGCGCCGTGCTGTTGCGGGAAAAGCCCCGTCATCAGGCTTGCCCGGCTTGCCGCGCAGATGGGCGTGGCGACATAGGCCCGCTCGAAAATCACCCCCTCGCCGCCCAGCCGGTCGAGGTTCGGGGTTTTCACCGCGGGATTGGTGTAGCCCACGGACCGGTAGCCGTGGTCGTCGCTGAGCACCACGACGATGTTGGGGCGCCGTCGTCTTCGAAGGCTCTCGCCCCCGGCGGCGCACGACACTGCCAGCGCCGCGCCGCCCAGACACGCTGTCCTCAGGAAATCGCCCCGCGTGACTCGCTTCCTGGCCATGGTTCTGCTCTCCCGTCCCCGCCGCGGACCATCCTAACCCTTTCGGGCGGCAAGATCACCCGGTTTCCGGGGAGCGCGGCATTCCCATGCGTGCCCCGCGCCGCCCGGAAACGGGCACCGGCGGCCAGGATTTGGTATGCTATAGAGGGAAGGGGGGAAGGGTATTGCCCACGCCTCTGATCACTTGGAACCGTGGTTCCATGAGAAAAGGGAGATCGCCATGACCCTCGAAGAACGTGTAGCTGCGCTGGAGGCCCAACTCGCCAGCCCCGCACCGAGAGAGATCGTCGCATCGAGACTCATTCTCACCGACGAGAACGGCAAGGCGCGCGCACACATGTACGTGTCCAAATCCAAAGAGGGGCCGGCGCTGTGTCTCATCGACGAAAACAGCAAGACCCGGTGCCAGCTTTTCGTGTCGCGCAGCGGGCCCTCGCTCTGCCTGGGCGACGAAAACAGCAAGCTGCGCGCCGTGCTTAACGTGACCCGGAGCGGACCCATGCTCTCCCTGAACGACGAGAACGGCAAAAGCCGCATCCAGATTGTCGTGGGCGACGAAGGCCCCCTGGTGCGAACCCTGGACGCCGCGGGCACCCTCCGCGGGCAATTTGTGCTTACCCCCGACGGCCCCGCGGTGCAACTCAACGACGAGACCGGCCTGACCCGTTCCGAACTGAGCGCCTACCGGGAAGGGCCCGCCCTGGGCCTGGGCGACGAGCACGGCGGTCTCCGCGCCCAGCTGGTCGTGACGGAGGACGGTCCCGCCGTGCGCCTGGGCGACGAACACGGCGATCTGATCTGGTCCGCCCCCTGACGGCATTCCATTCCCCGGGACCGTAGCGCGCCGCCCCGGCAATCTCCCGGCGCGCGTCTTTGACAGCGGCCTTCCTTCGACGCCTGCCGCATTCGCTGAGGAATAGACAGCGCCCGCGCCAGCGGAGCCGGGGCCTGCCTGCCGGTCAGGGGTGTTGGATTCGGAGGTCAACTGGCGGAACAGGGCGATCTCGGCGGGGTCGCACGGGGCGCCGGCGAATCCCCGCGTTTCAGGCATATCTTTGCAGGCCGCCGCGGGTCACGTTGACCCGGTTCTCACGATGCTGGGAATGGCCGGCGTGGTGCTGTACGTAGATGAAGCGCGCGAATACAGAGACATCGAGCAGATCGCCGAATTCCACCCGTGCGTGCCCTGGTTGCACCCCGTGTCTGGCGTGCTTCGTGTGTGGTTTGCGTTGTCGCTCATGGGACAGATCATCGGCCGCAAACCGATGGATTGGCGCGGCCGCCGCGGGTTCGGCGCGACCGGCGATGCCCCGGCCCGGCCTGACGCGTAATGACCTCCCGCGCCCTCTCGTCCCGGCGACAGGACGGCAGAGAGAAGACCGCGGCAGTCATCACGGCAACACCATCCGCGCCCGTCAAATAGGTGTTTGATGCCGCTCTTCGGCGCATCCAAGGCCCGTTCTTTCCTCGGACTACTCGGTCTCCATGAGGTCGAGGAAATCGCGGGTGTCGGCACGGACCTCCGCCAGCTGTTTCAGCAGGCCGTCGGCCTGGGGGGAGGTCATGCTGAGGAATTCCAGCAGGTGGCCGTCAATGACCGGGGTTTCCCAGTCCCCGGCGTCGCCGAACCCGGCCTGTCGCGCCAGGGTCTCGGCAAGCTGGACCACGGCGATCTCCACGGCGTGTCTTCTCTTGGGCGTGGGCGGACGGTGGGCGTTGCCGATGACCTCGACGATCAGGCTGGGAAACCGCCACTTCGCGGCGAGCCAGCGGCCCACTTCGGCGTGATTCACGCCCAGACGCTCTTTTTCGCATTCGCGCAGCGGGATCTTCCGGTCGGCGGACTGGCGCACCACGGTGCGGTACTCGTCGCGCAGCGCCAGCGCCAGCAGGTATTTTCCCATATCGTGCAGCAGGCCCGCCGTGAAACACCCTTCGGGCGAATGCACCTTGACCTGGCCATGGCACAGGAGCTGAGCCGCCTTGGCGGTACCGAAGGCGTGCATCCAGAAGTCCTGCGGATCCAGCGCGAACTGGCGCTGGCTCGAGAAGGTTTTGAACACCGAGGTGGCCAGGGCGAGCTGGCACACCGCGTCGAATCCCAGCACCACCACCGCCCGGCGAATGGAATCCACCCGGTGACGCAGCCCGTAATACGCCGAATTCGCGAGACGCAGCACCCGTGCCGAGATCACGTGGTCTGTTTCGAGCAGGGCCGTCACATCGTCCGCCGAAGAACGCTCGTCTTCGACGGCCTCGAGCAGTTTGCTTACGATCTGCGGCAGGGTCGGCAGGTCGTGAAGCTCGATGAGTTTCGCGAAGACGCGATGGCTGTGCATTCAGTGAGCCTCCGTCCCCGCGCTCGCATCCGGGTAGGCGCGATACATGTGCAGTAATGCGCCCATACAGCACCTATCCGAATCTATCTCACGAACCCATTCTAGCAAATTCCACCCCCGCATGGCCGGAAAAGTCTGGAAAACACCCCTATACTCATCAGGAATAGCATGAATTACTCTTGACGGTGGCTTTCCGCAGGTTCGGATGCGCCCCGGTTCGTCAATAATTATACCCAAAGGATGTCAGGAAAAGCGAATGAGCTACATTAAATACTTGTTATGTAAGAATTTAACGTGGTTTCCGGGCCGCTGTTTCAGCGGAATTTTCCCCTCTGGGTTTTTTGCCGCTTACTCCCCGCTGCCCGCGCGGAAATAGCCCTCGATCGCTCCGGCAAGGGCCTCGGCGAGGGTACGGCGGGTTTCGGGCTGCAGGAGGAGGTGTTCCGCGCGCGCATCTTCGATGGATTGCGGCTGCACCCAGACCGCCGGGCAGGCCGTCTGTTGGAGGGTGTAGGTGACCGACGTCGTGACAGGCAACCCGCCCAGGGCGTCTGCGACGGTCTGCGCCAGGCGCTCGCCGCCCGTGCTTCCGGGGTAATGCGCGGCGAACTGCACGTTCTTTCCGGTGAGCAGACCGCGCTGGTCGACCATCCTGGCCGTGGCCGAATCCGTTCCGAACGCCACCACCACGTGGACCCCGGCGCCCGCCGCATCCGACAGGCGGACGCGTTCGAGGGCAGGCGGGTCGTTGTCGTCCTCGCGGGCGAGGACAACGTGAGCGCCACGGTCGCGCAGGCGGTTGGCCACACGGCGCACAACGTCGAGCGCGGCGTCGCTGGCGCGCATCCCGGTGGGGCCGATCGCCCCGGCGTTGCTGCCGCCGCAGGCCGCGTCCAGCATGATGGTTTTTCCATGCAGCGTGCCTCCGGCGGTCGGGATGAGCCCCACCACGGCGTGCCCGCCGTTCAGCGCGACGGTGATGTCGTCAAAACCGTTCCTGCGTACCGAGAGATTACGGGTTTGGGCAGGGATGGGAAGCCATCCCTCGCTGTTGCTCGTGCCGAGGATCTGCCCTTCCGAGAAGGCCGTGACGCCGGCCACGGGCTGGCTGGTCTGGACGTCGTGCAAGCGCACCGTGCGGTACGTTTCGTTGCCGAACCGGGGCGTGACCCGCTCCGCGATCTCTCCCGCCCGGATGGTCAACTGCGCGGGCAGCGTGTCTTCGAGAAAGTAGCAGCGCGCCGTGCCGGAGACCGTGGGGACCGTGAGGAGGTTCCCGTTTACGGTGACGGGGGTGCCGTCGGCCACCGGCAGGCCGAACCGGTCGGTGACGTAGACTTCAAACAGGTATTCGATGCCGCTGGCGCGAACGGGGGCTTCAGGATACTGGTGGACCGTGATGAAGGCCGGCGCGCGCGAAACCGTAACCGTGGTCTCGCTGGAGAGCGAAGCGCCCTTCGCGTTCCGGGCGAAGAACGCGATGTTCCGCGCCCCGTTGTCGAGGATCCTGCCGAGATACCAGGTGACTGTGTTCCCGTTCTCGACGGGGATGCCGTCCACGAGGTGTCCGTCCACGCGCAGTTCAAAGGTATCGCGGTCGAGGGGCAGCCCGCCGCCCAGCGTATACACCAGGGCCTGGGTGCGGCCGCCGGCGTATTCAACGAGATTGTGCGAGAGCACGGCCGGAGGATCGAGGGCGAAATAGGCGGCCAGCCCCGAGGCCAGCCCCGCCGCCTCTTTTTCCACGCCATAGCGCGTGGCCATGAACGCCGCGTTGCGCGCCTGGGTCATGTACGAGGTCTCCATGAGCACGGCAGGCACGCGGGCCTCGCGCAAGACCTTGTAGTTGCCGGGAAGCAGCCGTTTCGGATCGGGATCCTGGCGTACGCGCAGTGCCATCTCGCGCATCATGCACTGGGCGAGATCGAGGCTGGGACCGGCGTCGCCGAGCTTGTAGTACACCTCCAGATCGTTCTTGTCGGACCCCTCGACAATGTGGGCGTTGTGATGGATGCTGATGAAGGCCTCGGCGTTCATGCGGCTGGCCCGTTCGGGACGCGCGGAAAGGTCCTGCGACAGCCGGTTGGCGTCGAGCGCCGTGTCGGACTCGCGTGTCAACACCACCTCCGCCCCGGCGACGCGGAGCAGCTCGCGCAAGGCCAGCGCCACATGCAGGTTGACGTCGCTTTCCCGCAGCCGGTTGGACGGCGCGACCGCGCCCGGCCAGCGCCCGCCGTGGCCCGGGTCGATGCAGATGC
>Ga0123332_1003896_pt1 | contig 13377 bp, 13 predicted proteins | sample BioC12SIPDNA_4_FD_89958 | JGI IMG/M metagenome (GOLD analysis project Ga0123332, IMG submission 89958) | Anaerobic biogas reactor microbial communites from Washington, USA - Biogas_R2_A C12 SIP DNA | ecosystem: Engineered > Bioreactor > Anaerobic > Unclassified | place: Washington, USA...
ACCAGCTTCATCTCCTCCTTGGTAAAGCCGTTGTCCAGGAAACTGTCGATGTGCGGGATCAGGTTGAATGCGATCTGCACCGGGAACTTCTCCGGGTTGATCGCGTTGAAGCCCAGCAGCTGCGCGGTCTGCTTGCCCAGCTCCTCCATCGCGCTGCGGCCGGCCCCGGACACCGACTGGTAGGTGGCCACGTTCACCCGCTCGATGCCGTACCTGCGGTGCAGCGGCGCCAGCGCCACCAGCAGCTGCATGGTCGAGCAGTTGGGGTTGGCGACGATGCCTCGCGGACGGTTCCTGACCTGCTCGGGATTGACCTCGCTCACCACCAGCGGGACGTCGTCGTCGTAGCGGAAGGCCGAGGAGTTGTCGATCACCACCGCGCCGGCGGCGGCGAACTTCGGCGCGTACTGTTTCGAGGTCTCGCCACCGGCCGAGAACAGGGCGATGTCGATGCCGCTCGGATCGAAGCTGGCGAGGTCCTGGACCACGAGCTCCTGGTCGCGGAACTCGACGGTATTGCCCGCCGAACGCTCGGAGGCCAGGGGCACCAGCGTGCCCACGGGGAAGTTGCGCTCGGCCAGGATCGACAGCATCACCTCGCCGACGGCACCGGTGGCGCCGACGACGGCAACGTTGAAACGACGGGTCTGTGGGGTGTTCATGGAAGGTCCGCGTGAAAGGTCGAAGGATGGGGCATGGGCATGGGAGCGCGGCGCGCACCTCGGGCGCGCGCCATCGCGGCAGGGTTCGGGGGAGCCCGCGCGGACACGGCCGGGCCGAGGGCTCCCCTATCGTTTCGCGGCCGCTTTGGCGGCGATCGGGGTCGGCGGATCACCGGCACGCGGGCCGTGGCCGAGGGCGGCGACGAGGTTGTCCACGGCCAGCGCCGCCATCGCCCGGCGGGTGGCGTGGCTGGCGCTGCCCACGTGCGGGCTCAGCACGATGTTGCGCAGCGCCAGCAGCCGCGGGTTGACCCGGGGCTCGCCCTCGAACACGTCCAGCGCCGCCGCGGCCAGGCGGCCTCCGGCAAGCGCGTCGGCCAGCGCGTCCTCGTCGACCAGGCCGCCGCGCGCGACGTTGGTCAGCGTCGCGGTCGGCTTCATCTTCGCGAGGGCAGCGGCGTCGATCACGTGGCGGGTCTGCGGCGAATACGGCAGGACCAGCACGAGGTGGTCCGATTCGCGCAGCAGTGTATCGAAGTCGACGTAGGCCGCACGACAGTTGCTTTCGATACCAGCCGGCAGGCGGCTGCGGTTGTGGTAGAGCACGCGCATGCCGAAGCCATGCGCGCCGCGCCGGGCGATGGCCTGGCCGATCCTGCCCATGCCGAGGATGCCGAGCGTGGCGCCGTGCACGTCGTGGCCCAGCAGGGTGTCGAACGACCACTGCCGCCACCGGCCCTCGCGCAGCCAGCGCTCGCCCTCGGTGATCCGCCGTGCCGCCGCCAGCAGCAGGGCGAAGCCGAGGTCGGCCGTGGTCTCGGTCAGCACGTCGGGGGTGTTGGTGGCGACGATGCCGCGCGCGTGCAGCGCCTCCACGTCGAGGTTGTCGTAGCCCACGCCGACGTTGGCCACCGCGCGCAGTCCGTGCGCCTGCGCGATCTCGGCCGGGCCGATGCGCTCGTTGAGGGTCACCACCGCGCCCGCGACGCCGCGCAGCTTCTCCGCGACCTGCACCGGCGTCCACGCAGTGACCTCCGCGGTCGCATCCACGTCGAAGTACTCCCCCAGCCGCCCGACGATGTCGTCGAACAGCGGCTGCGATACCCAGACCCTGGGCCGCGGCTCAGCCATCCCTGGCCGCGGGGATGCGGGGCGCCACCTCGCCCACGTCGCCACACTGGGCGCGGTGGCGAAGCGCCTGGTCCATGAGCACCAGCGCCAGCATCGCCTCGCAGATCGGCGTGGCGCGGATGCCGACGCAGGGATCGTGGCGGCCGGTGGTGATGATGTCGACCACGTGGCCGTCCACGTCCACGCCCTCCACCGGCAGGCGCAGGCTGGAGGTCGGTTTGAACGCGACCGAGACCACCACCTGCTGCCCGGTCGAGATGCCGCCCAGCACGCCGCCGGCGTGGTTGGACGCGAATCCGTCCGGGGTCATCACGTCGCGGTGCTCGGTGCCCTTCTGGGCCACGCTGGCGAAGCCGTCGCCGATCTCCACGCCCTTGACCGCGTTGATCGACATCATCGCCGCGGCCAGTTCACCGTCGAGCTTGCCGTACACCGGTTCGCCCCAGCCCGGCGGCACGCCGTCGGCCACGGCCACCACCTTCGCGCCCACCGAGTCGCCGGACTTGCGCAGCGCGTCCATGTAGGCCTCGAGCTCGGGCACCTGTTCGGCGCAGGGCCAGAAGAACGGGTTGCCTTCGACCGCGTTCCAGTCGTGCGAACGCGGCACCACGTCGCCGATCTGGACCAGGCAACCGCGCACGGTCACGCCGCGCCGGGCCAACCACTTCTTCGCGACCACCGCCGCGGCCACCCGCATCGTGGTCTCGCGCGCCGAGCTGCGGCCGCCGCCGCGCGGGTCGCGGATGCCGTACTTCTGCCAGTAGGCGTAGTCGGCATGGCCCGGGCGGAACTGGCGGGCGATGGCGTTGTAGTCCTTGCTGCGCTGGTCGGTGTTGCGCACCAGCAGCGCGATCGGGGTACCGGTGGTGACGCCCTCGTACACGCCGCTGAGGATCTCGACCTGGTCGGCCTCGCGCCGCGCCGAGGTGTGGCGGGTCTTGCCGGTGGCGCGCCGCGCCAGGTCGTGGGCGAAGTCCTCGGGGGCGAGCGCGATCCCCGGCGGGCAGCCGTCGATCACGCAGCCGATCGCCGGCCCGTGCGACTCGCCGAAGGTGGTCACGCGGAACAGATGGCCAAAGGTGTTCAACTCGTCCCCTTCCGGTTCAGAACAGGCCGCCGGTCGCCGGCGGCGTCGCGGCGGCCGATGATGCCCCAGTCCCGCGCGCGTCCGCCAGTTCGCGGATCCGCGCGTGGTGCGCGACCAGGTCGTGGCGCTCGACCACGAACACGCCCATCTGCCCGACCTTGAACTCCACCCAGGCCAGCGGCAGTTCGGGCAGCAGCGCGGTCAGCGCGCGTTCGGCCTCGCCCACCTCGCACACCAGCAGGCCGTCATCGGTAAGGTGCAGCGGCGCGTCGCGCAGCATGCGCAGGACCAGGTCGAGCCCATCGTCGCCGGCGCGCAGGCCGAGCTCGGGCTCGTACGAATACTCCTGCGGCAGCGCGTCGGTCTCGTCGTTGGTGACGTAGGGCGGGTTGCTGACGATCAGGTCGTAGTGCTCGCCCTGCAGGTCCGAGAACAGGTCGGAGCGGAGGAAGCGGGTGTTGCGCACCAGCAGCCGGGCCTCGTTCTCGCGCGCCAGCGACAGCGCCTCCTCGCTGATGTCGGCGCCGTCCACGTGCCAGTCGGGGTTGTAGTGGGCCATCGCGATCGCGATGCAGCCCGAGCCGGTACACAGGTCCAGCGCGCGGCGCACGTCGCGCCCGCCCAGCCAGGGTTCGAAGCCGGACAGGATCAGCTCGGCGATCGGCGAACGCGGGACCAGGGCGCGGCGGTCGGCCTTGAAGCTCAGGCCGGCGAACCAGGCCTCGCCGGTCAGGTACGCGGCCGGCACGCGCTCTTCGATGCGGCGCAGGAACAGCGCCAGCACGTCCTCCTTCTCGGCCAGCGTCACCCGCGCCTGGCCGTACACCGGCGACAGGTCGTGCGGCAGATGCAGCGCGTGCAGGGTGAGCTGGGTGGCCTCGTCCAGGGCGTTGTCGTAGCCATGGCCGAAGGTGAGGCCGGCGGCCTGGAAGCGGCTGGCGCCGTAGCGGATCAGGTCGATGATCGTGTGCAGCTCATCGGTCATGGCGCGGGTCCGGAACATGGCGGCGGGGCGGTGGGTCGGCAATCCGCCCTCGTGCGCCCGCAGGCGGCGGCACGCTCGGACGGCGGCTGCCCGCCGGACGGTCGCATCGCCGTGCGCGGGCCCTGGCGGACCGGAAAGTATAGCGGCGCCGAGGGTATGATGGCCGGCCCCGACACGGATCCACGCATGTTCAACCGCCCCGTCGTCATCGTGCTGCTGGTGGCCCTGGCCGCGGGCCTCGGGCTGCTGGCCTCGCGCCAGTTCTTCGCGCCCGCGCCGGCGCAGCAACCGGCCCTGCGTGCGGTGAAACTGTTTCCCCAGCCGCGCGAGCTGCCGCCGTTCGAGCTGCGGCAGTCCGACGGCACCCAGCTGCTGCCGGGCGAGCTGCACGGCCACTGGACCCTGGTGTTCATCGGCTTCACCTTCTGCCCGGACGTGTGCCCGATGACCCTGGCCCGGCTGGCGCAGGCGCAGCGCCAGTGGGAGGCCCTGCCCGACTCGATCCGGCCGCGGGTGCTGTTCGTCTCGGTCGATCCCGAGCGCGACTCGCCCGACCGCATCGGCGAGTACGCCCACGCCTTCCATCGCGACACCCTGGCCGCCACCGCCGACATCCCTGCCCTGGAGGCGTTCACGCGTTCGCTGTCGATGGTGTTCGCCAAGGTGCCGCCGCCCGAGGGCGCGCCCGAGGACCAGTACTCGATCGACCACAGCGCCTCGATGGCGTTGCTCGATCCGCAGGGGCGGATGGCCGGGGTGGTCACCGGCAGCGCGGTGGACGATCCGGACGCCATCGCCGCCGACCTGCTCGCGCTGACCGGGGCAGGCGCCCGGTGAGCCCGGTCACCGCGCTGACCTGGGTGCTGCCGCACCGGCTGCTGTCGTCGCTGGCGCGTTCCCTGGCCTACTCGGACTCGCCGCGGATCCGGCGCTGGCTGATCGACACCGTGGTCCGGCGCTTCGACGTGGATCTCGACGAAGCCGCCGAATCCGACCCGGCGGCCTACCCCACCTTCAACGCCTTCTTCACCCGCGCGCTCAAGCCCGGCGCGCGCGTGCCCGACCCGGACCCGCGCGCGCTGCTGATGCCGGCTGACGGGCGCATCAGCCAGTGCGGCGCGATCGAACGCGGCCGCATCTTCCAGGCCAAGGGACGCTCGTTCACCGCCGCCGAACTGCTCGCCAGCCAGGCCGCCGCCACGCCCTATGCCGACGGCCTGTTCGCCACAGTCTACCTGTCGCCGCGCGACTACCACCGCGTGCACATGCCCTGGACCGGACGCTTGCTCGAGACCGTGCACGTGCCCGGGCGGCTGTTCTCGGTCGGGCCCGACGCGGTCGCGTCCGTGCCGCGGCTGTTCGCTCGCAACGAACGCCTGGTGTGCCACTTCGAGACCAGCTTCGGACCGATGGCGGTGGTGATGGTGGGCGCGCTGCTGGTCTCGGGCGTGGAAACAGTATGGAGCGGCGAGGAAATCCCCGCCTACGGCAACCGCGTCACCACCAGGACCTGGACCAGCGAGGACATCGTGCTGGAGCGGTTCGAGGAAATGGCCCGCTTCAACTACGGCTCCACCGTGATCGTGCTGCTGCCGCCGGGCGTGGCCACGCTGGAAGCGGGACTGCAGGCTGAACGGCCGGTCCGCCTTGGGCAGGCGCTGGCCCGCCTGCGGGGGTAGATTCATCGCAAGGCGCCGGCGGCGTCCAATCGTCCACCGGCGCGGTGCCTTCCCCCGCACAGGAGCCGGACATGAAACCCATGCTTGCTACCACGGCCGCCCTGGCCCTCGCCGTTTCCGGCTGCGCCAGCAGCCCGCGCATGGACGCGGCCGAGCGGCTGTCGCTGTACCGCGCCCATGCCGGCCAGCCGGTCAATTCGATCCTGCACCCCGGCCGCTTCACCGGCTGGAGTCCCCTGGGCGCCGATGCGCTGGTGCTGCGCACCCGCCCCAACCAGGCCTACCTGCTCGAGCTCTCCGGGCCCTGCTCGGACCTGCCTTTCGCCCACGCGATCCGCATCTCCAGCCGGGGCGGCACGATCGCCTCGCGCTTCGACTCGGTCACCCCCGCAGGGCCGGGGATCTCCTCGATCCAGGTCCGCTGCCATATCCAGAGCATCCGGCCGCTGGACCTGGCCGCGCTGCGCCAGGCCGAACGCGACGCGGAACAAGCGCTGCGCGAAGCCACCGCGGTCGAGCGCGAGGACGACGGCGCACCGCCACGGGAATGAAGCGCCGCCGGCGCGGGCGCACCGCTAGCGGCAGACCGCCAGGTCCAGCGTCTGTCCCGCGCGCAGCAGGTACTTGGGCGGCTTGATGCCGTTGGCCGCGGCCAGCTGGCGGGTATCGCAGCCGTGGCGCCGTGCGATCGCCGCCAGGTTCTCGCCCCGGGCCACCCGATGGGTGCGCGGCGCGGGCGCGGGCGCGGGGGCCGCGGGACGCTGGCGCACCGTCCCGTCCGGCAGGGTCACCGTCTCCACGTCCCCCACCCGTACGATCGCCGAACTGGCGTCGCTCTCCACCAGGGTCCGCGCCAGCTCGGCGCGCGCCCCGCGCGTGCACCACCGCTCGTACAGCCCTGCCATGCGCACCGTGGCGTTGAGCCGGGTGCCGGCCGGAATCAGCGCGTCGGCCTCGTACTGCGGGTTGAGGTTGCGCAGCACGCGCATGTAGCCGTCGCGGGTGCCGCCATTGCCCAGACAGATGGTCAGTTCATAGATCGAGGCCGGGCGCTGGAGCTGGATGAAGGCCGGACGCGCGTCCACGCGCGGGAAGGTCAGCCCGTACTCCTTCGGGTGCAGGAACAGCCAGGCCGCCGCGATCACCATCGGCACGTAGTCCTTGGTTTCGGGCGGGAACTGGTTGTAGACGTCGGCGTCCCAGAAGCTGCGCCCCCCGTACTCGCGGTGCACGCGCCGGGCCCGGCCCTCGCCGCCGTTGTAGGCGGCCAGCCACAGTTCGATCTGGTTGCCGAGCTCGGCGTAGCGCTCGGCCAGGTACATCGCGGCGGCGTCGGCCGACGCCCGCGGGTCGTAGCGGGTGTCGAAGCCGCTGCCGTCGGGACCCAGGCCGAAGCGGCGGCCGGTGGCCGGCATGAACTGCAGCGGCCCCACCGCGCCGGCGCGCGAGCGGGCGTGCACCCGGCCGTTGGACTCCTTGGCCAGGATCCCGAACAGCAGCGCCTCCGGGAGGCCACGGCGCTTGAACGCCGGGGACATCAGGTGCTGCATGTACTGGTAGTTCTCGTGGCTGGTGATCAGCGACACGCGCATGTCGGTCAGCCAGCGGCGGATCGCGGCCTGCACCGCCGGATTCATCTTCACCAGTTCGAGGAAGCGGCGGTCCTCGGCGGCCAGCAGTGCGGCGGCGCTGGCGCTGTCGGGGACCCCGGCGCCGGCCACGCCGGGGTCGTCGATGAGGGTGGCGTCCTCGTCCTCGCCCTCCCCGGGCACGGCCGCGGCGGCGTCGGCCTGGGCCTTGAGCAGGCGCTTGAAGCTGGCCAGCAGGCCGGCGTTGTTGCAGCCCTTGATCCGGCCGCACTCGACCAGCACGTCCTCCATGTCCTCGAGCGCGGCGTTGCTCTCGTCCACGCCGGCCGGATCGTCGTTGCCGATCTTCACCAGCGCCTCCCGGTAGCGGGTTTCGGCCGCGAGCATGCGCTCGTTCAGGGCGTCGATCGCGGCCTGGGCGCGGCGCGACTGCGCGTGCGCCGGCAGCGAAAGCGCGGCGGACAGGAGGACGGCCGGCAGCAGCCAGCAGATGGAACGCACGAGGATGGACATCAACCACCGGGTGGGACCGAAGCGGCCCGCAGGGTATCCGCTGCACCTCGGGGGAACAAGGAAACCGGGGCGGCATCTGGGAGGCCCGGCCGCCTGCGCCTAGAATCTGCGACGTCCCACACGGATCGAACGCATGGAACCCATCCTGGTCGGCAAGGCGGTCACCACGCCCGACGGCGGTCCCGTCCACCTGCTGCCGAAGTACGGCAACCGCCACGGCCTGGTGGCCGGCGCCACCGGTACCGGCAAGACGGTCACCCTGATGACCCTGGCCGAGGGCTTCTCCCGGATCGGCGTGCCGGTGTTCCTGGCCGACGTGAAGGGGGACGTCGCCGGGCTCGCGGTGCCCGGCAGCAGCAACGAGAAACTGCAGGCGCGGATCGGGCAGATCGGGATCCCCGACTGGGCCCCGGCCGCCAGCCCGGTGGTGTTCTGGGACCTGTTCGGCAAGCTCGGCCACCCGGTGCGGACCACGGTCAGCGAGATGGGGCCGACCCTGCTCTCGCGCATCCTCGAGCTCAACGACACCCAGGCCGGCGTGGTCGACATCGCGTTCAAGCTCGCCGACGACCGCGGCCTGCTGCTGCTCGACCTGGACGACCTGCGCGCGCTGCTCAACCTGCTGGCCGAGGAGCGCAAGACGGTGTCGGCCGAGTACGGCCTGGTCAGCGCGCAGTCGATCGGCGCGATCCAGCGCGCCCTGCTGCGCCTGGAGCAGGAAGGCGGCAACCAGGTGTTCGGCGAGCCGGCGCTGGAACTGTCCGACCTGATGCGCACCACCCCCGACGGCCGTGGCGTGATCGGGATCCTCGCCGCCGACCAGCTGGTGCTGCGCCCGCGCCTGTACTCGAGCTTCCTGCTGTGGCTGCTCTCGGAACTGTTCGAGAGCCTGCCCGAGGTCGGTGACCTGGACAAGCCGCGCCTGGTGTTCGTGTTCGACGAGGCCCACCTGCTGTTCGACGACGCGCCACCGGCGCTGCAGCGGCGGATCGAACAGGTGGTGCGGATCATCCGCTCCAAGGGCGTGGGCGTGTACTTCTGCTCCCAGTTCCCCGACGACGTGCCGCCCGACATCCTCGGCCAGCTCGGCAACCGGGTGCAGCACGCGCTGCGCGCGTTCACCCCGCGCGACCAGAAGGCGGTGCGCACCGCGGCCGAGACCTTCGTCGCCAATCCCAACCTCGACGTGGCGCGCGCGCTCGGTTCGCTCGGCACCGGCGAGGCGCTGGTGTCGACCCTGCAGGAGAAGGGCATCCCGATGCCGGTGGAGCACACTCTGGTGGCGCCGCCGCGCTGCCGGATGGGCGCGATCACCGAGGCCGAGCGTGCGCAGGTGCGCGCCGCAAGCCCCGTGGGCGCCAAGTACGACAAGGCGGTGAACCGCGAGTCGGCGGCCGAGATCCTCGCCCGCCGCGCCGAGGCCGCGACGACCCACGCCGGCGCGCCGCCGGCCAAGGGCGGCAAGGACGCGGCGCCGGAGGAAGAAGGCGGCATGGGCCGCGCGGTCAACGAGTTCCTGTTCGGCACCAAGCGCCGCCAGGGCGTGGTGCAGGCGGCCGGCAAGCAGGCTGCGCGCACGATCACCAACCGGATCGTGCGCGGACTGCTGGGCAGCATCCTGAAGTAGCGGGCCGTCGCATGCAGTGCCGTTCCACCCTGCCCCATGCCTCCGCCAACGGACAACGCTGAGCCATGGGTCGCTGGCGTCCACCCCCCGAGAAGAGCACCGCGCTGATCACCCGCGAGGGCCACGCGCGGCTCAAGGCCGAGCTCGACGACCTGTGGCGCGTGCAGCGCCCCGAGGTGGTCAAGGCGCTGGCGGCCGCGGCGGCCGAGGGCGACCGTTCGGAGAACGCCGAGTACACCTATCGCAAGAAGCAGCTCGGCGGCATCGACCGCCGGGTGCGCTACCTGAGCAAGCGCCTGGAGGCGCTGCGCGTGGTGGACACGGTGCCGTCCGACCCGGAAGCGGTGTTCTTCGGCGCCTGGGTGGAGGTCGAGCACGCGACCACCGGCGAGACCGCGCGCTACCGCATCGTCGGTCCCGACGAGACCGACCCGGCGCGCGGCTGGATCAGCATCGATTCGCCGCTGGCGCGTGCGATGCTGAAGAAGCGCGTGGACGACGAGTTCGAGGCCCGGTTGCCGGCCGGGCCGGAACGCTTCTTCATCATCGACGTGCGCTACGACGGCTGAGCCGCGTCGCGGGCGGGATCAGTCCAGCACCCTGAGCGCAGGCACGGCTTCGCCGTACAGGTCGTGCTCGTCGCTGCCCATGATCTCGACGTCGACGAAATCGCCGGGCTGCAGGCCGGCCTCGAAGCCATTCTGGATCTGCACCACGCCGTCGATCTCGGGTGCGTCGGCCATCGAGCGCGCGATCGCCAGCTCACCGTCGACGAGGTCCACCAGGCAGCGCTGCACGGTGCCGACCCTGGCCTCGAGCTTCTGCGCCGAGATCTCCGCCTGCACCTCCATGAACCGGGCCAGGCGCTCCTGCTTCACCTCCTCGGGCACCGGGTCGGGAAGCGCGTTGGCGCTGGCGCCCTCGACCGGCGAATAGGCGAACGCGCCGACGCGGTCGAGCCGCACCTCGCGCAGGAAATCCAGCAGTTCCTCGAACTCGGCCTCGGTCTCGCCGGGGAAGCCGACGATGAAGGTGCTGCGGATCGTGAGTTCCGGGCAGATGTCGCGCCAGCGGGCGATCCGCTCACGCACCCTGTCGACCGCGCCGGGCCGCTTCATCAGCTTCAGGATCCGCGGGCTGGCGTGCTGGAACGGGATGTCCAGGTACGGCAGCAGCCGGCCTTGCGCCATCAGCGGGACCACCTCGTCCACGTGCGGGTAGGGATAGACGTAGTGCAGGCGCGTCCACACGCCCAGTTCCGCCAGCCCCTCGCACAGCGCCTTCATTCGCGTCTGGTACGCCTTGCCGCGCCATTCGCGTTCGGCGTAGCGCAGGTCGACGCCGTAGGCCGAGGTGTCCTGCGAGATCACCAGCAGTTCCTTCACCCCGCCTCGCACGACCAGGCGCTCGGCCTCGCGCAGCACCTCGTCGACCGGACGCGAGACCAGGTCGCCGCGCATCGACGGGATGATGCAGAAGCTGCAGCGGTGGTTGCAGCCTTCGGAGATCTTGAGGTAGGCGTAGTGCCTGGGCGTGAGCTTGATCCCCACCTCGCCCTCGGCCGCGCGCCGCGGCAGCAGGTCGGTGAACGGATCGTGCCTGGGCGGCAGCGCCTGGTGCACCGCGCCCATCACGCTGGCGTAGTCCTGCGGGCCGCTGATCGACAGCACGTCGGGGAACTGTTCGCGGATCAGTTCCGAGCGCTTGCCCAGGCAGCCGGTCACGATCACCTTGCCGTTCTCGGCCATGGCCTCGCCGATCGCGTCGAGCGACTCGGCCACGGCCGAATCGATAAAGCCGCAGGTGTTGACCACCACCACGTCGGCGTCCTCGTAGGTCGGCACCAGCTCGTAACCTTCCACCCGCAGCTGGGTGAGGATGCGCTCGCTGTCCACAAGCGCCTTGGGGCAGCCAAGTGACACCAGGCCCACTCGCGGCGCACGTTCGGCGGATTTCATCGGGTCTGCAGTCATGTCCGGGCGGGGGCGGCGGGCCGGTCCACGCGCCCAGCCGGGCTGGGGGCATGGAGCGGCCGGGAGATCGGCGGGGCGTCCGGGCGCGGACGCCCGGGGGAGGCAGGGGACGCCGCGCGGCGTCACGGGGCGCAAAGTATAGCGTCGGCTAGAATCGGGCTCCCCTGCGATGGAGCCGACGCGATGGGCCGCGACACCGTCATCCACGGGCCGGAAGGCGCCATCACCGCCTGGCGGGCCGACCCGCCCGACCGGGCCGCCGCGCTGGGCGCGGTGCTGGTGGTCCAGGAGATCTTCGGGGTCAACGAGCACATCCGCAGCGTCGCCGAGGGCTATGCCGCGGCCGGTTACGTGGCGCTGGCCCCGGCCCTGTTCGACCCGGTGGCCCGCAACATCGAGCTGGGCTACGACGAGGCCGGGTTCGCCCGCGGCCGCGAGCTCGTGGGCCGGCTGGGCACCGAGCGCGCGGTCGCGGTGCTGCGGGCCGCGGCCACGCAGCTCCAGGGCGAGGGCCTGAAGGTGGCGGCGATCGGCTTCTGCTGGGGCGGGAGCATGGCGCTGCTGGCCAACACCCGGCTGGGGCTGCCGGCGGTCGCGTACTACGGCGCGCGCTCGCAGGACTTCCTCGGCGAGCCGCTGCGCGCGCCGATGCTGTTCCACTTCGGCGGCCGCGACGCCAGCACTCCGCCCGAGTACATCCAGGCCCACCGCGACGCCTGGCCCGAGGCCACCATCCACGTCTATCCCGAGGCCGACCACGCCTTCAACCGCGATGTCGATCCGCGCCATTTCCACCCCGCCAGCGCCGCGCTCGCGCGCAAGCGCACGCTGGCGTTCCTCGGATCGGCACTGCGCTGAGGAGGAGCCCGCATGACCCGGCACGCGCATGACCCAGGCCCCTGGTCGCTGCATCCGCAGCTGGCCACGGACAGCCATCCGCTGGCCACACTGGAACTGAGCGAACTGCGGCTCATGGACGACGCCAACTATCCCTGGCTGGTGCTCGTGCCCCGCGTGGCCGGCGCGCGCGAGCTCATCGACCTGGAACCGGCGCAGCGGCGCCAGCTCACCGACGAGATCGACCTGGCCTGCCGCGCGCTGCGCGACGCGGTCCGTCCGTTCAAGCTCAACGTCGCCGCGCTCGGCAACCTGGTGCCGCAGCTGCACGTGCACGTGATCGCCCGCTTCGAGGACGACCCGGCCTGGCCGGCGCCGGTCTGGGGCCGGGTGACCGCCCGCCCCTACACGCCCGAGGCACTGGTGGACCGCGTCCGGGCGCTGGATGCGGCACTGCGCGGGCAGGCGTGAACCGGATCGGGATCGAGCCGCTCGGCGAGGACGCGCTGCTGCTGCGCCTGGGCCGTCGCATCGATCCGGTGGTCAACGACCGCGTGCACGCGCTGGCGCGGCGCATCGAGCGCGAGGCCCCGCCGTGGCTGCGCGAGGTCGTGCCGGCCTATGCCAGCCTGGCCGTGTTCATCGACGATTCGCAGGTCCCCGGCGAGGGGGGAATGGAGGCCGTCACGCAATGGCTGCGCGCGCTCGCCAGCACGGACGCCGCATCGGAAGACGATGCCGTCGGCGTCCGCCCGGCGATCGAGATCCCCGTCTGCTACGAGCCCGCGTTCGCGCCCGACCTCGACGAGGTCGCCGCGCACGCCGGGCTCCCTCGCGACGAGGTGGTCGCCCTGCACGCCGGCGGCGAGTATCGCGTCGCGATGGTCGGTTTCGCCCCGGGCTTTCCCTACCTGCTGGGACTCGACCCGCGCCTGGCGATGCCGCGCCTGGCCCGGCCGCGTACGCGGGTGCCCGCGGGCAGCGTCGCCATCGGCGGCGGCCAGACCGGGATCTATCCGCGCGAAAGCCCCGGCGGCTGGCGCGTCATCGGGCGCACGCCCCTGCGCCTGTTCGACGCCGCGCGCACGCCACCGACGCTGCTGCAGGCCGGACAGCGCGTGCGTTTCGTCGCGATCGACGCGGCGCGCTTCCACGCCCTCGCGGGGGCAGGCGCATGAGCACGCGCGGCATCGAGGTGCTGGCCCCGGGTGTCTGCACCCTACCCCAGGACGCGGGCCGGCCGGGCCTTCGCCACCTCGGCATCGCGATGTCGGGGGCGCTCGATCCCTGGGCG
>Ga0123332_1003897_pt1 | contig 13371 bp, 8 predicted proteins | sample BioC12SIPDNA_4_FD_89958 | JGI IMG/M metagenome (GOLD analysis project Ga0123332, IMG submission 89958) | Anaerobic biogas reactor microbial communites from Washington, USA - Biogas_R2_A C12 SIP DNA | ecosystem: Engineered > Bioreactor > Anaerobic > Unclassified | place: Washington, USA...
ACGAGCAGCTTGCCTCCCAGCAGCTGCAGCAGCTGCTCAACAGTCGCCGCGAACTGCTCGGCAAGCTGCGTCCCGGCCGCAAGTCCGCAGGCGGTGCGCCGATCGCCACCGAGGAGGTGTTCTCGGCGCTGTGCCACCTGCAGGGGCAGTCGATGACCGCCGGTGGCACCCTGCAGACCCTGGCCGACGTGAAGCAGACCCTGCTGGCGCAGGCGCGCCAGCGCCGCGGGGTGCACGCCGAGCTCTCGCCGCGCGACAACGACACCTTCGAGCTGCTCGGGATGCTGTTCGGCAACCTCGAGGAGGAGATCCGCGCCGACGCGCCGGCCGCCTCGCTGGTCAAGCGCCTGCAGGTGCCGCTGCTGCGGGTCGCCCTGCGCGACAGCGCGTTCTTCGTTCGCAGCCGCCACCCCGCGCGGCAGCTGCTCAACACGGTGGCCGAAAGCGCCGCCAAGTGGCTCGACGACGCCGACTTCGACCCGCAGTTCCTGCAGCCGCTGCAGGCGGCGGTCAACCACGTCATCGAGAAGTACCACGGCGACCTGGAGGTGTTCACCGCCTCCAACGAACAGCTGCAGACCCACCTGCAGGCCCAGGTGCGCAAGGCCGAACTGCTCGAGAAACGCCACGCCGAGGCCGCGCGCGGCAAGGAGAAGCTGGAGATCGCCAAGCTGCGCACGGCCGAGGTGATGGCCGGCCTGGTTGGCGACCGGCGACTGCCGCGCTTCACCCGCGCCCTGCTCAACCAGGCCTGGGCCGACGTGCTGACCCTGACCCTGCTGCGCCAGGGCGAGGAGTCGGAGGCCTGGGAGCGCCAGCTCGACGCCACCCGCCGGATCATCGACGCCTGCAGCCGCGACGACGCGCCGGCCGACCCGGACCTCCTGCGCCACGTCGAGGCCGCGCTGGGCCAGGTCGGCTACCACGGCGACGAAGCCGGCGTGATCGCGCAGCGGCTCACCAGCAGCCGCGCCGACGAGGACGAGGACGAACCCGCCTCGCGCACCGAGCTGGCGATGAAGCTCAAGGCGCGCACCCGCCTGGGCGAGGACGCCGAGCGCCAGAAGCCGCAGCTGCCGCCGCGCACGCCCGAGGAGCAGACGCGCTACGAGCAGCTCAAGGTGATGCCGTTCGGCACCTGGATCGAGTTCGTCACCAACCAGCAGGGCGACGTGGTGCGCCGGCGCCTGTCGTGGTTCAGCCCGATCACCGACCGCGCCCTGTTCGTCAACCAGCGCGGCCAGCGCGTGGGCGAGCAGTCGCTCGACAGCGTGGCGCGGATGCTGGCCGCGGGCCAGGCGCGGATCGTCACCGCCGGCCAGGCCCGCCTGGTGGACCGCGCCTGGCAGGCGGCGATGCACGCCCTGCGCAGCTTCGCCGGCCTCGGCGAGAAGGACGCCGGGACGGAAGGGGTGACGGCATGATGCACGAGTTCCGTCGGGCCAAGCGGCGCAAGGCCTCCGACACCATCCTGGTCACCGACGCGATGACCGAGCGGGTGATCGGCCGGATCGGCAACCTCTCCGAAACCGGCATGCTGCTGATCGCCAGCGAGGCGCTGGCCGACGACGCGCTCTACCAGCTGCGCTTCGCCCTGCCCGACGGGACCGCGGCCCAGCCGGTGGACGTGGGCGCGCACCTGCTGTGGCGCGACCGTGCCAGCGCCCCGGACCAGGTCTGGGCCGGGTTCCGGTTCATCGCGGTCTCCGAAACCCAGGCGCGGCGCCTGCGGGCCTGGATCGAAGCGCCCGGCAGCCACTACGAATAGCGCCCGGCGGGCCTGCAGCCAGGCGCGCATTGGGTCAGAATGCGGACCCCGCCCCACCGGTCGTCCTTACGATGTCCACCGCCAGTTCCCTGTACGCCGACCACCTCGCCACCCTGCACGAGCGCGCCGCGACCGCACTCGAGCGCGGCGGCTTCGACCACCTCGTGGTGCCCAGCGGCACCCCCCACGTGCAGGTGTTCGACGACCGCGAGTATCCCTACGCGGCCAACCCCCAGTTCAAGCACTGGCTGCCGCTGACCCGGCACCCGGGCTGCTGGCTGGTGGTCACCCCCGGGCAGCGCCCGCGGCTGGTCTACCTGCAGCCGCGCGACTACTGGCACGTGGTGCCACAGGCGCCCGAGGGTGAGTGGGTGGAGCACTTCGACATCGTCGTGATCCGCAGGCCAGACGAGGCGCTCAAGCACCTGCCGCGCAACGCCGGGCGCTGCGCGATCCTGGGCGAGCCGCAGAGCGCGCTCGGCCGCTACGGCGCGTTCCGTCCGAACAATCCGGGCCCGGTGCTCGACTACCTGGACTACCACCGCGCCTACAAGACGCCCTACGAGATCGAGATGCTGCGCGAGGCCACCCGCCGCGGCGTGCGCGCGCACCGCTCGGCCGAACGCGCCTTCCGCGCCGGCGCCAGCGAGTTCGGCATCCACCTGGCCTACTGCCAGGCCGCCGGCCAGGACACCGACGAGCTCCCGTACGCGAACATCGTCGCCCTCAACGAGCACGCGGCGGTGCTCCACTACACCGAGTTCGACCGCCTGCCGCCCAGGCCGGTGCGCAGCTTCCTGCTCGACGCCGGCGCCAGCCACGCCGGCTACGCCTGCGACATCACCCGCACCCACGCCCAGGAACCGGGCGAGTTCCAGGCCCTGATCGACGCGGTGGACGCCGCCCAGCAGCGGATGTGCGACCAGGTGCGTGCCGGCACCGACTACCGGCAGCTGCACCTGGACGCGCACCTGGCCCTGGCCGGCGTGCTGCGCGAGGCCGGCCTGGTGAAGGTGTCACCCGAGGAGGCCGTGGCCACCGGGGTGAGCCGCGCGTTCTTCCCGCACGGCATCGGCCACGGGCTGGGCCTGCAGGTGCACGACGTCGGCGGCTTCGCCGCCTCCGACCGCGGCGGCACGATCCCCAGGCCCGACGGGCATCCCTACCTGCGCCTGACCCGCGTGCTGGAGCCCGGATTCGTGGTGACCATCGAGCCGGGCATCTACTTCATCGACATGCTGCTCGAGGAACTGCGTGCGTCGCCGCAAGCCGGCGCGGTCGACTGGGACCGGGTCGAGGCGCTGCGCCCGTACGGCGGGATCCGGATCGAGGACAACGTGGTCTGCACCGGGGGCGACCCGCTCAACCTCACCCGCGAGGCGTTCGCCGCGGCCTGACCCCGCGGCTCCCGGACCGGCCCCGCGCGCTGGCGCCGGGGCCGGCCTCCGACGCCGGCCCGTGCCGGCGCATGCCGCACCGCACAACGCGCGGGCGCGCCCCGCCCCGCTCCCCGACCCGATTGGTGGACCTGCCCGGCTGTGCCATAGTCGTGGCACTTTTGGTCGGGTTGTCCCGGGGAGGATACATGCTCGAGCAGTACGGATTGACGCTGGCGCTCGTGTGCGCGGCGGTGGCCATCGCTTACGGCATCATCTCGGCAGGCTGGATCAACCGGCAGCCTGCAGGCAACGAACGCATGCAGCAGATCGCGGGCGCGATCCAGGAGGGTGCGCGCGCCTACCTCAACCGCCAGTACCTGACGATCGCGATCGCGGGCGTGGTGCTGTTCGTGCTGGTGGGACTGTTCCTCGACTGGTACACGGCAATCGGCTTCCTGCTCGGCGCGGTGCTCTCGGGCGCGGCCGGCTACATCGGGATGAACGTCTCGGTGCGCGCGAACGTGCGCACCGCCGAGGCCGCGCGCCAGGGCATGGGTCCGGCGATGGACGTCGCCTTCCGCGGCGGCGCGATCACCGGCATGCTGGTGGTGGGCCTGGGCCTGCTGGGCGTCGCCGGCTACTGGGCCGTGCTCAACCTCGCCCTGAAGCTGCCCACCGCCGAGGTGCTGCACGCGCTGGTCGGGGTGGCCTTCGGCTCCTCGCTGATCTCGATCTTCGCGCGCCTGGGCGGCGGCATCTTCACCAAGGGCGCGGACGTGGGCGCCGACCTGGTGGGCAAGGTCGAGGCCGGCATCCCCGAGGACGACCCGCGCAACCCGGCGGTGATCGCCGACAACGTGGGCGACAACGTCGGCGACTGCGCCGGCATGGCCGCCGACCTGTTCGAGACCTACGCGGTCACCGTGATCGCCACCATGCTGCTGGGCTACCTGATGGTGTCCGAAGTGGGCAGCAACGGCGTGCTCTACCCGCTGGTGCTGGGCGGGGCCTCGATCATCGCCTCGATCATCGGCGCGTTCTTCGTCAAGGTGAAGCCGGGCGGCTCGATCATGGGGGCTCTGTACAAGGGCGTGATCGTGTCCGGCGTGCTGGCGGCGATCGCCTACTACCCGATCACCCGGGAACTGATGGCCGGAAACAGCCACGGCGCGATGAACATGTACTGGTGCGCGCTGATCGGCCTGGCGCTGACCGGCGCGATCGTGTGGATCACCGAGTACTACACCGGCACCCAGTACGGCCCGGTCCGGCACGTGGCGCAGGCGTCCACCACCGGCCACGGCACCAACATCATCGCCGGCCTGGGCGTGTCGATGAAGTCGACCGCGCTGCCGGTGGTGGCGGTGTGCCTGGCGATCTGGGGCTGCTTCGCCCTGGGCGGGCTGTACGGCATCGCCATCGCGGCCACCGCGATGCTGTCGATGGCGGGCATGATCGTGGCGCTCGACGCCTACGGCCCGATCACCGACAACGCCGGCGGCATCGCCGAGATGGCCGAGCTGCCGCCGGAGGTGCGCGACGTCACCGACCCGCTCGACGCGGTCGGCAACACCACCAAGGCCGTGACCAAGGGCTACGCGATCGGTTCGGCGGCGCTGGCGGCGCTGGTGCTGTTCGCCGACTACACCCACAACCTCGAGGCGGCGAAGCCGGGCGTCGAGTTCGCGTTCGACCTCTCCGACCACCGCGTGATCATCGGCCTGCTGATCGGCGGCCTGATCCCGTACCTGTTCGGCGCGATGGCGATGGAGGCCGTGGGCCGCGCCGCGGGCAGCGTGGTCGAGGAAGTGCGCCGCCAGTTCCGCGAGATCAAGGGCATCCTCGACGGTACCGGCAAGCCGCAGTACGACCGCGCGGTAGACATGCTCACCCGCTCGGCGATCAGGGAGATGATCGTGCCCTCGCTGCTGCCGGTGGTGGTGCCGATCGTGGTCGGCCTGCTGCTGGGCCCCGAGGCGCTGGGCGGCCTGCTGATCGGCACGATCGTCACTGGCCTGTTCGTGGCGATCTCCATGACCACCGGCGGCGGCGCCTGGGACAACGCCAAGAAGTACATCGAAGACGGCAACTTCGGCGGCAAGGGCTCCGAGGCGCACAAGGCCTCGGTCACCGGCGACACCGTCGGCGATCCCTACAAGGACACCGCCGGCCCCGCCATCAACCCGCTGATCAAGATCATCAACATCGTCGCCCTGCTGCTGGTGCCGCTGCTGTAAGCCGGGCCAGACCGCGGTCCCCGAAGCCCCGGCCTGGCCGGGGCTTCTTTTTCCGCGGCGCCGGAAACGGGTCGCGCCAGGCGCCAGTGCCCTGGAAGGCGACCGCCCCTGGCCTGTGCGATGCCCGGCGAACCGTGCAGGGCGATCCACCGCGTCCGAACGCCGGTGTGCCTGGGGCGGCCTGCAGGCCTTCGCCCCGAACCTCACCCGGGAGGCCTCCGCCTTGGCGGAGACCCGGGCAACCGCGGCGATCACCCGGCGTCCGCCCGGGACCAGTCGAGAGCCCCCGGCATCCGCGAGGCCCCATCCACCGCCCGCGGGCCCGCTGCGTCCCAGCCTGGGCCCGGCGGACGGACCCGACGCTCCCATCCCCAAGGCCGAGGCCAAACGGGGATCGGCGCCCGAGCCCCCGTCCCGCCGCGCACCCCGTTTTTCCGCAATGCAGCATCAGTCGCGTAGAATGCCGCTCCTGTTCCGCGGGCTTCCGCCCCGCCCCCCTCCGGAGCTGCAACGCATGGGTCTGGACCACGTCTCCACCGGCAAGAATCCCCCCGACGAGATCAACGTCATCATCGAGATTCCCAAGGACGCCGAGCCGGTCAAGTACGAAGTGGACAAGGAAAGCGGCGCGATCTTCGTCGACCGCGTCCTGTCCACGCCGATGCGCTACCCCTGCAACTACGGCTACGTGCCCAATACCCTGTGCGGCGACGGCGACCCGGCCGACGTGCTGGTGGTCCTGCCGCTGCCCCTGGTCCCCGGCTCGGTGATCCGCTGTCGTCCGGTGGGCGTGCTGAAGATGACCGACGAGGCCGGCAGCGACGAGAAGCTGCTCGCGGTCCCCGTGGCCAAGGTGTTCCAGGGCTATGCCCACGTCGAGAACATCGACCAGGTGAGCGCCCACTGGCTCGAGCGCATCGGCCACTTCTTCGAGCACTACAAGGACCTGGAGAAGGGCAAGTGGGTCAAGCTCGAAGGCTGGGGCTCGGCCGAGGAGGCCAAGCGCATCCTGGTCTACGCGATCGAGCGCCACGCCGAACAGGCGCGCCGGCCGGCCTGACGCCCGGCTGGCGCCGGCGGGGAGCCCGGGTGGCGGGCTCCACGGGGGCCGGCCGCCGCCCGGCTACTGCGCCCAGATCCCCGGCGCGGTCGACCGGGGCAACACCTGCGCCGAGAGCTTGCGATCGCTGTCGAGCAGGTGGATCGCGTCGGCCAGGATCGCCGCCGACTCGCGCAGCAGCGGGTCGGGCCGCTTCTCCGCGGCCTTCTCGCGCGCCGCGTCCTCGGCCACGTTGCGCTCGCCGGCCTGCAGCCCGTCGTCGGTGGTATCGGCCAGCGGGTCGAGCGCCAGGCCCAGGCGCTTGCGCTCCTCCTGGCGCTGCTTGCGCTTGGCCGCGTCGCGCTCGCGCTCGGCGCGGCGCTCGGCCTCGTTGAGCGAGACATACTTCTTCTCGCGCTCGGCGCGGAACTCCGCCACGTCCTCGACCCACCACTGGAATTCCGGGTCCTGCTTGACCCGCTCGGCGTGCCGCGCCTGCAGTCGCGGCAACAGCGGCGCGAAGTCGCCGTAGCGCTCGTGCGGCACGGCCGCGATCTGGCGCCATTCCAGCGCGTTGTCGTAGGTGCTCTCGCCGAACTCGCTGGCGTCCACGGTCACCGGGAAGGCGATGTCGGGCACCACGCCGCGGTTCTGGGTACTGCTGCCGCCCGGCAGGAAGAACTGGGCGATGGTCAGCTTGACGTGGCCGAAGCGGTCGCCTTCCTTCGCCGGCCAGCGGTCGAGCGGGACGATGTTCTGCACCGTGCCCTTGCCGAACGATGTCTCGCCGATCACCAGGCCGCGGCCGTAGTCCTGGATCGCGCCGGCGAAGATCTCCGAGGCCGAGGCCGAACCGCGGTTGATCAGGACCGCCAGCGGGCCGTCCCAGGCCACGCCCGGGTTGCGGTCGCTCTCCACGCTCACGCGGCCGCCCGACTCGCGCACCTGCACCACCGGGCCCTTGTCGATGAACAGGCCGGTGAGCTCGATCGCCTCGTTGAGCGAGCCGCCACCGTTGTTGCGCAGGTCCAGCACCACGCCGTCCACGCCGTCGGTACGGAACTGCTCGAGCAGGCGGGCCACGTCGCGCGTGGCCGAGGTGTACTCGCCGTTGCGGCTGCGCCGGCCCTCGAAGTCCTGGTAGAAGGCCGGCAGCTTGATCACGCCGATGCGCTTGTCGGCGCCGCCGCCGGCCGGGGCCGGCAGCGAGATGATCTCGGACTTGGCCGCCTGCTCCTCGAGCTTGATCCGCGCGCGGGTGAGCACCACCCGCACCGGTTCGCTGTCGAGGGTGGCCTCGCCGGGGACCACGTCCAGGCGCACCTGGGTGCCCTTCGGGCCCTTGATCTTCTCGACCACGTCGTCCAGCCGCCAGCCGACCACGTCCTCCATCGGCCCGCTGCTGCCCTGGCCGACGCCGACGATGCGGTCGCCGGGCTTGAACTTGCCGCTCAGCGCCGCCGGGCCGCCCGCGATCAGCTCGCGGATCACCACCACGTCGTCCTGCTTCTGCAGCTGTGCGCCGATGCCCTCCAGCGACAGCGACATGTTCTGCGTGAACAGCTTGGCCGTACGCGGGTTCATGTAGTCGGTATGCGGATCGACCGTCGACGTGTACGCGTTGAGGAACGACTGGAACGCGTCCTCCTGGTTGAGCGCGGCCACGTTGTTGCCGAGGTTCAGGTAGCGGCGGTCGAGGGTCTTGCGGATCTCGTCGGGCTTCTTGCCGGCCAGCTTCAGTCGCAGCCAGTCGTTGCGCACCGACTGTCGCCACAGCGCGTCGAGCTCGGCGCGGTCGGCGGCCCAGGGCGCGTCCTCGCGGTCGTACTCCCAGCGGTCGTCGCCGGTGAAATCGAAGATGTCCTGCTTGAGCAGCTCGCGCGCGTAGGCCACGCGCTCGGCCACGCGCTGCTTGTACACGGCGAAGATGGCGTAGGCCGGCTCGAGCCTGCCGCTGCGCACGTTCTCGCCCATCTGCGGCTTGTGGGCCTCAAAGCGGGCGATGTCGGCGGCGGTGAAGAACAGCTTGTTGCGGTCCAGCGCCTCGAGGTAGTGGTCGAAGATCTCGGCCGACATGGTGTCGTCGAGCGGCCGCGGCCGGTAGGCGTAGCGGCTGTCGGACAGCAGCCCGTAGACCAGCTTGGCGGTGGTGATCTGCTCGGGGGTGGGCGCGCCCGGCAGCGCGTCGCCCTCGGCGCGCGCCATCATCCCCAGCGGCACGCTCAGCACCAGGGCGATCAGGGGCACGGCGACGAGGCGGGTGAATTTCATCGGAAACGGTCCTGGGAGGAAGGCTGTGGGCGCCCGTCCACGTTGGCGCCCCCGTTGGACCCCGCGCCAGTGCACAAAGTTGCGGGGGCCTGCCCCACTCTATCGGCCGCGGCTTGCGGGGATGTGAACGATGATGGCACGTCCCGTTGCCCCCCGTGCAACGCGGCCGCGGGACGGAGCTGCCCGGATGGCCCGGGCCGGTCGCCGGGCGGCGGCGGACGCGCCCCGCGGACGGTCAGGAGGCGGCCGCGTCCAGCCCGGCCTCCATCGCCTGGCGGTCGGCGTGGTAGGACGAGCGCACCAGCGGGCCGGAGGCGACGTGGCTGAAGCCCAGCGACATGCCGTAGTCCTCCAGCGCCTTGAACTCCTCGGGCGTCCAGTAGCGCAGCACCGGGTGGTGGTGCGGCGAGGGCTGCAGGTACTGGCCGATGGTAACCATGTCCACGTCGTGGGCGCGCAGGTCGCGCAGGGTGCCCTGGACCTGCTCCATGGTCTCGCCCAGGCCGAGCATGATCCCGGACTTGGTCGGCACGTCCGGATGCTGGGCCTTGAACTTCTTCAGCAAGGTCAGCGACCACTGGTAGTCCGCGCCCGGGCGCACGTTGCGGTACAGGTCGGGCACGGTCTCGACGTTGTGGTTGAACACGTCCGGCGGCGCCGTGGCCAGGATCTCCAGCGCGCGCTCCATGCGGCCGCGGCCGCGGAAGTCCGGGGTCAGGATCTCGATCCGGATGCCCGGCGACTTCGCCCGCACCGCGCGGATGCAGTCGACGAAGTGCTGGGCGCCGCCGTCGCGCAGGTCGTCGCGGTCCACCGAGGTGATGACCACGTACTTCAGGCGCATGTCGGCGATGGTGTCGGCCAGGTTCGCCGGCTCGGAGGGATCCGGCGGCTTCGGCCGGCCGTGGGCCACGTCGCAGAAGCTGCAGCGGCGGGTGCACACCTCGCCCAGGATCATGAAGGTGGCGGTGCCGTGGCCGAAGCACTCGTGGATGTTGGGGCAGCTGGCCTCCTCGCACACCGTCACCAGCCGGTTCTTGCGCAGCTTGGCCTTGAGCGCGGCGACCGCGCCGTTGGACGGGATCCGCACCCGGATCCAGGACGGCTTGCGCAGCACCGGCGCGTCGACGAATTCCACCGGCGAGCGGGCGATCTTGTCGCCGCCCAGCTGCTTGGCCCCGGTCTCCAGCGACGCCGGCGCGTCGGCCGGCACCATCTGCAGCGGGATCGGGCGGGACGGGGACTGGGACATGGCGCTCAGGGGGCTCGCGACGGGGTCGGTCGGGGGTCGGCGAGGTCCGGCGGCGGCGCATGCTCCAGCGCCAGTCCGAACTGCCGTGCCAGCTCGTCCAGCAGCACGGGCTTGACCGCGTCCATGCCGGACGGACCGCCCAAGTCTAGCATCGAGGTCACCTGCAGCCCGGCGTAGCCGCAGGGGTTGATGCGGGCGAACGGCTCCAGGTCCATGGCGATGTTGAACGCCAGGCCGTGGAAGCTGCGGCCCTGGCGCACCCGGATCCCGAGCGCGGCGACCTTGGCCCCGGCCACGTACACGCCCGGGGCGCCCTCGCGGCGCACGCCAACGATGTTCCACTCCAGCAGGGTGTCGATCACCGCCTGCTCGATCCGGTGCACGTACTCGCGCACGCCCAGGCGCATCCGCCGCAGGTCCAGCAGCGGATAGGCCACGATCTGGCCCGGCCCGTGGTAGGTCACCTGGCCGCCGCGGTCGACGTGCAGCACCGGGATGTCGCCCGGCATGAGCACGTGCTCGGACCGGCCGGCCTGGCCCAGGGTGAAGACCGGCTCGTGCTCGACCAGCCACAGCTCGTCGAGCGACGCCCCGTCGCGCGCATCGGTGAAGCGCTGCATGGCGCGCCAGACCGGCTCGTAGGGCTGGCGGCCGAGGTCGCGGACCAGGCAGGCCCGGGGTGCGGCCACGGGCGCCCCGGCGTCCGGCGCGGGGGCCTGCGGCGCGGGCCGGCCGGCGACGGGTTCAGCCATCGCCGCGCCCCGCCCGGCCGCGCATCGGCGCCGGCCGGCTCACAGCGTCCATTTCACGTCCGGGTGGGCGCGCAGCGCGTGGTGCGCGGCCTCGTAGCGGCCGCGGTCCTCGGCGTGGAAGTGCAGCTTGACCGAGACGTAGCGCCCGCCGCGGGCGGTACGCACGCTGAGCGACCCTTCGACCACCACCAGCCCGGCCTCGGTCAGCAGCCGCGGCACGGCGGCCTCCAGCCCGGCATTGCCGATGGCCGCGATTTCGAAGACCCCCGGGAACTGGAAGCCGTGCTCGGGGTTGTCGGACCTGATTTCCATCGTTCGATTATGGGGCCGGATCGCCCGGTCCCAACCCGCCACGGCCAGGACGCGAAGGGCCGCCCGGAGGCGGCCCCTGCGTCACGCGGCCGGGACGGCCCGGCTCAGCGCGAGAGTTCGAGCAGGGTCGAGGACACCCAGCCCTTGTTGCCCAGTTCGTCCTCGACCTCCCACATCATCCCCTGCTTCTCGCCGGTGGGGTACAGCATCATGCCCACGTCCAGCGAACGCACCACGCCCTTGCCGTCGGGGCCGGTGAACAGGCGTGCGGGCTTGGTGACGGTGACCGCCTGGTGGGCGTTGGCCGCCGAGGCGTTGTCCGGCAGCCCGCCCAGCTGGGCGACAAGGTCGGTATAGGCCTGCAGGTAGGCCAGGGTGATCACCTGGCCGAGCTCGGTGTTGGCGTAGCCGCCGACGCCCGCGGCGCCCAGGCCGCTGCTGCCGAACAGGCCGCCGCCCGCGCCCCAGCCGATGTCGGTCTTCTTGGCGTGGCCCTCGGCCATCGCGACCTGCTCGGAGGAGCGCACGTCGGTGACGGTCAGCACCACGTCGGCGGTCTTGCTCTTGAAGTTCAGGCCCCCGACCAGGGCCCCGGCGCGACCGCCGATCAGGCCGCCCAGCAGGCCGCCCACGGCGTTGCCCCCGGCATTGGAGTTGGCGCCGATCAGGTCGGGCACCATCACGTAGTCGGCCGCGCGGATCTGGCCGCGGCCGATGTTGGAGCGGTTGCGCAACTCGCCGGCGGACCCCAGCTCGCGCTCGCGCATGGCCGCGTCCAGGCCGGCGCCGCGGTCGACCAGGGTGAAGCAGCGCGACTTGTTGACGAACACCTTGATCAGCCGCGACGGCGCCGGCAGCTGCTGGCCGGTCCACCAGTGCACGCCGTCCTCGGGTTCGATCACCGAAATCGTGCCCAGTGGCTGGGCGCAGGTCGGGATCTGCGCCACCTGCTGCTGGCGTCGCTCCTGTGCGCTCTGGCGCTGGGCCAGCGCCGGTGACGCGGCCGCGACCATCGCGACCGCCGTGAGCGCGAGCGTGAGCACGCGCTTGCCAGTGGATCCGGACATATGGAGTTACCCCTTTCGTTCTTCCTGAAGATATGGTCGTCCGGGCGCATGCGCCCGCCCCCGCTGACGGGCGGAACGCACTCCAGCGTCCCGCCCTGCGCGGATCTTAGCAAAGACGAAACCGGGGCCGGGGGCCGGACAGGGGCCTCAGTCGGCGTACCACCACATCAGGAATTCGTGCCACAGGCGCTTGAAGAACCCGGCCTCGGCGACCTCCTCCAGCGCCACCAGCGGCCGCTCGGCGACCACCTTGCCGTCCAGCGTGACCCGCACCCGGCCGATCTCCTGGCCCCTGGCGATCGGCGCCACCAGGGTCGCGGGCACGTCCATCGAGGGCTTGAGCTGGTCGTAGCGGCCGCGCGGCAGGCTGACCAGCAACGGGGCGTCGACCCCGAGCGCGACCTCGTTCACCTTGCCCTTCCAGACCTTCTGCACCGACACCGGCTTGGACGGGTCGTACAGGCGGTGGGTCTCGTGGAAGCGGAAGCCCCAGTTGAGCAGCGCCAGGGAGTCGTTGGCGCGCTGGGATTCGCCGGTCGAGCCCATCACCACCGAGATCAGGCGCTGGTCGCCGCGCTTGGCCGAGGCCATCAGGCAGTAGCCGGCCCCGGAGTGGTGGCCGGTCTTGATCCCGTCCACGCTCTGATCGCGCCATAGCAGCAGGTTGCGGTTGCGCTGGGTGATCGGGCCGACGGTGAATTCCTTGATCGCGTTGTAGGCGTACTGCTCGGGGAAGTCGCGGACCATCGCGGCGCCGAGCAGGGCCAGGTCGCGCGGGGTCGAATAGTGGTCCGGCTCGGACAGGCCGTGCGAGTTGACGAAGTTCGAGTTCTTCATGCCGATGCGTCTGGCATAGGCGTTCATCAGCGCGGCGAACGCCTCCTCGCTGCCGGCCACGTGCTCGGCCAGGGCGATCGCGGCGTCGTTGCCCGACTGCACCACCATGCCCTTTTCCATGTCCACCAGCGGCGCGGTCTGGTTGACCGGGAAGCCGCTGTAGCTGCCGTCGGTGCCGGCGCCGCCCTTGCGCCAGGCGTTCTCGGTCATCATCACCTGGTCGTCGGGGGAGATCTTGCCGGCCTTCATCTCGGCCGCGATCACGTAGCTGGTCAGCACCTTGGTCAGGCTGGCCGGCTCGACCCGCTGGTCGATGTTCTCGCCGGCCAGGATCTGGCCGCTCTCGTAGTCCATCAGCAGCCACGCGGTCGCGGTCACCGGCGGCGGCGGCGGCGTGGGCAGTGACTCGGCCGGCTCCGCGGCCGCGGCCGCGGCGGGAGCGGGCCCCGGCCGCGGC
>Ga0123332_1003899_pt1 | contig 13367 bp, 10 predicted proteins | sample BioC12SIPDNA_4_FD_89958 | JGI IMG/M metagenome (GOLD analysis project Ga0123332, IMG submission 89958) | Anaerobic biogas reactor microbial communites from Washington, USA - Biogas_R2_A C12 SIP DNA | ecosystem: Engineered > Bioreactor > Anaerobic > Unclassified | place: Washington, USA...
ACGCCAGCAGCAGGTCGCGCCCCAGCACCGCGAGCGCCGCCAGCAGGCAGGCGAGCAGCGCCAGGCCCACGGCCTCGGGCGCCGCCGGCAGGTCGGGCAGCCGCTCCAGCGCGAGGCGCAGCGCCGCCAGCGCCTCGCGTGCGCGGGCGACGACCAGCAGCAGCGCTACCAGCAGGCCCGCCGCGAGCCCCGCCAGGCCTGTCACCAGCAGCAGCTGCCGCAGCACCAGCGGCCCGGCGCGGCGCGGGCCCAAGCTGGCGAGCAGGAACGGCAGCTGGCGCCGGAAGTCGAGGCCGGCCGCCGTCACCTCAAGCAGCCAGGCGAAGGTGGCGAGGGCGCTCATGCGGCCCACGGCGTGCTCGGCCCAGTGGTACTCGAGGACGTCCACCTCGGCGCCGTCGCAGAGCGTGCCGGCCGGCGCCCGCACCAGCGGCCGCGGGCGCCCGCCCAGCTCGGCGAACGCCACGCCGGGCCGCGCGGCTCCCGGCCCCGGCCTCCCCGCCGCCCACATGAGGCCCTGCACGAACGCGCCCAGCGTGCGCAGCGGCGGCTGGTCGCCGATGCCATGGATCACCAGCAGCGCCTTGCGGCGCCGTCCCGGCTCGGTTGTGGGCACGCCTCACCCTACCCCGTCTCGCGTGCCGAGAGGCCGTAGACTCTCGGCATGCACCGCGCCCTCACCCCGGTCAGGACCGTCCTTGGCCTGCTCCCGCTGCTCCTCACGCTGGCGTTCGCCCAGGGCCAGAGCCCGCTCGCGTGGCGCGCCCTCTACCAGGGCGCGGTGGGCGGCGAGCCGGTGACCCTCGACCTCGCCATCGCCGACGACGGCGTCGCCTTCGCGCGCCTCACGCTCCACGCCACGGCCGAGACGCTCGACGGCGCGGGCCGCTCCGACCCCGACAGCGGCGCCCTGGAGCTCGCCTTCGCGCCGGCGACGGACGCGCCGCCCTCGGTGGCCCTCGACTACGCGTTCCTGCGGAGCCCCGCCGCGGCGGCCGAGCCGGCGCCCGACCCCGAGCTGCTGCTGACGGGCACGCGCCACCTGGAGTGGACCGACGACGGCGACGAGCTGACGGTCGCGCTCACCCGGCCGGGCGGCCGGCCGGCGCACGGCACGCTGGCGCGCAGCGCGCAGTACGTGTCCGTGACGCTACGTGAGGGGCGCATCGAGGCCGGCTACGCGCTGCCTCGCTTCGCGGCGGCGCCGGGCCTCGCGCGGCGGCTCGAGACCGCGGCGCGCGAGCGCATGACGGCGTTCGTGGCCGAGGGCCGCGCGCTGATCGACGCCGGCGACGGGCTCGGCTGGGGCTGGACCCAGCACGAGGCGACCGACGTGATGGGCGCGGCCGGCGAGTACCTGAGCCTGCTGACGAGCTTCTACTACTACACGGGTGGCGCCCACCCGAACTCCCACGCCGAGAGCCTGCTCGTGCGGGTGACGCGCGACGGGGCGCGCGCCGTGCCGCTCGCCGAGCTGTTCGCCGCCGGCTCGGGCTGGCTGGAGCGGGTGGGGGCGCTGGTGCTCGAGGACCTGGCGGCGCAGGAGGCAGCCTGGGTCACGAACGGCGACGTGAGCGAGCTGAGCGAGGCCGACCTGGGCGTGTTCACGCTGGGGCCGACCGGCCTCACCTTCCACTTCGCCCCGTACGCCATGGGGCCCTACGCGCAGGGGCCGTTCCGCGTCACGCTGCCTTACGCGGCGCTCACCGCGCTCGCGGCCCCAGACGGGCCCCTGCCCGCCTTCGCGGGCGAGCGAGGCGCGGCGGACGCTCAGCGGTAGTAGCGGCGCCGCGGGCGCAGCCCGCGCAGCAGCCACAGCACGAGCGCCAGCAGCACCAGCAGCGCGCCCGCGCCCCCCACGATCAGGTAGTGGCGCAGCGGCAGCTCCAGCACGAACGCCGGCAGGCTGCGCACGGCGTGGGCCGCGAGGTCGACGAGCGCGGTGAAGGCGCCCTGCGCCTGCGCCCCGAGCGGCAGCGGAGCGTCGTGCGGCAGCGCCGAGCCCACCCCCTGCAGCGCCAGCGCCCCGAGGCCGCCGCCGATCAGCAGCGCCACCCCAGGGTTCACCAAGCGCAGCAGCCCGCGCGAGAAGCCCACCAGCCCCGCGAGCAGCGCCAGCGCCAGGGCGCCGCCGAGCCAGGTCCACAGCAGGTAGCGGCCGTGCGCCCGGGCGCCGAAGGCGTCGAGCAGGGGCGCCACCGCGCGCACCCGCTCGACCTGGCCGGCGCGGGTGAGCTGCGCGGCGGCCAGCTCGCCGCCGCCGTCGTAGGCGCGCTCGGCGAGCGCGGCCAGCACGCGCGCCTCGGCCTGCTCGGGCGCCAGGCCCGCCACCTCGGCGGCGGGCAGCAGGCCGGCGAGGCCGTCGTCGTCGGCGCCCGCCCCCGCCATCGCCGCCTGCGCCTCGGCCAGGCGCGCCTCCATCTCGCCCTGCTGCGCCAGCAGCATGGCGCTGAACAGCTCGTGCAGCCGGGCGCGCGCCACCGTGTCGACGCCGCGCTCCAGCCGCCCGCTCAGGTTGGCGTTGCTGACGAGCGCCTGGGCGGCCGGCAGCCCGCCCTCCATCACCGCGCCGGCGAGCTCGGCGACCACGGCGGCGCCGAGCTCGCGGTCGCTCATGCTCTGCACCTGCGCGACCGGCAGACGCACGAACACGCCCACCAGCGGCTGCACCGGCTGCCCAGGGTCGGCGGCGGCCTGCGCGCGCCAGTCGGCGAGGCGGCTGCCGTCGTCGAGGCCCGCCGGCAGCATCTCGGCGGCGAGGGCGCCGGTGACCAGCTCGGCCACCGGGCCCTCCAGCGCGAGCTCGAACTGGCGCCTCAACGCGCCGTCGCCGAGCGCCTCCAGCAGCGCGCCGCCGCCGCCGCGCACCAGGCGGTCAGCCAGCACGCCGGCGCTGCGGCTCACGGCGTCGGCCGCCGTGAAGGTCGGCACCTCGGAGGGGTCGGCGTAGACCTGCAGGCCCGGCAGCAGCATGAGCGGCTGGCCCGGCACGTAGCCGGCGCCGGTGCGCACGGCGACCAGGCTCCCCTCGCCGCCCGGGCGGAGGGTGAGGCGCAGCACGGCGGCGCCCACCTCGGGCCCGCGCGTGGGCGTGCTGAGCCGCGCGAGGCTGAAGAGCAGGGTGCCGGCCAGCGTGACGAGCACGAGCAGCAGCGCGCTGGCCCAGGCGACGTCGCGCTGCCACGCAGGTTGTCTGTCGGTTCGGTACATCGGACGGTCCTCGGATCTAGAGCGGCGCCAGGCCCCCGGTTCACGCCGCGCCGTGGGTTCGTCCGGCCACCTTACCGCGCCGCGCCGGGGCTGGCGACCCGTACCATTGGGGCATGGCTCCCTCGCTCCGCGTGACGGTCGTGCCCCTGGTGGGGCCGTTCCACACGCGCTTCCCGCTCTACACCGTGGTCCACGTGCGCTCGATCCTCGAGCGGCTGCAGCCCGAGGCCGTGGCGCTCGCCTCGCTGCCGCCGGGCGCGCTGGGCGCGCCCGGCTGGCAGGCCACCCCCGAGATCGCCCTGCCGCACACGGTGGTGCCGTGGGCGCGCCGCCGCGGCGTGCCGCTGGTGGAGGTGGCCTCGGTGGCCGGCGGGCCGGGCGAGCCGGGGAACGCCGAGGACGCCGAGCGCTTCGAGCGCTTCCTGAGCGAGTTCGAGGCGGGCCGGGCGCACCTCAGGCAGGTGCAGGCGGCGCTGCGCCCCGTGCAGGAGCTGCTCGGCAGGGCGCTCGACCTGGGGCGCATCCGCTCCGAGCTCCTGCCCGCCATCGCCGCCTACGAGGCGGCCCGGGTGGAGGAGTACGGCGAGGGCCCCGGCACCGGCTGGGCGGCGGAGCGCGCCGCGCGCGTGGCGGAGCGGGTGCGCGCCCTGCCCTACCGTCACGTCGCGCTGCTGGCGGGCGTCGACGACCTGCCGGCCCTCACCGCGGCGCTGGCCGGCACGGTGGAGCTGGCGGACGCCCCCGACCCGGCGCCCGACCCCGACGAGGCCCGCACCCGCGCCCTGCTCGACGTGGCGATGCGCGGCGAGGTCGAGGACCCGGCGCCGCTGCTCGCGCAGCTGCGCGAGCTCGACCTGCCGGAGGCGCGCTACCACCAGGCGAACCTGCTGCTGGCCCACGCGCACGTGGCCGAGGCGCTCGAGCTGCTGCAGGGGGTGGCGGCCGGCGACTTCCAGGAGCCCTACTACCTGCCGGGCTTCGTGCTCGCCCGCCTCGGCCAGCTTTGCGACCTGGCCGGCGACCGCGCCGCCGCCCTGCGCGCCTACCGCGGCGCCCTGGCCCTCGACTACGCGCCCCCCGAGGCCGAGGCGGCGGCGCGCGCCGGCCTGGCGGCGCCCTTCGAGTGGCCGACGCGCCCGTGAGCCCGGCGGGCGGGCGCCTCCCGCCCTACCGCGCGGAGCTGCCCTTCACCTACGCCTTCGGGCGCTTCGCCGTGCTCGAGGCCCTGACCCACCGCCCGGACGACGTGACGGCCGTGCTGTGGCACGCGCGCCTGCCCGACACCGAGCGCGAGCGGCTGCTGGCGGCCGCGGCGCGCGCCGGGGTGGCGGCGCGGCGCGACGACGCCACCGTGGCGCGCCTCAGGCGCAAGGAGAGCGTGCACTGCCTGGCGGTGGTGGCGAAGCGCGAGGAGCGCCTGGCGGAGGCTGCCGACCACGTGGCGCTGGTGCGCCCCAGCCACCCCGGCAACGTCGGCAGCGCCATCCGTAGCCTGGTGGCGTTCGGCTTCGGCGACCTGGCGCTGGTGGCGCCGGCCGTCGACGCCTGGGGGCCGTACGTGGTGCGCGCCTCGGTGGGCCTGCGTTTCGCGGTGCGCTGCCAGGCGTTCGCCAGCCTCGAGGCGTACCGCGCGCGCTACCCGCGCCACGCCGCCTACCTCTTCGACGCCGGCGGCGAGCTGGAGCTGGAGGAGGTGGAGTTCCGCTCCCCCTTCACGCTGCTGTTCGGCCCCGAGTGGCAGGCGCCGGGCGCCGCCGACGCGGCCGTGGCGGCCGCGCCCGACCCCCGGAGCACGGTCGCGCCGGCGCCGGTGTCCGCGCCGCCCCGGACCGTGAGGATCGAGCAGGACAATCGGGTAGAATCCCTGAACTTGGCGATCTCGGTGTCGATCGCCGCGTACCGGGCCTCCCGCGCGCGCCGCTAGGCGCGTAGCGGGCACGGTGGGCGTGCCGCTCGCGCGGTGCGTCGCGGGGCCGGTGGACCGGGCGCCGAGCCTCATGGGGGCATGAGTGGATCGCAACGTGTGGCTGCTGCTGGGCCTCTTCGCTGGCCTCGTGGTGGTATCGCTGATGGGTGGCACCTACGCGATCGGCGCGCTGCCGGTCGCGGCGGCCGCCGTGGCGGTGCCGCTGGTGGCGCGGCGCCCCCGCACGCTGCCGTGGCGGCTCGCCACCGTCGGCGCCCTCGCCTGGGCGATCGAGGAGATCGCCTGGTCGGTCAACCGGCGCTACGACGTCTTCGCCGGCACCTTCCTCACCGACGCCACCTACTACCTGGGCGCGGTCGCCTGGTTCGGGGCGCTGCTGTTGGCCCCCGGCAAGCGCATGTCGCGCACCCTGGTCCTGGCGGTGCTGCTGCCGCTGGCGTTCCTGGTATGGCTGCTGGTGGAGGCGCGCCAGGAGGCCATGGACCTGGGCTTCCCCCTCACCGAGCTGGTGCTGCTGCTCGCGGCCGTGCCGTTCGTGGGCGGGGTGATGCGCGGCGGCGCCTCCGAGGGGCGCCTGCTGGTGGCGCTCGGCTTCTACCTCCGCACCCTCTGCGCCGCCGCCTACTCCTGGCTGGAGGGCGGCACCGACGTGAGCTACCTGACGCTGTGGCTGCTCTCCTACGTGCTGCTGGCGATCGGCGTCTACATGGAGGTGAACGACGTCCACATCGACATAATCGCCACCGGCGTGGCGATCGTGTGCCTCGAGCTCGTGGGCGCGCGCGTGCTGATGCTGATCTACCAGCGGCCCACGCTGCGCGACGGCCCCGAGGCCATCGCCTTCATCGGCAGCCTCGCGCTGGTGCAGTTCGCCGTGGTGATCGTGGTCCTGCTCAACAACAACCGGCGGCAGGTGGAGGCGCAGGAGGAGCTGCGCGCCTGGGCCACGCTGCTGGAGCGGGTGATGGGCGAGCCGGGCGACGGCCTCACCCTCACCGGCCTGATGGACCGCGCGCTGAAGCGCGTGCCGTCGCTGCACGGCATCGAGGTGCACGCGGAGGCCGCCAAGGGCAGCCTCACCGGCTACGCCTACCCGCTGGTGACCGGCGGCACCGAGGTGGGCCGGCTGTTCTTCCCGCGCCAGCCCGAGCGCACCGCGGTGCTCGACACCGCCGCCCCGCTGCTGGCGGCGCGGGTGCAGCACCTGGTGGAGCACAACCGCTGGCGCACCGCGGCGCTCACCGACCCGCTCACCGAGCTGCTCAACCGGCGCGGCTTCGAGCTGCGCCTGCCGGAGGTGATCGCCCAGGCGCGCGCCCAGCAGCGCCCGGTCAGCGTGGCGATGGTCGACATCGACCACTTCAAGCGCGTCAACGACGTCTACGGCCACTCCACCGGCGACGAGGCCCTCAAGGCGCTGGCCGACCTGCTGGTGCGCCACCTGCGCCCCCAGGACCTGGCGGTGCGCTGGGGCGGCGAGGAGTTCCTGGTGGTGCTGAACTCGGGGCTGCCCGGGGCGCTCGACGCCATGCGGCGCCTGCGCCACGAGCTGTCGGGCGTCACGCCGCACCAGATCGCCTGGCCGCTGGCCGCCTCGGTGGGCATCGCCGGCGGCGCCGTGCCCGCCGAGGAGAGCCTGCGCGAGTGGATCGAGGCCGCCGACGCCGCGCTGCTGCGCGCCAAGGAGCTGGGCCGCAACCGCATCGAGGTGGCCGCCGTCGACTGACGCCGAGGGCCGGGGAGTGCCCCGGCGGCGCCCCGCCCCCCGCACGCCCGCGCGGCAGGCAGCGGTAACATGCCCCCATGCGCGAGCTCCTCTACGAAGCCGCCCGCCACTTCAAGCGGGGCAAGGCGCTGGCCGAGCGCGGCGACGTGCGCGGCGCCATGGCCGCCTACGAGCAGGCGCTCCGCGACCTGCACGCCGTGAAGCCCCAGCGCATGCGCGACGTGCTGCTGGCGCAGGTCTACCTCTCGCGCTACCAGGCGGGCCGGGAGCTCGACGCGCGCCGCGCCGACAGCGACCTGCGCGTGGGCTACAGCTACGCCCGCACCACCGCCGAGCCGACCGTGCGGCAGCTGGCCGAGCAGCTGTGGAGCCAGCGCCTCGTCGAGCAGCAGCGCGCGCCGGAGGAGCCCGCCCGGGCGGGCGCGAGCGGCAAGCGCGAGGGGCGGCGCGGCCGCAAGCGGCAACGGCACGGCCGTCCTGGCCGCAACGGTTAGCATTACGCCATGAGCCGCGAGATCCTGGAACAGGCCTACGCCGCCGAACGCGACTTCCTGTCGCTGCTTAGCGACCTCGTCACGCGGGAGAGCCCCACCCACGACGAGGCGGCCTGCGACGCGCTGGCCTCCCGCCTGGAGGAGCTGATGCAGGAGCGCGGCTTCGCCGTCACGCGCCACGCGCGCAGCGGAGCCGGCGACGTGCTCGAGGGGCGCCTACCGGGCGGTGACGGCCCCCGCACGCTGCTTCTGTGCCACTACGACACCGTGTGGCCGCTCGGCACCCTCGCCGAGATGCCGTGGCGCCGCGACGGCGACCAGGTCTTCGGGCCGGGCGCCCTCGACATGAAGGCCGGCATCGCCAACGCCCTCACCGCCGTCGACCTGGCGCGCCGGCTGGGGCTGCCGCTGGCCGGCGACGTCACCCTGCTCGTCACCTCCGACGAGGAGACCGGCTCGCACCGGTCGCGCGAGCTGATCGAGGCGCTGGCGCAGCAGCACGAGCGCGTGCTGGTGCTAGAGCCCAGCCGCGACGACGGCGCCCTCAAGGTGGGCCGCAAGGGCGTCGGCGACTTCGAGCTGCGCCTCGAGGGCCGCTCGGCGCACGCCGGCAACAACCCCGCCGACGGCGCCAGCGCGCTGCGCGAGCTCGCCCACCTGCTGCTGTACGTCGAGGACCTCGCCGACGAGGTGGCCGGCACCACCGTCAACGTCACCACCGCGCGCGCCGGCTTCGCCACCAACGTGATCGCCGAGGAGGCGGTGGCCACCGTGGACGTGCGCGTCCTCAAGGCCAGCGAGGCCGAGCGCGTGACCCGCGCCATCCACGAGTACGTGCCGCGCGACCGGCGCGTCACGCTCACCGTGTCGGGCGGCCTCAACCGCCCGCCGATGGAGCCCAACGTGAAGAACCAGGCGCTCTACGAGGAGGCCGTGGCGGTGCTCGCCTCCATGGGGCTGGCGCTCGAGGGCGCCGTGGTGGGGGGCGGCTCCGACGGCAACTTCACCTCCGCGCTGGGAGTGGCCACGCTCGACGGGCTGGGCGCCGCCGGCAGCGGCCCTCACGCGCGCCACGAGCACATCCGCGTGCGCGAGACCCTCGAGCGCGTGGCGCTCCTCACCGGCCTGCTGACGCGCGCCTGAGCATGCGCGACGACGCGGTGGCGCTGCTGGCCTGCCTGCTGAGCGGGTTCCTGCTCACGCTGGCGCTGCCGCCCAACGGCTGGTGGCCGCTGGCGTTCGCCATCGTGCCCCTGTTCGTGGCGGTGGCGCGCGCCACGCGCGGGCGCACCGCGCTCCTGGCGGGCGGCGCCTTCGGCCTCTCCTTCTTCGCGGTCTACGTGCTGTGGCTGCCGCGCAGCTTCGCGGTCCTGTTCGGGCCCGCCTTCTGGGTCGTGTTCCCGCTGATGGTGGCGCTGCTGGCGCTGTTCTGGGGCCTGACCTGCTGGGCGTCGTGGCGCCTGGCGGGCGGCCGCGCCGGGCGCGCGCCGGGCGCGGCCGTGCTGCTGGTGCTGCCGGTGGCGTGGGTGCTGGTGGAGTGGGCGCGCACCCAGGGCTACTTCGCGTTCCCCTGGGGGGCGCTGGGCTACGCCTGGCTCGACCAGGCGCCCGGGCAGCTCGCCGAGCACGTGGGCGTGTACGGCCTGAGCCTGCTCGTGACCGCCTCGGCGGCGCTGCTGGCCTGGCCCTGGGCGGGCGTGCGCCCGACGCCCCCGGGCGAGCGCCTCGTCGACCTGGGCGTGGCGCTGGCCGCGCTGGCGGCGCTGCTGGGCTTGGCGTTCTGGCAGGGCGCCACGCTGCTGCCGGCGCCCGACGCCGTGGCAGAGGCGCCGCTCACCGCCCTGCTGGTGCAGGGCAACGTCGACCCCTTCGCGCGCGCCACCAGCGCCGCGCGCGAGCTCGAGGTGCACCTGAGCCTCACCCGCGAGGCGCACGCGGCCGAGGGCCCCTTCGACCTGGTGGTGTGGCCCGAGGGGGCGGTGATCGGCTACCAGCTCGACACCGGCGACGGCGGCGCGCTGCGCTCCGCCATCACCGCCAGCGCTCCCGGCGCCGCCTTCGTGGTGGGCGGCCGCGCCTACGAGGGCCGGCGCAACTTCAACTCGCTCTTCAGCCTCTCGGGCAGCGCCATGCTCGACCGCTACGACAAGCGCTTCCTGGTGCCGTTCGGCGAGCGCTGGCCGCTGATCGACCAGCTCGAGGGGCTCTACCGTGGGGTGTTCGGGCTGTTCGGCCTGCCCCTGCTGGCCAGCACCTCGCCGGGCGCCGCCCCAGAGCCGCTCTTCACCCCCTTGGGGCGACTGGCCGCCTACATCTGCTACGAGTCGGTGTTCCCGCAGGTGCAGCGCGCCATGGTGGCGCAGGGCGCGCAGGTGCTGGTGCTCGGCACCAACGACGCCTGGTTCGGGGTGGGCGCCGGCGCGCGGCAGCACTTCGACATGGGGCGCATGCGCGCCATCGAGACGCGCCGCTGGCTGCTCCGCGCCGGCAACGACGGCGTCACGGCCGCGGTGGACCCCTACGGACGCGTGGTCGCCGAGATCGAGCGCGGCGTGCCCTCCACGCTGGCCGCGCCGTTCGCGCTGCGCGAGGGGCTGACCTTCTGGGTGCGCCACGGCCACCTCACCCCGCTGGTGCTGGCTGCGTGGGTGCTGCTGGCGAGCCTCGTCGCGCGCCTGCTGCGGCGCCCGGGGCCCGCGGCCGAGCCCGAGCCGCCGCTGGCTGTCTAGAATGACCCCACTGTGAGGGTCGTCATCGTTGGAGGCGGTGAGGTCGGGTCGCTGATCGCCGAGGCGCTGCACCGCACGCACGGCGTCACGGTGATCGACCTCGACCCGGAGCGCGAGGAGGCGTTCGCCAACCTCGACGTGCAGTTCGTGCGCGGCAACGGCACCGACCCGGACGACCTGCGCGCCGCCGGCGTCGAGCGCGCCGCCGCCTTCGTGGCCTGCACCGCCAACGACGACGTCAACGTGCTGGCGTGCCTGGCGGCCAAGGGCATCGGCGCCCGGCGCACGTTGGCGTTCGTCACGCGCCAGCGCTACATCGACGCCTTCAAGCCCCACGGCGCCTTCGAGTCGGTGGGGCTGCTCATCGACCGCGTGCTGTGGCCGCAGCGCATCTTCGCGCAGCAGATCGCCGACATCGTGCTGGTGCCCCGCGCCGTCGACAGCGCCCGCTTCGCGCGCGGGCGCATCACCATGCTCGAGTACCGCCTGGAGCCCGACGACCCGTTCCTCTACACCCCGCTGGGCAACCAGGCGCTGCCCGAGGGGGTGCTGGCGGTGGGCGCCATCCGCGAGGACGCCTTCGCCATCCCCACCGGCGCCACGGTGTTCGAGCCCGGCGACAAGGTGGTGTTCATGGGCACCACCGAGCGCATGCGCCAGCTGCAGCGCCTGTTCGGCCCGCGCAAGCGCTCGCTGAAGGTGGTGATGGTGGGTGGCGGCAACGTGGGCTTCATGGTGGCCGAGTACCTGGCGCCGTACCGCTTCGACGTGACCATCATCGAGGAGAACGAGGAGCGTTGCGAGAAGCTCGCGCGCTGGCTGCCGAACGCGCTGGTGCTGCGCGGCGACGGCACCGACCTGGACCTGCTCGAGCAGGAGCGCGTCGAGGACGCCGACGTGATGGTGGCGGTCACCGACGACGACGGTAAGAACCTGCTGGTGTCGCTGCTGGCCAAGCAGCTCGGCATCCCCAAGGTGATCACGCGCGTGGGGCGGCCGCGCAACCGCCGCGCCTTCGCGCGCGTGGGGATCGACTCGCCGCTCACCCCGCGCACGGCGGCGGTGCAGGAGGTGCTCAACTGGCTCGAGAACCAGGACGAGGTCGAGCACCTGGTGAGCATCGAGGACTTCGCCGAGGTCATCGAGGCCACCTACCCGGCCGACGGCGGGGGCGGCCGCGTGGCGGACCTCGGCACCCCGCCGACGATGCTCATCGCCGCCATCGAGCGCCGCGGCAAGGTGCTGGTGCCGAGCGGGCAGACGGTGGTGGAGCCCGGCGACCACCTCTACCTCGTGACCACCCCCGACGAGGCCGCCGCCGTGGAGGCCTGGCTCGAACGCCAGCACGGCCTCACGGCCGGTAGCGCGTGAGGGCCACCACCTGGACCGAGGGGCCGCCCAGCGTCAGCGAGCTGCGCGGGCGCTTCTTCGCCTACGTGCTGGGCACCGCGCTGCTGGCGCTGGCGGCCGCCGCCACCCTCTTCGCCGGCTACGCGCTGCTGCTGGGCGAGCCCACGCGCGGCTTCGCGCTGGTCGTGCTGGCGGCGCTGCCCAGCGGCATCGTGCTGCGCGGGCTGGGGAGCCCCAACGCCGAGCCGAGCCGGCGCGAGGCGCTGGCCGGCGTGCTCGTCACCTGGCTCCTGATGCCCGCCCTGAGCGGCGTGCCCTACGCCCTCACCGACGGCGTGTCGTTGGTCGACGCCTTCTTCGAGGGCATGAGCGGCTTCACCACCACCGGCGCCACCACCATCACCGACCTGCTGGCGCTGCCCACCAGCCTGATGCTGTGGCGCGCCTTCACCCAGTGGGTGGGGGGCATCGGCATCGTGGTGCTGTTCGTGGCGGTGTTCCCGCAGCTGGCGATCGCGGGGCGGCAGCTGTTCTTCGCCGAGCAGCCCGGCACCAGCGAGGAGCGCCTGGCGCCGCGCCTGCGCAGCACCGCCGCCGTGGTGGTGTCGCTCTACGCCGGCCTCACGGCGCTGGCGGTGGTGGCGTTCCTGCTCGCGCGCATGTCGCCGGTCGACGCGCTGGCGCACGCCTTCGCCAGCCTCTCGGCGGGCGGCTTCTCCCCCGCCCCGGCCGGCATGACGGCGCAGGCGCCTACGGTGCAGTGGGTGGCGGTGGCGTTCATGTTCCTGGGCGGCGCCAGCTTCCCGCACCTCTACCGCGCCCTCAGCGGCGACGCGCGCGCGCTCTTCGGCAACGCCGAGTTCCGCGCCTACGTGGCGATCCTGCTGGTGGGCGGGCTGCTGCTCACGTTGGCGCTGCTGCCGAGCTTCGGGCTCTGGGACGCCCTGCGCCACGGGGTGTTCCAGGCCGTGAGCCTCACCACCACCACCGGCTTCGTCTCCGACGACGTCTCCGCCTGGAGCCTGCCCGCCCAGGCGCTGCTGGTGGCGTTCATGTTCATCGGCGGCAGCGCCGGCTCGGCGGCTGGCGGCGTGAAGGTGGTGCGCTGGCTCATCGTCGTCAAGCACAGCGTGCGCGAGGTGCGCCGCGCGCTGCACCCGCGCGCTGTGATGCCGGTGCGGGTGGGCCGCCGCGTGGTGCCCGAGGAGGTGATGCGCGCGGTGGTCGCCTTCCTCACCCTCTACCTGGGGCTGTTCGCGGCCGGCACGCTCACGCTGGTGACCCTCGGCGCCGACTTCGTGACCGCCTTCACCGCCGCCATCGCCTGCCTGGGCAACACCGGCGTGGCGCTGGGCAGCGTGGGGCCGCTGGGCGACTTCGACGCCTTCCACCCGGTGAGCCGCCTGGTGCTGGCGTTCCTGATGTACGCCGGGCGCCTCGAGGTGGTGACGGTGTTCGTGGTGTTCGACGCCTCCTTCTGGCGCCGGCCGCGCCTGGGCGGGCGGCGCCCGGGCCCAGGCGTGGGGCGCCCGCGCAGGCGTGGGCGCCCCACGGAGCGTAGCTGAGCGCCGCCTCGCGGCCGGCGCGCGCCGGGGCGTCGGCGCGCGCGTGGGCGCGGCTGCGCTATGCTCCGTCCAACACCGACCAGCCGGCCGGGTCGCGCCCGGCCGCTCCGGCACCCTGCACCGGGCGCCCCACGGCGCCGCTCCGGCCGCTAGCCGCGGCCCGAGCCCGGGAGGACCCATGACCGACGTAGAGTCCGGCATCGACTCCGTGCTGCACGAGAGCCGTCGCTTCCAGCCGCCCAAGGCGTTCGCGCGCCAGGCCAACCTGTCCGACGCCGAGGAGTACCAGCGCCTCTACCGCCAGTCGCTCGAGGACCCCGAGCGCTTCTGGGGCGAGGCCGCCGAGGCGTTCCACTGGTTCGAGCG
>Ga0123332_1003903_pt1 | contig 13356 bp, 11 predicted proteins | sample BioC12SIPDNA_4_FD_89958 | JGI IMG/M metagenome (GOLD analysis project Ga0123332, IMG submission 89958) | Anaerobic biogas reactor microbial communites from Washington, USA - Biogas_R2_A C12 SIP DNA | ecosystem: Engineered > Bioreactor > Anaerobic > Unclassified | place: Washington, USA...
AATCCATCGAACGGATCCAAAAGGACATGCAGTAGTCTTGGTTCGACCGGGGCGGGCCGCTGTCCGCCCCGGTCCAGCCGTCGAGCCGGCCGAAAGGACGCATTGCCATGAACCGAAGCCCCACCAAAAGAATGCGATCTCTGTTCAGCGGGTTGCAGTTCGAACAGTCCACCTTTGGAGTCATCCTGGCGTTGCCATTGATTATCGTCCTGCTCGGGTTGCTCCTGTACCCTATCCTTTCGGCATTTGTGGTCAGCCTGCAGTCGAAGACCATCGGCAGCCCGGGGCGTTTCATCGGATTGGGCAATTACATCGAGTTACTGACCCAGGACCAGGCCATACCCACGGTCCTATCGAACACCCTGACGTATTCGATCGGCTCGGTCATCCTGAAAACGGTCTTCGGCTTCATCATCGCAGTGATCCTGAACGAACGCATCTTCGCACGCAACCTGTTCCGCGGGTGGATGATGATTCCCTGGATCATTCCCACGCTGGTAGTCGGCCTGACATGGCGGTGGATGTTCGACCAGTCCGGAGGAATCATCAACTTCATCCCGGTCAAATTGGGGCTGATACAAATCCCGCCGGCATGGTTGGCCGACAAGGTGCTGGCGCGGATCGCGATCGTCATCGCCAACGTATGGCGCGGCATGCCCTTCTTTGCGATCACCATCCTGGCCGGCCTTCAGGCCATCTCACCGGAACTCTATGAGGCCGCCGCGATCGATGGCGCTTCTGCGTGGGGGCGGATCAAGTATGTGACACTGCCGGGCGTCCGATCGGTGATGTTGGTGACGATCATCCTCTCAAGCATCTGGACCTTCAACGACTTCGAGCTGTTGTGGGTGATGACGGGGGGCGGCCCGAGCTACAGCACCCACATCTTTGTCACCTATGCTTACTCGCTCGGTTTTCGAGGCAGCCGCTTCGGCTACGCCACAGCGGTTTCTCTGGTCGCGACCCCATTGATTATCCTGTTCATTCTGTTCCTGGTGCCGAAGCTGTGGGGGGATGAGTCATGATTTTCGGAAACCGCCAGTTCAACCGCACGCAAAAGATCGTCATTTACGCCGTCCTGGCCCTCTTCCTGGCCGCGGCTACTTTTCCGCCTTACTGGATCATCCTCACCTCGCTGAAGAAAGGGCGCGACGTTTTCAACACGGCCGAGGTGTTGATTCCGCGCCACCTGACCGTCTTCAACTACCTGGAGCTGTTCCGGCAAAATGAGATCACGGGGTGGATCGTGACCAGCACTGCCCTGGCACTGGTGAGCACCGTGACTGCATTGGCCGTCGGCATCCTGGCAGCCTACAGCCTGACCTATTTCCGCTACCGGGGAGTGCGCGCGCTGGGGCTGGCCGTCTTCTTCTCTTACGTCATCCCAAAGGGCCTGCTGTTCATTCCGTTGTTTCTGCTGCTCAACAAGATAGGCCTGGTCGGCACATTTACGGGCCTGGTGCTGGCACACGAAACGTTCAGCATCCCATTCTGCACCTGGCTACTGTACGGCTATTTCAGGACATTGCCGAAGGAGCTGGCCGACGCAGCGCGCATCGATGGCTGCGGGCCGCTCGGCGTGCTCGGGCGCGTGATCCTGCCTCTGGCCGCGCCGGGCGTCGTGACCGCGGCGATCTTCTCGTTCACCACATCGTGGAACGAGTTTCTTTACGCCGCCTCGTTGACGACGAGCAATGCTCTCAAGACGCTGCCGTTGGGGATCGCCGGCTTCCTGGTGGCGGACTCCTTCATGTGGGGTCCGCTGATGGCGGCAGCGACGATCGCCACCGTGCCCATGGTCATCGTCTTCGTCTTCTTGCAGCGTTTCATCGTGCAGGGCATGACCTCGGGTGCAGTAAAGGGGTAGGACCCCGGGAGAAGGGCGGACCGACCAAATGCTGGAAAAAGAGAACCTGCTCCGTGCCATCACCCACCGGGAGCCGGACCACGTCCCGGTCCGGCGCCTGGACGGCCGTATCCCCGGCATGGCCCGGATCATCTACCGGGACAGCCGCGCGCTGCTGAGCGGAATGGATCGCTGGGGCGTCACCTGGGCCGGCGGCATTGCGGCCAAGAGCGAGTGGGAAGCCGAGATCCAGGGTTACCCGGTCGATCACCCGCTGAAGGACCTGGCCGGACTGGATGACTACCCTTTCCCCGACCCGAACGAGCCGGGGATCATGGATGGCCTGCTCGACGGCGTGGACCGGGAGCAGGTCCTCCTCACCGGCGAGATCTGTTTCCCGGTGCAGGACCGGGCACACCTGCTGATGGGGCTGGACAACTTCTGCATGGCCGCGCTGGACCAGCCCGACCGGGTGGCTGCGCTCTTGGCGCGCATTGCCGACTACCAGATTGGCATCGTGCGCCGCTATCTCAGCATGGGGGTCAACATCGTCCGCGGCCTGGATGACTATGGGGGCCAGACTGCGCTCCTGCTCGGTCCCCGGCTGTGGCGCAGGCTCATCAAGCCCGAGCTGGCGCGGATCATCGAGGTCGCCAGAGATGGCGGGGCGTTTTTCTGGCTCCACTCCTGCGGCCGCGTCATGGAGATCATCCCGGACCTGATCGAGATCGGGGTGGACATCCTCGACCCGGTCCAGGTGCGCGCCAATGACCAGGCCGCGGCCAAGCGCCTCTATGGCGACAAGATCTGTTACATGGGCGGCATCGACACGCAACACTTGCTTACGCAAGGCACACCCGAAGAGATCACCGCCGAGGTGCAAGCGCGCATCCGGATGTTGGCGCCCAGCGGCGGCTACATCCTGGCGCCAGACACGCTCATTCCCGTTCCGCCGGCAAATTACCGGGCCTATCTGGAAGCGGGTGAGCGCTTCGGCAAATACCCGATCGAGGCGCTCTAGGGGCCGGCAGATCTCGCATCGAAAGGAGGCGCCCGGATGGGCAGCACAAAAAAGATCGTGGGCTTCGGCGAGCTACTGCTGAGGCTCGGCACGCGCCAGTACCAACGTTTCACCCAGGCCCGGGAGTTCGACGCGTTCTACACCGGGGCTGAGGCCAACACCCTCGTCTCGCTGGTCAACTACGGGTACGAGGGCTACGCCGTGTCGAAAGTCCCCGCTAACGACATCGGCCAGGCGTGCATCAACTACCTCAAGGGCCACGGGCTGAACGCCGACTACATCGTCAGGGGCGGCGACCGGCTCGGCCTCTTCTACCTGGAGACCGGCGCTTCGCAGCGCGCCTCCAAGGTGATCTATGACCGGGCGAACAGCGCGATCACGACACTGAAGCCGGGCGAGATCGACTGGAAGACGGTCCTCCAGGGCAAGGACTGGCTTCACTTCTCGGGCACCGCGCCGGCCCTGGGCAGCGAGATGCCCGCGGTGGTCGAAGAGGCCTGCCTGACGGCCCGGCAGATGGGCGTCACGGTGAGTTGCGACCTGAACTACCGCAAGAAGCTCTGGTCGCGAGAGACGGCGCAGCGGGTCATGACCGGCCTCATGACCTGCGTGGATGTGCTGCTATGCAACGAAGAGGATGCCGAGATGGTGTTCGGCATCAAGGCCGAAGGCGTCGACGTCCGCAGCGGCCGGCTGGAAGCGGACCGGTACCGGGACGTGGCTGACCAGATCGTGCGCCGGTTCGGCTGCAAGTATGTCTCGATCACGCTGCGCGAGAGCCTGTCTGCGACCTTCAACAACTGGTCGGGCGTGCTTTACGACGGCCAGGAGCTGTATCGCAGTCGCAGCTACAGCATGTACGTGGTCGATCGGGTGGGCGGCGGCGACGCGTTCGGTGGCGGCCTGATCTACGGCCTGCTAGCAGGGATGCCGCCCCAGGATGTGATCGAATTTGCCGCGGCAGCATCGTGCCTGAAGCACTCGATCCCCGGCGACTTCAACCTGGCTTCGCTGGATGAGGTGAAGGCGCTGATGGCCGGCGATGCATCGGGCAGAGTTCAACGTTAGAGGAAGGGGACCCATCATGATTGTCGACCTATTGTCCAACTCACATCTGTACCGGGGCCTGCATCCCAGGATCGACCGGGCCTTCGAGTATCTGCACCAGACTGACCTGACCGCACTCGCGCCGGGAGACTACGAGATCGACGGCCAAGACATCTACGCACGCGCGCTGACCTACACCACCCGGCTCCCCCAAGCTGGCAAGTGGGAGGCGCACCGTCGCTACATCGACGTGCAGGTCATGGTCGAGGGCGCGGAGCGCATCGTCTACGCGCCGCTAAGCAGCATGACCCCGGGCGAGTACGACGAGGCCAAGGACTTCCTCCACCTGTCCGGCTCAGGCGACCCTGTGACCCTGCCCAGCGGCAGCTTCATGCTCCTCTGGCCAGCCGACGCTCACATGCCGTGCCTGGCCGTGGACCAGCCCGCGCCTATCAAGAAAGTCGTCGTGAAGATCGCGGTGGATTAGACCTGTCGCAAGGCAGCAGGAGAGCAGGGTGTCGAACATGACGGACGTCAAGAAAGCGGTATTCTTCGGCGAGCTGATGATGCGGCTCGCCACCAGGCGATACGAGCGGCTGGTGCAGGCGCACGAGCTCGAGGTGGACTATACCGGCGCGGAGGCCAATGTGGGCGTCTCGCTGGTCAACTACGGTCTGCAAAGCTACATCGTTTCGGCCGTCCCGGACTCGCCGGTGGGCCAGGCCTGCGTCAACGCGATGCGCCAGTACGGACTGAACGTGGATCACGTCAAGCGCATGGGCTACCGGCTCGGCATCTACTTCGTAGAGACCGGCGCAGCGCAGCGGCCTTCCCTGTTCCTCTACAACCGCAAGGGCAGTGCAATCACCGAGCTCAGGCGAGGCGAAATCGACTGGGACGAGGTCATGCAAGGGAAAGACTGGTTCCACTTCACCGGCATCACCCCGGCCTTGGCCGACAGCGTGGCGGAGTTGACCGGAGACGCGTGCGCGGCGGCGAAGCGGCACGGCCTGACCGTGAGCTGCGACTTGAACTTCCGCAGCAAGCTGTGGTCGCTGGAAAAGGCCCAGCGCGTGATGACCGGGCTGATGTCGCACGTGGACGTCCTCTTCACCAACGAGGAAGAGGCCGCCAAGGTCTTCGGCATCCATGCGCGCGACACGGACATTGCATCCGGGAAGCTGAGCGAGGAGGGCTACGACGACGTTGCCCGGCAGTTACTCGAACGCTTCAGCCTGCGCTATGCGGTCATCACCCTCCGCGAAAGCCTGTCGGCTTCGGTGAATAACTGGTCAGGCATGTTCTACGACGGCCGGCAGTTCTATCACAGCCGGAAGTACCACATCGACCACATCGTGGATCGCGTCGGCGGCGGCGATGCGTTCTCCGGCGGTTTCATCTACGGGATCCTGACCGGGATGGATCCCCAGGACACGGTCGAGTTCGCAGCCGCCGCCTCGTGCCTCAAGCACACCATCCAGCGCGACTTCAACCTGGTCACCCGGGACGAGGTGATGGCGCTCATGCGGGGCGGAGGGTCAGGCAGGATCCAGCGGTAGGCGCCCGTCACGACCCCGACAGGACCGGTCAAGAGGGGGACGATGTCCACCCCGGAGGCGCAAGCAGGCAGAGCTGAGCGGCTCGGCAATGGGCTCGGGGACACGAACGGACTGTCCTGGTCCTGCAACTGGCCGGCACTGCTGGGCGCCCAGGAGCCGGTTATAAGCCGCAAGGAACGAGGCATTCTTCGCGAGCTGGCGAAGCGCGTGGCCGAGCTCGCGGCCCATCCGCTGCAAGCGGAAAAGAAGCGGCTCTGGCTCACGCACAACGCGCTCGGCGAGACGCGACCGCTCATCTTCGCGGACCCGGAGAACGCCTGGTATGAGCTGATTCCCGCGGCTCAACTGGCATCCGAAGGCAACCTCGCACGGTTGTGGGAGTTCAGGCTTCGGAAGGAGATCTACTGGGCCGAGCAGATTCGCGACGACCGCGTCGTCGAACCGCTCTTCCGCGTGCACCGCATCTATAGTGACACCGGGCGGGGCCTCGATGCCAAGATCACCGGCGCAGGCGGCGATGGATCCTACCGCTGGGACGCTCCGCTCACGGACTACTGCGACCTGAACAAGCTGCGGCCCAGGAAAATCGTCATCGACGCGGGCAAAACGCAGCGGCTGCTTGATGTTGCGCAGGAGATCCTGGGGGACATCCTGGAGGTGAGGCTCGAAGGGATCTGGTGGTGGTCGCTCGGCATGACTTCCGACCTGATCCTGTTGCGGGGATTCCAGCAGGTGTTGTACGACATGTACGACAACCCGGATGGACTCCACCGGCTGATGGCGTTCCTGAGGGATGAGAACCTGGCGAGGCTGGACTTTCTGGAAGCGCACGGGCTGCTCTCACTCAACAACGAAGGCGATTTCATTGGCACGGGGGGCTACGGCTGGTCGGACGAACTGCCCACCCCGGGCTTTGACAGTAGGACGGTACGGGCCCGCGACATGTGGGGGTTCTGCGAGAGCCAGGAAACCGTGGGGGTTTCGCCCAGGCAGTTCGAGGAGTTCGTGTTCACCTATCAGCTGCCCATCCTGGAGCGCTTCGGGCTGAACATCTACGGTTGCTGCGAGCCGCTGGGCATGCGTCTGGAGACCATCAAACGGATACCCCGGCTCAGGAAGGTGACCGTGTCTCCCTGGTCGGATGTGGACGCAATGGCCGAAAGACTCGGCAGCGACTTCGTCTACACCCGCAAGGTAAACCCGGCTGATATCGCGCAGCCCACCATCGACGAAGAACGAATCCGCAAGGGACTGCGCGGCACGCTGAAGGCAACATCACAGCACCACTGCCGCGTCGAAATCCTAATGCGGGATGTGCTCACCCTGAGCGGCAACCCCCAGAACATCATCCGCTGGACGGAGATCGCGCGAGAAGAGGCTGAGAGCGCTTGAGAATATCTACAAATCAACCGTGTGACGACGGTGGTCGCGCTGCCGAACCACCGCCTGGCGAGCAACCCCCGCCCGGCGCTAAAGACGCCGGACTACGAAGCAACGCCCCCTGAAAGGGGCTAACAATGCGTTAATCGGCCCGCCTAGCCCACCGAAGTGGGCCGCCCGCATTTAGCGGGCGCTGTTAGGTAGCCCGGTGCTTCAGCGCCGGGCGGTCTGCCGGGCCGCGCGGTCATCTCGGCCGGACGGTCCGGTCGGATAGGTCGTATCGCCATTGCGCGGTTAATTCCCAAAATGCTCTCAGCCCACCTGTATCTCCAGCCACCACTCGTACGTGGACCCCGCGCGGACCGTCGAGCATTCCCCGCGCACGCGCGCCACGTCCAGGCGGTCGAAACTGGCCGTGGCCGGCTCCAGGAAGATACTGTAAAGGTCCTGCCAGCCGCCCTCATCCGGCAGCCCGGCAAAATAGGGCGCCTGCTGCGCAGGCCAGGCGAGCCGAAGGGTGAAGCCGCTGGCAGGGAAGCTCAGCGCGCACCGTCCCTCCGGCATGGGTCCCTTCACGAAGTACTTCACCGCGGAGGCCGCGGCCTTCGGCTGCATGCGGCGCAGATCCCGCTCGCTGCCATCCGCTAGCCGCGCCACCGGCCAGTCCAGCTCATCCCCGTAGCGACCCAGGCGGCCGTCGAAGTCCAGCGCGATGACGATCTTGCGCACGCCGTCCGGCAGTGTCAGCTCTGCGCCTTCCTCCAGGTTTACCATCATGTGGCTGGCCCACATGAAATCGAAGTCGAAGGGTGACAGGTTGGTCAGCCGGTAGTCTGTCCGCAGCGTGGTGCTGTCCGTGAACGCGACCCACTTCTCGATCTGGTACGGGAAGCGAACGCCATGGGTCGCGAAGTGGAGCCCTCCGTCGACCTCGGTGCAGTGCCAGGGAATGCTCCACACCTCGCCGTGGTCCGGGATGGGCGTGCCGCGCCACGGAAAGCCCTCGTAGAAACACCGGTCGATGCTCGGGAACATCTCATCGCAGCCCGAACACTCCCCCTGCCCCACGTAATCGCCATCGTAGGGTGCGAGGAGGTACTGCGCGTTGGGCCGTTGCAGCAGCAGCTCCGCCCCGGCCGGCTTGTACACCAGCGAGCACAGCTTGGCCCCCACGCCCGGCAGGAACTGCGCCGCGACGGTGTCCGACTCCAGCGTGATGGCCGGCTGGTCCTTATAATGGGAGGCGCGAATCTGCCCGGTCGCGGGACTCATTTCCTGTACACCAGCAGCTCGCCCTGCGCCATCAGGTGCGGCCGGACCTCGGGCGCCAGATCCTTGCACGCGTCCAGGAACTGCGCCGGGCTGCCGCCGTGCTCTGCGAACATCCAGAAGTGGCACGGGATTGCCACCCTGGCATGCGCGTCGTGGGCCAGCCGGGCCGCCTGGACGCCATCAAGGTTGCCGTACGCGCCGTTGATCGGCGGGATGATCACGTCGATGCCCAGGCTGAAGACGTCCTGCCACCTCTCCGGCCGGTACGCCGTGTCCGCCACCTGCCAGACCCTGATGTCGCCGGACTGTACGACCACCCCCAGCGCCTCGGGCGCCAGATCGCCGTGATCGGCATACACGCCGGTGAGGCTCACGTCGCCGTGCGTCACCGTCTCGCCCTCGTGGATGATCGTGTACCTGTCCGCGGGCACGCCCAGCTTCTCGAACTCCGGCCCGCAGTCGGGCGCGGCGACAAAGCGAATGCCGGGATTGCGCGCCAGCACCGGGATCGCGTCGTAGTCGAAGTGATCCGCGTGCGAGTGCGTGCAGACCACCACGTCGGCCTCGACCTCTTCAGGCGCCATAGGCGCGGGCATGATTCGCTTGAAGCCGTAACCCACGTCTGCCAGCAGCCGGTGCACGCAATCGCTGAGGTACGCGTCGACGTAAACGATCGTGCCGCCCGCTGTCTTGTAGACGAACCCCGCCTGTGCCAGCCAGAAGATCGCCAGGCTGCCGGGCTCCACCCGAAGCTCCCTGATCTGCGCGGCAAGGTTGCTGGTCATCACCCTTTCCCCCGCACCTCACGAATCAGGGCCAGGATCTCCGTGGTCCTGGCCGTCATCGCGTCGTAGTTGCCCGTTTCAAGATACTCCTTCTTGATCAGGTCGCCGCCGATGCCCACCGCGGCCACGCCCGCCTTGAACCAGGCGGTCAGGCCCTCGCGCGTCGCCTGTACGCCGCCGGTCGGCATGATGCGAGTCCACGGGCACGGGCCGAGGATGGCCTTGACGAACCCAGGTCCGCCCACGGAGTCGCCAGGGAACACCTTGACGATCTCTGCGCCGAGCTCCTCCGCATCGCCTATCTCCGTGGCGCTGCCGCAGCCCGGGCTGTATGAGATCTTGCGCCGGTTGCAGAAGCGGGCGACCTCCGCGTTCAGATAGGGGCCGACCACGAAATTGGCGCCATACGCGACGTACAGGGCCGCGGTCGGCGCGTCCAGCACGGACCCCACGCCCAGGATCATGCTGGGCAGCTCCTTCTGGCAATAGCGGGACAGCTCCTTGAACACCTCCGGGGCAAAGTCACCCCGGTTGGTGAACTCCAGCAGCCGGCAGCCGCCGGTTGAGATCGCGCGCGCGACATTCTTGGTGACCTCGACGTCGCCATTGTAGAAGACCGGCACCAGGCCGGTGTCGATGATGGTGTTGAGCACTTCGAGCCGGGTGAATCTTGCCATGATGACCTCGCAAAGGTTGTATGTTGAACATTCTTCGTACCGCCCGATCCCAGCCTCTGCCGCCGCGGAGGCTGACCGGCCTGCGGTCATGCTGGAGTCAGTTTACTGTCTGAAGCGGGTAGATGCCAAACGCGCGGGCGTGCCGGTACATCGTCACCTCACTTCTTGAAAACAATTGACCGTTAACAGTATACGATCGGGGCAGACCCTTGTCAAGCAAACAGGTACTGATCAGACCTGTAACTTCTGAACGGTCTTTGTGGCGTTCAGGCCTCATCTACGGCCCAAGAACTAAGAAAGAGTGGGTCATTGCGGCCCACTCTTGCCTTACTGTCTTGTCAGCCCTACTCCCGTGCTCGTCAACAGAGTACAGAGCGCGGAGTGCCCATTGTTAGGGCAGAGGCGGATTGGCGTTCTGCACCAGGTCAAGCGCCATTTCGGGGAACCATTGACCGGCCGCAGGATCGATCACATCCCACTCCGGGTCGACCGTCGCACCGGCGGGTCCGAGGCCGCGAGTGCACTCGCCGTCCGACTCGCCGGGCAGCTTCACCCACAGATAGGCATCCAGTAGCGGGACCCCCGTGCTGGCAGTTGGCCGCAAGCCCAGGCCGCGGTCGGGAGGATTGCACCAGTCCTGCGCATCCGGATAGCTCGCTGTGGGCGTCCAGGGACCCTGCCCGTTGCGGCTCGTATCGATTACGAAATGAGTCAACCCGGCATCCCCAGGATAGGGCACCCAGGTCTGGCTCTCGACGTTGTCGCTATACCACGTGTCAGTCAAGCCCCAGGTTAAGAAGTCATTTGGGTTCGCAGGATAGTACTGGCTTGCACACCAATCGAAGTGGCCATTGCCCCAGGACCCAGGGTCGGTGGCAAACCAAAGACACTTTGAGATCCACGTGCCGTACTTCACGAGGTGCTCGGTGAAGCGGTAGTTTGACACGTTCAGGAAGAACCCGTCCGCCCTAGCAATGCCGGCCTGGCTCAGGCGGTGTGCTGCATCTCCGGAGCCAAGCCAGGCGCTGTGAGTGCCGTCCAGGTACACCCTGACATTCGGGTGCGCCTTCAGCGCGTCCACCGCATAGTTGAGCATTGCGAAGCGGTCGTCGGCAGCGGTTGCCTCGTCCGCCTCGACCGGCTGGCACCACTCGTAGTCCTCAGCTTGCGAGGGAAGGCCACGGAACTGCTTGTACCACGGAATAATGCCCAAGCCGTCGGGCTCCAAAATGACCATCGCCTCTGCATCACCGATTCCCGCCGCAAAACCATCGATCCATGCCTCATATTCCTGGACAGTGGTGGCCCCACCGGCTGAGAACTGAGCACAGTCGCGGAACGGTATGTTGTATGCAACCAGGACGGGAACAGTTTTCTTGCCCGCGGCGCGCTGGACCGTATTCTTAACGGCCTGCTGGACGCTGTGCGGAGTACCGCTGGTAAACCAGACCGCCTGAGGCATCTCAATCATCTCGCGAATGAGATTCGCATTGGCTTTATCGCCGCTGGAGGTGAGATCAGCAATCTGTCTGATTGCACCGTGGTTTGGCTTCGCAACATAGAATTCGGTGTCGGGGTCAAGGCCCAGGTCATCACTTGCCACGACAGGCGCCGCCGTCAGCGCAATGAGCGCTGCAAGAACGGCGCCAACGACTGCGAGGTGTCCCAGCTTGCTTTGGCTCGTCATTTCCGTCTCCTTTCGTCTGTTGTGCCGGCTCTTTACGATCTGCCGCCTGATGACTCCTGCGCGCCAGGCCGAGCTACCAGAAGTCTGAAGGCGCGATCCGATCACCCACCCCGACATTGCCTATCATCCAGTTTAATTATGACTCTGAGTGATGCCCGTGTCAATTTCCTGTAATCTGAGCTTCAGGCAACTGCGATCACCTCCGCACCAGCGGCAAAAACACCGGCTGCTCCACCTGGAACGCCCTCTCTGCGACGGCCTGGCCCGTATTGACGCCATCCGTCGCGGTGACCCGGAGCAGGAAGGAGCCGCTCACCAGCATGCTCGCCGGCAGGTCATAGGTGTTGGCGTTGATGCTGCGAGCCACCGGCAGCCAGGTCTGGCCCGCATCCGGGCTGAGCGCAAGGCTGTTCCAAAGCTCCGGGCTGTCCGCGTCGGTGGCCGTCCAGCGGATGGGAATCACGTCCTCCTGCCCAAACGACCCGCCACTTGGGCCGAGCAACGTCACCTGCGGCGATGCCTGGGTCACCTCGCGGCTCGCGAGCAGTTGGGCGCCCAGCCGCAGCTCGATCTTGCGCACGCCCGGCTGCCACGCGATCCGGTGCGAGAATCCCACCTCGTCCAGGGGACCGCCGTTCGGATCGGTCTGGTAGAAGAGCAGATCGAAGCCTGTCGCGGCCAGGGTCGTCCCGCCGCCATCCAGAAGCCGTATCTCGTACGCGCCGGGGCTGCCGGGCGCCAGATCCACCGTGGAATCGGCCAAGGTCATGAACGGATCCAGGGTGGCAGCGCCGGCCTTCTCCACCATGCCGCTCACCAGCAGCGCGGCCGGGTTGGCGGCGGCCGTCTGTGCAGCAGCGGTCGCCGCAGCAACGAAACGCCAATTGCTCAGGAGGTTGAGATAACCATCCGAGTACACAAAGCCGTCCGCGTGGTTAAACGTGTTATCCCGGCGGTTCCACATATGCGGCGGCGTCGGTCCTCCGCCGCTGTCCATAAAATAGTTCATGGTGCTGTCGATGGGCAGCCACCGGTAGACCCAGAATCCCGGGGAGGCCGGATGCCAGATCCGGTGGTCCGGCGTGTTGCGCAGCGTGCCGCCATTCGCCAGGCAGTCCACCGCGTTGTCGAGCAGAGTCCGGCATTCCGCCCCACTGCCGGTGGCCTGGCCCTGGCACAGCGGATCGTTAGGATCCCTGTCTTCGGAGCAGCCGCAGCCGGCCGAACAGACCTTCGTGAACGTCGTGCTGCAGACCACTTCATCACCCGCCATCACGCAGTAGGGGAAGACCATGCCGTCCTTCTTATCCCCATCCACCCAACACCCATAAACGCGCGTATCATTCATCTCGCAGTAGGCCTCGTGCCAGCCGCCTGCAACGTCCAACGAGTAGATATCCCCCATCTCCGTCGTGCTGTGGTTGAACTCGTGCGTGAGGACTTCCGAATAGATGCCTGTTTCAGGACTGATGAAGGCCGCGTGGGTGCCGCCAATGGTGCCGCCCCGGCCGCCGCATCCCACTGCCACACCGTACCGGAAGCCTGCCGCCTGGGCCAGGGCCAGGATGTCGTTGAGGAACGCCGCCCGGTCCCTGTAGCACGTCTCACCCGCACAATCCTGGGGCGCTTGCTCCTCATCGTCCTCCCACAGGATGGTCTTGGATGCGATGCTGTACGAAATCTCACCGTCCGCGATCGGGAAATTGCTCAGGAGATGCTCGAGTTGATTTTCCACAGCAGTACGCGTGGTCCCCAAAGCTGGGAAATCCGCGTCGCTCGTTGGGTCCATGCAGCGGTATGCCAGGAAGTTCCAGGGCTGCGTGTCCTTCGCCTGGTAGCTGAAGGTGCCGCCCGTGTTGTTCCCTTCATTGACCTCCGTAATCGCCGTGTTCGGGTCCACCTCAACGCGGACGCTGGCCCAGTCCGCGATCGGCTGCGGGACCACGCGCACGTCCGGCGCACACTGCGCGCCCACGCAACCGCAGTCGACCTGGCCGGCAGGGTTGGTCCATGCGCTCCACGGCTGGTTCTCGGTCCCCGGCGGGACATAGGGGAGCATCACCTCGTGATCTCCCGGTTCGA
>Ga0123332_1003905_pt1 | contig 13353 bp, 9 predicted proteins | sample BioC12SIPDNA_4_FD_89958 | JGI IMG/M metagenome (GOLD analysis project Ga0123332, IMG submission 89958) | Anaerobic biogas reactor microbial communites from Washington, USA - Biogas_R2_A C12 SIP DNA | ecosystem: Engineered > Bioreactor > Anaerobic > Unclassified | place: Washington, USA...
CTAATGATCTGGCTCCACTTGCCCTGTACCCACGCTAGCGAGATCGGCTCAACCTCATCGACCGCGGCGCGTTCAGGCGGTTCCTCCACCCTCGCAGGCTCAGAATCCTCCTCATCAGAGCCGATCGTGGCGGGTTCGGCCTCTGGCGTTGGCTCCGGCCCGTCTGATGCCTGCTCGTGTTCTGCGATCGTCATCCCTTCGGTATCCGGTGCCCCGGCGCCAACCGCAGCGAGAGAGACAGACGTAGCCGGCTTTTCCCCCTCGCCCTGGGTAACCGCGCCAGCCGCGGGCCTTCCCTCGGGGCTGGCGCCCCGCTCGACGCCCGCATCGCTCTCCGCGGACTCTGGTGCCCCGGCGGGCGCGTATGCGGCCGAGGGCAGATCTGTGGCCGTCTGATCGGCAACCCGTCTAGCGCCGGCACTCACGGTCGACGCCGTGATCGTCTCCACCAGCGCCACCTCAAGGGGGAGTTCCGTGCGAATCGCGTTCCTCAACGCCTGGGCGGCATCGGTGAACGATCGAATGGCCTGAAGCAAGAACGATGCATCGAATCCGGGTGCGCCCGTCAGGGTCCGCAGGGCGTCCACCGTGGCGGGCCCGAGCGACGATAGCGTGTCGTCGCAACCTGCGCTCAGAAGGAGCATCCCGCGCAATTGGTCCAGCACTTCGCCGATGAACTGCCGTGGATCTGCTCCCTGGTCCAGGGCCTGGTTGATGAGGCGCAGGCCGGTGCCAGCGTCCGCCGAGAGCATGGCCGCGATCATACGGGTCACGAGCTCAGCCGGCGCCGCTCCCAGCAGATGCTGCACGAGGTCTAGATCAACGGAGCCCTCGGCATATCCAGCGATGTGCTCGAGCAGGCTCTCGGCGTCGCGGAAGCTGCCCGAGGCACGGCGAGCTATGTACTCGAGCGCCTCCGTACTGACACGCAGGTTCTCCCCCGCGCAAATGTGCTCCAGCTTGGCTCGCAGAACACCCACGGACGCGCGCCTGAAATCGAATCTCTGGCAGCGCGATAGAATGGTATCCAGCAGGCGATGCGGCTCAGTCGTGCAGAGGATAAAGATCACATGGGGGGGAGGCTCCTCCAGGGTCTTGAGAAGCGCATTGGAGGCCTCCTTGGTGAGCATATGGACTTCGTCGATCACATAGACCTTGTACCGCGCCTCATGGGGCACGAAACCCACCCGTTCGCGCAACTCTCGAATCTCATCGATGCCCCGATTCGAAGCTGCGTCGATCTCCATCAGGTCCAGCGAGCGGCCGGAGGTGATGCGCGTGCACATCTCGCACACGTTACAGGGAGGGTTGTCCGTCTCCCCGACGCAGTTCACCGCCTTGGCCATGATCCGCGCCATGGACGTCTTGCCGGTCCCCCTCAGACCTGTGAAAAGGTACGCATGTCCCACGCGCCCGGCGCGGATCTGGCTCCTGAGCGTGGTGGTGATGTGATCCTGGCCCATCACGTCGTCAAAGGTCTGGCTGCGCCAGCGGTTGTAGAGAGCTTGCGAGGTCATAACGGGGCTATCCTTTGCGGGACACGAACTCCAAGGTCTGCTTCCCGGCCAGAGTGTATCATGGGCCAGCCATGGAGACAAGCACCCGCCCGGGTCAGCATCACCACTACGTGAGACAGCGCTGAACGCGGGTACGCGCTCAGCGCTGTGAGTTCGGTCGCCCGCTCCGTCTAGTGCGAAAGCGCTCCAGCCACCGAAGAGGCTATGCCATCAGGCGTGAGCCCGTGCTTCTCCAGCAGTTCGTCAGCCACGGCCGACTCGCCAAATACGTCTCGAGTGCCCAGCCTCAGCAGGCGGGGACCGCCACCGACCTCCGCCATCGCCTCGGCGACGGCGCCCCCAAGGCCGCCGATGATGCTGTGCTCCTCTACCGTCACGACGAGGCGCCGGCGCATCGCCTCATGAACGGATGCCACATCCAGGGGCTTGATGGTCGACATGTTCACCACAGCAGCGGAGATACCCTCCTGAGCCAGCTTTTCCGCTGCATCCACTGCCGCCGCCACCATGTGGCCGCAGGCCAGGATGGCCACGTCATCGCCGTCGCGCAACCATTTGGCGCGCCCCAGTTCGAAAACGTAATCCTCCGGCAACACGTCGGGCACGGGATACCGCCCCAATCGCAGGTAGATCGGGCCATCGAGTTGCCCCGCCGCAGCCAGAGTCATCGCCCGAGTCTCCACGCCGTCGGCAGGGACGAGCACCGTCATCTTGGGCAGCGCCCTCATAAGGGCGATATCCTCCAGCGACTGATGGCTGGCGCCATCCGGTCCCTGGGTAAGACCCGCACTCGAACCCGCGAGCACCACGTGCAGCCTCGGATAACAGATCTGAATCCGGATCTGGTCATAGCAGTGCGCCGTGATGAACATCGCAAAGGTGTTCACAAAGGGCACCATGCCGCTCGCAGAGAGGCCCGCCGCGGTACTCACCATATCCATCTCGGCGATTCCCATATCCACGAATCTCTCTGGGAACGCATCGCGAAAGAGAACCGATCGCGTGGACTTGAAGAGATCTGCATCCAGTACTGCAACGCGATCGTTCCTCTGGCCAGCCTCTACCAGGGCTTCGCCGTAGACTATCCGGGTTTCTCTTTTCTCGCTCAACCTAAGCCTCCTGCACAGCGCGGGGAGATTCGAGTGCCGCCAGCGCCTCGGCCACCTGCTCGGGCGAAAGCGCCGCGTTGTGGTATTCGGGCCTGTTCTCCATAAAGGGGACCCCTTTGCCCTTGATCGTGCGTGCGATGATCAGGCAGGGGGCATCGACCGTCTCGTGAGCCCAATCGAGCGCCTCGCACAGCTCGGCCATGTTGTGCCCATCGATCTCACGGACATGCCATCCGAATGCTTGAAAACGCGCATCCAGGCCGCCGAGGTCCTTCCCGCAGTAGGACGTATCCATCGCCTTGAGGCCGTTGCGATCCAGGATGGCTGTCACATTGCCGAGACACTGCGTCGCCGCCGTGCGAACCGCCTCCCAGATCTGCCCTTCCTGCGACTCGCCGTCGCCTATCAGGCAGAACACGTCATACTGGATCCCCCTCATACGACCCGCGAGAGCCATGCCATTGGCAAAGGAGAGGCCCTGCCCCAGCGAGCCAGTGCAGCCCTCGATGCCCGGGAGCAGGTGCGCCGCTGGATGCCCCTGCAGCCGCGTACCCAGCCTCTTGAGAGTCGCCAGCTCGGCCATCGGGAAGACGCCGCGCATGGCCAGCGCCACGTACTGGGCGGGAACACAGTGCCCCTTGCTCATGATGAACCGGTCGCGCTCGGGCCAGTCAGGCCGAGCCGGATCGTAGCGCATCCGGTAAAAGTAGAGCGCCGTGACGATGTCCGTCGCGGACAGCGACCCACCAAAGTGGTGAGCCTTGTTCGCGCCCATCATCTTGACGATCTCACGGCGCATCTCTACGGCGCGCGCCTCCAGCGCCTCCAGATCACGAACCACCATTCGTCCTCCTCTTTGCAGCCTACGGCTGGACTCTATGCGTCCAGCCGCGACAGTGTTCACTCGTATCTCTCGCACTGCAGAGCGCCTTGACAGCACAACGACACACAAACATCGCTTAGCTGGGAGATGCCTCCTGGTCGCTCTCGGTAAACAGATCTGCATAGTCGGCAGGAAGCATATCCTCCGGCTGGGCCCCCAAGATGGCGAGCAACTCCCCAATGAGGCCCGCTTTTCTGATGGCATCCTGCTGCGACCAGGTGCGGCTCTTGACCTCCACGAACGGCCCCGCCACCTTTGGCTCCTTCACGCAATCCAGATTCACAGCAAAGTCAAGCCCCTTGTAGCGAATATGGTACCGTTCCCTGTGCTTGACAATCTCAACCTCCTGCTCTGGCGCAAAGTACTCGCGATAGAAGCGGAGGCTGCGATCGGCTGTAGCGGTGTAGCGTGACCGACTCAGCACAACGCTATGCTCGTACTCGGCCTCCTTGGCAGGCCCGGTAAGCGTCAGGTTGTAGATGGGCTGGATGGTCCCATCGGGCATCAGAACCTGATCCTCACGATAGCGAAGCCTCTGGGGCCCTCGCCCATCGAACAGAAAGTAGGTATCGTACTGGTCGCGAGACGTGTGCGCGACCTGGTGCACTTCGGGATGATCAAGCCCGCGCCGGAATAGCTCCTCATCCCTGAGGGCCCCCTTGGCCTGCACCTCAAAAGTCTCGCGCTGCTCCAGAGGCGCGATATCCACAAGCTTGTCCAGGATGGCCGCCTCGCGCTGGACAAAGAAGCTGGTGATCTCGTTGGCGAGATCCTGCGCACGATCGAGCGTACGTTCCAGATCCACCGTCATCACGTGCCCGTCTCGAACCACATTCCGTCCATTCACGTAGACGTGACGCACGTCTCTGGCCTTGCTCGTATACACCAGCCTCGAGTACACGCTCCTCGGCGTCGTGGCAAAGAAGGGCCGTGTGTGTAGGGCATCACCCCTCACAACGATGATGTCGGCGCGCTTGCCCGGCTCCAGCGAACCAATCAGATGATCCATCCCTATCGCCTTGGCGCCCTCGATAGTCGCCATGGCGAGGGCGTCAGCAGCAGGCACGGCTACCGGGCTGTTCGTCGCTACTTTGGGCAGGAGAGCCGCCAATCGCAGTTCCTCGAACATATCTAGATCGTTGTTACTGGCACATCCGTCCGTTCCGATACCAACGTGTACGCCACGGCGCAGCATCTCCGTCACGGGAGCGATCCCGCTGGAGAGCTTGAGGTTGGACGTCGGATTATGCGCCACCCCCACGCCATAACGCGCCATGAGCAAGATCTCTTCAGTGTTCACGTGCACGCAGTGCGCCGCGATCAGGGGATGCTCCAGAATGCCCTGTTCCTCTAGCCATCGCACCGGTCGCAAAGCCGTCTCCGACACAAGCGATTCGGCCTCATCAAGAGTCTCTGAAACGTGGATGAGCTGGGGAACGCCCGCTTCTTCAGCGATGGCATGCGAAGCCTGGAGGAGCTCCGGGGTCGTCATATAGATCGAGTGCGGTGCCGGGACTGCCCTGATGAGCTCGTGCCCCCGCCAGTGATCGACAAAATCCTGGCAGTAGCGGATGCTCTCATCATAGCTGGCCGCATCCGGCGTGGGGTACTTGGCGATCGTCTCGCCGCAGATCGCGCGCATTCCCGCCTCTGCGGCAGACCAGGCTACCTCTTCCTCGAAGTAGTACATGTCCACGAAGCAGGTCGTACCCCCCCGAAGCATCTCCGCACAGGCCAGTGACGTGCCGAGAAAAGAGAATTCGGGGGTAACATGCTGGCGTTCCACTGGCAGGATATACCCGTGCAGCCATACATCCAGGCGCAGGTCATCTGCGAGGCCCCTCAGCAGGCTCATCGGAGCGTGCGAGTGCGTATTCACTAACCCCGGAAGAATGAGGTCGCCCTCGCAGTGAACGATTTCGCCGGCTGAGTACTGTTCCATGAGCTCGGCCGCTTCGGCCACCGCCACGATCTCGCGACCCCGAACCGCCACAGCGCCGGACTCGATCACCGCGCGCCGAGCATCCATCGTGATCACAGTGCCACCAACCAGAAGCAGATCGACTTCCTGGCGGTGCTGGCCGTCGCTGTCCATACTCACACCTCCGCCCGCTGACCCTAAGCGATTATAGCAGGAGTGCCGCAGCGGGCCAAAGCACTCCATGTCCGGCAGTTGGCCGTCCGCATCCTCGGTGATATAGTAACTCGAACGGACACGAAGCAATATGTCAAGCACAAGCCCTGAAAGGTGATCCATGAGACATGCTCCCCTTGTGCGCCTGGTCGCCATACTGACGCTACTCCTGCTCGCCGTAGCCTGTCGTCCCGATTCAGGGAGCGGGACCACCGCCGATCCTGCGGCTAGTGCGGAGTCGACATCCGCAGTCACACCGACAACCACGCAGGTTCCCGCCTCCAGCGAGACCACGCAACAGCCCTCGACGCCAGAGGAGTCTTCCGGGAGCCCGACGCTCGCAGAGCAGACCCTGGCTCGGGCTCCTGCGATCGACGAGGCCCTTGGCAGGATCGCCGTACCGCAGGAGGGCGATCTGGCTGCCACCGTCAATGGCGAGGAAATCACGATGGAGCGGCTCCGCGCCTACATGCGCCTGCGCATGGAAAACCTCTCCAGCCAATACGGCATCGACTGGACCCAATCCGAATCGGAGAGCGTGCTCTCGCAGCTCCAGGCCGAGGTACTGGAGCAGCTCATCGAGATGGCCCTGATAAGGCAGGGAGCCGATCAGGCGGGTGTCATCGCGGATCCGGCCGAGCTGGCGGGCCTCACCTTTGAGGTCCAGCAGAGCATTCTGCAGAGTCAGGGCTTTGAGAGCTGGGAGCAATACCTGAGCGCCATGGGCCTGAGCGATCAGGAGTTCACGAGCATACTGGAGGAATCGCTGTTGGTTAACGCGCTCGTCGAAGATCAGGATGCCCCAAGCGAGGCCGAGCAGGTGCATGCCCGCCACATCCTCGTCACGGATCCGGATCTGGCCGAGGATCTGGCCACACAACTCGCCGCGGACGCGGACTTTGCCGAGCTTGCTGCCGCGAACTCTGTGGATACCAGCACGGCAAGCAACGGGGGCGACTTGGGCTGGTTCCCTCGCGGCATCATGGTCCCCGAGTTCGAGGACGCCGCCTTTGGCCTTGCCCCCGGAGAGCGAAGCGCAGTGATCCCGACGAGCTACGGCTATCACATCATCGAGGTGCTGGAGACGGGCACGCGCGAACTGAGCCTGCCCCACCGGCAGCAGATGCAGCAGATCGCCTTCATGGATTGGCTGGAGAAGGCGCGGGCAGAAGCGGAAATAGAACGATACATCCTCGAGGCTGTGGGTTGATCCACGTACGGGAGACAGCAAAGGGCCGGGGGGCGCAGCCACCCGGCCCTTCGTCTTGCTGTACCTTCTGCCGCTATCCCGTCACGATGCGCTTGAATGCCTCTGCATAGGCGAAGCCGTGCGGCTCGCCCGTCTCGCGAGCCATCTGGCGGACTCGCTCCTCCACGGCATCTGCGCGATCACGCAGTTGGCTGACGTGCTGTCGCAGAGACCGGCACCGTGTGTCGATGGAATCGGTGACGTCCTCCCAGTAGTCTGCACTACCGGTCCAGAACAGGTATACCTCCTGGACTCGCCAGGGCTCCGTCCCGTTGAGTTGTTCTGGATAGAGATGCCAGGCATGCGAACCTCGCGCCGCGTCCAGCGCCGCAAAGCCGGCCGCCCGATGATCGGGATGGAGTTGATACGGGCGCCACGGGTCGATCGTCACCAGCGCATGCGGGCGCTGCGCACGGATGATGCCACACAGCCTGCGCCGCAGAGCCAGGTCATTGACGAGCATCCCATCGGGGTATCTGAGGAACGTGACGCTGTGGACGCCCAGAATACGTGCCGCGGCACGCTGCTCTTGTTCGCGAATGGCCGCGATCTCGCTGGGATGCACCAGACGGTCCCGGTTGCCCTGATCGCCGCTCGTTAGGAGCAAGTAGTCGACCTGCTGTCCCTGCGCAGCCCATTTGGCCATGGTCCCGGCGCAGCCGAACTCTGGGTCATCTGGATGGGCCGCGATCACCAGGACACGTCTCTGTTCTCCGCTCTCAGCTGCTGACATCGTAGCTCAACTCCTCATGATAGATCATACAACTCCGCCCTTTCCCGGCCGCAGGGCACCCAGCCCCTTGCGCACGCCCTGCCACGTAAGACGCTCCTTTTCCACTGGGAAAACCCAGAACATCAAAACCCCGATGAGCCGCATGGCCCCTCCAACAACGAGCGCGTTACGCACGCCAATCAAGCCGGCGAGCGCCACGCCCGCAATCGGGCAGACAAAAGCGCCGAGGTTCATGACCATGCTATAGAACGCAATCCCGGTGTGGCGTCGCACCGTCGGGATGCTGCGCATAAAGATCAGGCTATGGTTGAGATCCACGCCCGGGATAAAGAGATGCCCGAGCAGGCCGATAACCAGCAGAATCGAGAGGTGTGGCAGCGCCGCGACAAGCAGGGGATAGGCCGCAACAAAGGGCAGCGCCAACAAAAGTGCAGGGGAATCCCCCATCCGTTGATTCACCCTGCGCCAGAGCCAGTACCCCAGCACAACGCCCACGTGGACGAGCGCCGTGTGCAGACCAATCCAGCTGTCAGCCGCACCCAGTTCCTTCACGTAGAACACGATATAGAGCGGTCCGATCATCCAGGCACCCAGGTTGTAGACCAGGGTATTCACGGTCAGCCGGGCCAGCTGCGGGCTCTCCGCCATCGCCTCCCGAATCCCGCGCGTCAGCGGCACACGGGGGTGGATCACAGGCGTCTCGGTTGGGGCCGGATCGGGCACCCGCACGCCTGCTACGAGCAGGACGCTGACCAGCCCGCCAGCCAGGCCGAAGACATACAGCCACTGGTAGTTGGTTGGAAAGGTACCGGCGTCGAGCGCGAGCCCGAGTAAATAGGTCAGTATCGCGATCGTCGCGCTGCTCAGGATGCTTCGCGACGCGAATACCCGTGCCCTGTGTCTCTCCGGGATAACGTCCGCGAGGAGTGGGTTCCAGCCGGTCGAGAAAAAGACCGACGGAATGGACATCGCCACCAAAACCGCAACCGAGGCTTCCGCCACACCCTGCGAGGCAAAGAAGGGCATCACGGCCAGGGCCAAATAGCCGATACGCGCGCCAAAAAGGCTCCACACCACCAAAGACCGGTACGTGGCGCGGCGCTCAAGAATCTGTCCTGCTGGCAGAAACAGAAAGACGGCCACCAGGGCAGGAAGCGACGAAAGGAGCCCCACCAGGGTCGCGGAGCCTCCGGCTCGCAGCACAAACGTGCTGTTGAATGACGAGGCGGCCGCCAGAATGGCCGCAAACACGACTTCGCCGTACAAAAGAACGATGTTCCGTTCCTCTACCGTGCGAGGTCGCGGTAGCCGGCGCCAGATTCGAGCAATCGTGTCCCTCAGATCAACACCCCCAGCAGACGTGATCGAAAGCACAACGGTGCCAGTATAACACCGGTGCGCGCGTTGGGAAACCCGGTTCCTGCAAGACAGGCCACGTGCTTGACTACTCGGTTACTTGGTTGGCTCTGATGGGCATGCTATAATCTACTGGATTCCGTGGGGGATGGTCGCCGATGGAAAGCACGAAACGCGGCTGGGGAAGGATCGTCGTCAAGGTCGGCACAAGCACTTTGACGGCGGGGACCCCCCGCCTGAATCCACCGAGAATGGTGTCTCTGGCTCGCCAGATTCGCGAGCTGACCGATCGGGGCGCGGCGGTCATACTGGTCACATCGGGCGCTCAGCAAGCAGGGCGCGAGCACCTCAATCCCTCTGGCCAGCACAAGAGCATCCCCTTTAAGCAGATGCTCGCTGCCGTTGGTCAGAGCCGCCTCATGAGCCTCTGGGAGCGCTACTTTGAACTCTATGACCTCACCGTGGCTCAGATTCTGCTCACGCGCCAGGACATTGAGGACCGCCTGCGATACCTGAACGTCCGCGATACCTTCAACGGGCTCCTGCAGCGCGGTATCGTCCCGGTGATCAACGAGAACGATGCTGTCGCAACCGACGAAATCCGAGTGGGCGAGAACGACAGCCTCGCCGCCATGGTCGCCAATCTCATCGAAGCTGACTTGCTCATCCTGCTCACAGATACTGACGGGCTCTACACCGCCGACCCCTCCGAGGACCCCGCCGCGCGCCTCATCGAACGCGTACAGACGATCGATGAAGGCATCTACCAGTTGGCGCACGGCAGCCGCTCCGGCATGGGCAGCGGGGGCATGTACACCAAGATAGCGGCCGCAGAGATCGCTGTCCATAGCGGCACCACCGTCGCCATCGCCAACGGGAGCCGCGAGAACGTGCTGGCCGGACTGCTGGATGGAGCCGTCCCGGCCACCTGGTTTCCCGTTCACATCACACCGGCAGAGGGCCGGCAGCGATGGATGCTCGCCCAGTCGGTAATACCAGGTACGGTGTACATCGACGACGGAGCCTGCCAGGCTCTCACAGAACTGGGCCGGAGTCTACTGCCCGTCGGCATCCATCGAGTCGAGGGAACGTTCTCCCGTGGCGAGATCATCTCTGTGCGGAACGGATCCGGTCGCGAGATCGCCCGTGGGCTGGCCAACTACGGCTCTGACGATCTTCAACGGATCATGGGTCAACAGTCCGGGCGACATGCGGACATTCTGGGCTATGACTATGGGCCCGAGTTCATCCATCGCAACAACATGGCGGTCATCTAGGGCACAGGGCCAACGGCGTCGTCCATAGAAGGAGCATGATATGAGTGCGGACATCCGAGAGATGGCGGTTCGGGCGCGGGAAGCGGGCAAGCAACTGGCGCTGGCGCCTGCTCCGGCTAGAGCGGCGGCGCTGGAAGAGATCGCCCGTCGCCTGGAGGGGATAGGCGAGCCGCTTTGGGAAGCGAACCGGTCGGACGTCACGCAGGCCAGCGCCACGGGCATCCCACCCGCCTTGCTCGACCGAGCGACGCTCAATCCGGATCGACTCAACGCCATGGTCTCCGGATGCCGGTCGGTCGCCGCCCTACCTGATCCCATTGGTCAGGTGTTCGACGCATCCACCCGTCCCAACGGGCTGAGGATGGCCAAGCGACGCGTGCCCCTGGGCGTCATGGCCGTCATATTCGAATCCCGCCCGAACGTGACGATTGAGATCAGCAGCCTCGGCATAAAGACCGCGAACAGCGTCATCCTGCGAGGTGGCAAGGAAAGCCTCCATACGAACACGATCCTGACTGAGCTCGTGAGAGGAGCCTGCCGTGATGGTGGCCTGCCGGAGGATGCCGTCCAACTGGTGACGTCCACCGATCGGGCGTTGGTCCCCGAACTTCTGCACATGGATGACCTGATCGACATCGTGATACCGCGCGGGCGCCAGCAACTGCAAGACCTGGTCCGGGAGCACGCCCGCATGCCCGTAGTGTATGGCGGCATCGGGGTCTGCCACCTGTATGTGGACGAATCCGCAGACATTGGGCGCTCCGTGGCTGTGATCACCAACGCCAAGATACAGGCGCCTTCGGTGTGCAATGCGCTGGACACCATTCTTGTACATCGAGAGATCGCCGAGGTAGCAATCCCTCCCATCGTGGAGGACCTGATCGCCTCCGGCGTCACGGTTCGCTGTGATCCGACGGCGATGAGGCTGGCGGAGAGCGCTGGTCACTCCGGCGAGCATCTGCTGGCGGCCACCGAGGATGATTTCGGCCGCGAGTTCCTCTCGCTGAACCTATCGATCCGAGTTGTCGAATCGATCGACCAGGCCATCGCACACATCGCACGATATGGCACGAACCACTCGGATGGGATACTGACCGATAGCTACACCAACGCGAGCAAGTTCAAGGATGAAGTGGACTCAGCAGTTGTTTATGTCAACGCGAGCACGCGTTTTACCGACGGCGGGGAAATGGGCCTGGGTGCCGAGGTCGCCATCTCGACTCAACGGATGCATGCCCGCGGCCCACTGGGTCTGCAGGAACTGACCACCTACAAGTGGATCGTCGAGGGCGATTACCATGTAAGGCCATAGGCCATCCGCTCTTCGGCCCGTCGGCGCGGCCCCCTGCCATCGTCGCTCCGCCGCAGTTCATACTCATCGCAGCCGGGCCATCGCTGCGCAGATAGGCCCTGGTACACGGTGCGCAAGGGCTCCGCTCACCAGCCTCGCGAACCGCCCCCGAAGTCATTCCGGCCCACGCCGGTCGCCCCAGCCCGGCGGGCCGTCGTCCCTCGTTCCGTTCTGGCAGCCGTGGCCGCCCCCTCTGACCGCTGATGCCCTTGACACATCACCACGCAGCGTACAGAATCTATGGGTACGATCATGCGGCAGGCCGCTTCGAGGCCAGGCGTCGGCGCCAAGCCCGTTTGGTTTGCCGCCTCACAATGCAGTGGAAAGGAGCGAACAATGAGTGACGCGTTGGGCGGCGCTACTGCCAGGCAAGTGGAGGAGCGGTTCCCCCGCAAGCTTCGCATGGGTATGGTGGGCGGCGGGCGAGGAGGCATGATTGGTGCCGTCCATCGCCGCGCGGCATTGCTGGATGGCGGCGTGGAACTCGTGGCGGGAGCCTTTAGCTCCACAGCCGAGAGATCGCTGGAAAGTGGTCGCGACCTCTATGTTCCTGAGGATCGAATCTATGGCTCCTGGGAGGAGATGCTCGAGGCTGAGTCCAGAATGCCGGCGGACAAACGCCTGGACTTTATCTCCGTTGTGACCCCCAACCATGTCCACTACCCCGTATCGCTGGCCTTTGCACAAGCCGGCTTTAACGTCGCCTGTGACAAGCCCCTGTGCCATACCGTCGAGCAGGCGATGGACCTGGTCCGAGCCGCGGAAGAAAACGACGTCGTCTTTGCCGTCACCTACAACTACACCGGTTACCCGATGGTCAAACAGGCACGGGCCATGGTGGAGAACGGTGAACTGGGAGAGATTCGCAAGGTTATCGTAGAGTATCCCCAGGGATGGCTGTCCGAGCGCGTTGAGGCAGACGGCCAGAAGCAGGCTTCCTGGCGCACCGATCCTGCTCGCTCAGGCATCGCCGGAGCCATCGGGGACATCGGCAGCCACTCGGAGAACCTGATGAGCTACATCACCGGCCTGCAGATCGAGGCCCTCTGTGCCGATATCACGACGTTTGTCCCAGGGCGTCCCCTGGACGACGACGGTAATGTGCTGATGCGCTTTACCAACGGCGCGAGGGGCATCCTCCAGGTCTCGCAGGTCACGGTAGGAGAGGAGAACGCTCTCAAGATCCGCGTATGGGGAACCAAGGCCGGGATCCGTTGGGAGCAAGAGAACCCTAACTACCTGTACGTGGTCAGCAATACCGACCCGGAAAAGATCTACAAGCGAGGTAATGGCTACCTGGTCGAGGCGGCCGCTGCCGCAAGCCGAATCCCGACCGGACACCCTGAGGGCTACTACGAGGCCTTTGCGAATATCTACGGGGCTTTCACGGACACGATCAGGGCCAAGATCCTGGGCAAGACGCCGGACAAACTGGCCTGCGACTTCCCCGGGCCCAGAGTGGGTGCCCGCGGCGTGTACTTTATCCACAAGGTGGTTGAAAGCTCTGCTTCCGACGTCAAGTGGCTGCCGTACAACCCGCCCGTCTGAGCGCGGACTGGGTCGATCACTCACAGGATAGGAGCACAACATGGCCAGACCAGTAACGCTATTCACAGGGCAGTGGGCCGATCTCACGCTGGACACCGTGGCGGAGAAGGCCGCCAGCTTTGGATACGATGGGCTCGAACTGGCCTGCTGGGGAGATCATTTCGAGGTGGATCGCGCGCTCTCCGAGGATGGGTAC
>Ga0123332_1003906_pt1 | contig 13353 bp, 14 predicted proteins | sample BioC12SIPDNA_4_FD_89958 | JGI IMG/M metagenome (GOLD analysis project Ga0123332, IMG submission 89958) | Anaerobic biogas reactor microbial communites from Washington, USA - Biogas_R2_A C12 SIP DNA | ecosystem: Engineered > Bioreactor > Anaerobic > Unclassified | place: Washington, USA...
CGCGCGCACGAAGGTTCCGCCGAACAGGTACGCGCCCAGCACGATGAAGCTCTCGTGCGCGAAGTTCACGAGCCCCGTCGCGTTGAAGATCAGCGTGTATTCCGTCGCGACCAGCGCGTAGATGAACCCCATCGCGACGCCCGTGACGACGAATTGCAGTATATTGAGGTTCGCAAAGATGCTCAAAGCGCCACCGCCCCTTCCAGATGTCGTCCGGCACAGCCTTTGGGGGCTGTGCCGGAGATTCCTTGCATTGTCTCGGCCGGGGCTTATTCGCCGAAGCCGTAGTCGGACGCCATCGAGACGGAGCCGACGATCGTGGGCACGAGGTCGCGGATCTTCGCGATCGAGATCTCGTAGAGCAGGTTCGTGTACTCGGAGGCGTAGACGGTGCCGACGACGACCTCAAAGCCGTTCATCTGGGCGATCGCGTCGCGGATCGCGGCGGGCTCGAACGAATCGGCACGCTTGATCGCCTCGATGATGACGGAGGTATGCGAGTAATACAGCGCGCCCTGCACGTCCGGCGTCGGGTCCTTGCCGTACATCGCGACCCAAGCGGCGGTGAAGGCGGCCTGCTTCTCGCGCGTGTCGCTCGCGGCGTAGTCGGAGACGCAGCCCCAGCCCTCGACCCACTCCGGCTCCATCAGATTCAGGACCTCGGTCTGCGCGAGGATCGGGTTCATGTAGACGATCTGGTCGGTCAGGCCGGCCTCGTACATCGCCTTCGCGAGCGCGGCGGCCGCGATGTCGTGCGTCGAGGAGACCCACGCGTTGACGCCCGCGGCGATCGCCTTCTGGACGTAGGCCGACAGGTCCGCGTCGTCCTTGTTGTGGTAGTCCTCGTAGTAGGCGACGCCGTTCTTCTCGAAGTACGCCTTGTAGCTTGCGGCCGCGGAGGTGCCGGTCTCGTCGTTTGCGCAGACGATGCCGACCTTCAGGCCCTCGGTCGAGCCGTGCAGCGCCGTGTAGTCGTCGATGACGGCTTTGCCGAGGATCAGCACGTTCAGCCCGTCGTCGCAGCGCGTGCGCCAGATCCACGGGTTCTCAAGCGCGGGGATCTTGATCGACGTCGCGGAGTTGATCAGCGGCACCTGCAATTCGCGGATCGTCGCGTCGAGCGCGAGCGTCATGCCGGAGAAGTAGGGCCCGAAGATCGCGCAGGCTCCCTCGGAGACGAGCTTGCGCACCGTCGTGTCGCACAGCGTGGAGTCGCCCTGGTCGTCCTCGACCTTGAGCTCGATCATGTGCCAGCCGTCGGAGAGCTGGATGCCGCCGTTCGCGTTCTCCTCGGCGATGCGCAGCTTCATGCCGTTCTGGGCCTGAAGTCCGCCCGCCGCCTGCGCGCCGGTGACCGGCGTGGTCAGGCCGAAGACGATCGGCTCGCCGTAGACCTTTTGCTCCTCCACGAGGCCAACGCCCATCGCGAGGATCAGCACCAGGGACAGAAGGATCGCAGTCAGTTTTTTCATGGATACAAGTCTCCTTTCTGTGTTCGGCTCCCGCGGCGCGGGAGAGGGTTGGGGTTCAGGGAACATCAGACAATCGCAACGGTATGCTTAACCTTAGCGAACTCATTATCGCACATGGATTGCACATTGTCAACAAGAATATAGCCGATTTTTGATAATTTTCACGCGGATTGCGGATTGACGGTTGACATATCCCCGAGTATTGCATATAATAACGGTGAAAACATCAGACAATCCATCCCCCCACGATCAAGAAAGGAATTTTGCGCATGAAAGTCACAAACCGGGGCCTCGGCCGCATCTCCATCCCGATGGTAACGCCGTTCGGCAAAGACGAGGCGATCGACACGAAGGTCTACAAGGAGCTGATCGACTACGTCATCACCCACGACATGGGCGACTCGGTCATCGCCACCGGCACGACCGGCGAGGCCGCCTCTTTGATGTTTGAGGAGCGCGTCGAGCTGTTCAAAGCCGCGAAGGAGGCCGTCGCCAACCGCTGCAAGCTGATGTGCGGCACCGGCTGCGCGTCCACGAAGGAGACGCTGGAGCTTACGAAGAAGGCGGTCGAGTTGGGCACCGACTTCTGCCTGATCGTCGCTCCCTTCTACAGCAAGCCCGACCAGGAGGGGCTCTACAATCACTACATGCGCCTCGCGGACGAGACGGACGCGAAGATCATGCTCTACAACATACCGATCTTCACCGGCGTCAACCTCGACCCCAAGACCGTCGCGAGGCTCGCAAAGCACGAAAACATCTTCGGCATCAAGGACGAGGCCGGGATCAACCCGAACCAGGTGCTCGACTACCGCCTCCATACGATCGACATCGACCCCGACTTCATCATCTTCAACGGCGACGACGTGATGCTGCTGCCGACGATCGCGCAGGGCGCGCAGGGCATCATTTCCGGCTCCGCGCACATCATCGGAGACATTTTGAACAGCGTGTTCGACGCGTTCGAGTTGGGCGACAACGCGGGCGCGCTCGCGGCGTTCACGAAGATCTTCCGCTTCTGCCAGAGCTGGGGCAGGTTCGGCCGCATCCACCCGAACCCGGTGCTTCGCCCGGCCATCGAAAAGGTCACCGGGCTCAGGATCGGCCCGGCGCGCGGCCCGCTCGCCCCGATGCGCCCCGAGGAGGAGCAATACCTCGACCTGATGCTGAAGGAGCTCGGAAAGGTCTGACCGGCTGCAAATCCATAAGAAAATCCGGCGGCCCGCGGTTTCAACCGCGGGCCGCCGGCGCATGGAAGCGGTTTACCACTTTCTGCCCGGATCGTCCGCCATCATGTTGACCGTCCCCGCCGGGTAGAACACGCAGTAGTGCGAGACCGCCGGGTTCTTGCCCACGCGCGGGAACACGAACTTGACGTTCAGGTCGTCCGTGATCCTGTAGCTGATGAACAGCTCCGTCTTTGAGCGGGTCAGATGGTCCGGCTCGCCGAAGTACGCCGTCACGTCCTGGAGCTTGATCTTCGAGAGCCGCGCGTCGTAGGAGCGGACCTCGAAGATCTGCATGCCCTTGTTGACGCCGAACACGACCTTTTCCTTGTCGTATGTGTAATAGGTTCCCTTCGCGGAGGCCACGTAGTCGCTCTTGTCCGCCGCGCCCCAGTCCGCCTCGACCGCGTCGATGGTGTCCTCGCCCGCCGCGTAGGACGCGTTCAGCACCCGGCCTTTTCCGGCCAGCTTGGAGATCGATTTCAGCAGCGCCTTCGCGTTCGCTTCCGCGAGGGCGGGCACCGCGGTGAGCACAAGCGCCGCCGCAACCAGAAGAGTCAACAGTCTTTTTTTCATGATCCCGACCGCCTTTCATGGATTTGTCGCCTCGCGTGGCCACTCGTTCAGCGGCGATTCTTAGACGCGAACGCGCTTCCGTTTGTTTCCCTTTTCGGCGATGGAAGAATATCCCATCCGGGCGGCCCGGCATCCCCGTTTTTGGAAAAATCTCGCAGATTGTGGTATAATAGTGGGCAGAGGTGATTTCGATGGGCATTTTGAACGCGGTCATGGTTCCGCACCCGCCGCTGATCGTCCCCGAGGTCGGGCGCGGCGAGGAGAGGAAGATTCAGCGGACGATCGACGCCTTCCGCGAGGCGGCGCGGTTCGTATTCGACGCGAAGCCGGACGCGATCGTCATTACGACGCCGCACAGCGCGATGTACGCGGACTGGTTCCACATCTCGCCGGGGGAGCGCGCCTCGGGCAGCTTCGCGAAGTTCGGCGCCGGCAGCGTGCGCATCGACATTCGGTACGACTGGGAGCTCGTCCGCGCGATCTGCCGGCTCGCGCGGGAGCGAAAGTTCCCGGCCGGCACCGAGGGGCAGAAGGGCGATTCGCTCGACCACGCGACGTTGATCCCGCTATTCTTTCTCAGGGAGGCGTACGGGAATTCGCCGCTGCCGCCGATCGTGCGCGCGGGGCTGTCCGGGCTCCCGCTGACCGACCACTACCGGCTCGGCGCGCTGATCCGCGACGCGGCGGAGATGCTCCATCGCCGCGTGTCCGTCGTCGCGAGCGGCGACCTGTCGCACCGGCTGAAGGAGGACGGGCCCTACGGCTTCCGCGCGGAGGGGCCCGCGTACGACGCGCGCATCATGGATACGATGGGCCGCGGCGCGTTCGGCGAGCTGTTCGACTTTTCGGATGCGTTCTGCGAGGCGGCGGGGGAGTGCGGCCACCGGTCGTTCGCGATCATGGCGGGGTGCCTCGACGGCGTCGCGGTCAGGGCGACCGCGCTGTCGCACGAGGGGCCGTTCGGCGTCGGCTACGGCGTGTGCCTGTTTCAGCCGGGGGAGAGGGACGATGCCCGCCGCTTCCTCGATGCGGCGCTGAAAAAGGAGGTCGGGCGGCTCAGGGAGCGCAGGGACGGCGAGGACGCGTACGTCAGGCTCGCGCGATTGTCCGTGGAGACCTACGTGAGGACCGGCCGCCGCGCGCGCCTCCCGGAGGGGCTGCCCGCCGAGCTCACGGGCCGCCGCGCCGGGGTGTTCGTGTCGCTGCACAAGAACGGGCAGCTGCGCGGCTGCATCGGCACGACCTCGCCGACCTCGCCGAGCGTCGCCGAGGAAATCCTGCGCAACGGCGTCTGCGCGTGCGCCGAGGACCCGCGCTTTTCAAAGGTCGTGGAGGACGAGCTGCCGCTTCTCGAGTACAGCGTCGACGTGCTCGGCGAGGCGGAATCGATCGGCTCGCAGGGCGAACTCGACGTCAAACGCTACGGCGTCATCGTCTCGAACGGCCGCCGCAGGGGGCTGCTTCTGCCCGACCTCGACGGCGTCGACACGGTCGACCGGCAGATCGCGATCGCGAAGCGCAAGGCGGGCATCGAGCCGGGCGAGCCGGTGGCCTTGCAGCGGTTCGAGGTGGTGCGCCATGTCTGACGCGGTCTGCCCGGTCTGCTTCCGGCATTGCCGTTTGAAGGAGGGGCAGATCGGCTTCTGCCGCGCGCGCAGGAACGAAGGCGGCAAGAGCGTGAGCGTCAACTACGCGAAGGTCACGTCCGTCGCGCTCGACCCGATCGAAAAAAAGCCGCTCGCGCGATTCCATCCGGGGTCGATGATCCTGTCGGTCGGCAGCTTCGGCTGCAACATGGACTGCCCGTTCTGCCAGAACGAGTCGTGCTCCCGCGCGGACGAGCACTCGGTCGAGTGGCGCGCGCTGCCGCCGGACGAGCTCGCGGAGCTCGCGGAGAAGCTCCGGCCGCGCGGCAACATCGGCGCGGCGTTCACGTACAACGAGCCGATGATCGGCTTCGAGTACGTGCGCGACGCGGCGAGGGCGGTGCGCGCCCGCGGCATGAAAAACGCCGTCGTGACGAACGGCGCGGTGTCGCTCGACGCGCTCGACGAGGTGCTGCCGTATGTCGACGCGTTCAACATCGACCTCAAGGGGTTTACCGACAAATGGTATCGCGAGCTCGGCGGCGACCTGTCGACGGTGAAGGCGTTCATAGCGGAGGCGGCGAAGCGCGCGCACGTCGAGCTCACGACGCTCGTCGTGCCCGGCGGCAACGACTCGGAGGAGGAGATGCGCGCGCTGTCCTCGTGGGTCGCGTCGGTCGGCAAGTCCATCCCGCTGCACGTCACGCGCTTCTTCCCGCGCCGCAACATGCTCGACCGGGCGCCGACCGACGTCAATCTGCTGAGGCGGCTCGCCGGAATCGCATGCGAAAACCTCGAGACCGTACTGCTCGGGAACGTGTGATCGTTCGGAGGTCCGAAATGCCCGTCGGGATATGCGAAAGACATGTTTTTGTACGCGTCCCTTTACAGAATTTGGGTTGTTGCCGCCGCGCCCGCCGCGTATGATGGGTAGCGGTGTCCACAAATTCACGTTCAGGAGGCAAGTATGACCGAGCAAAACGCCAAGATCAACACCCGGGAGGAGAGCGTAGACCCCGAGGCGGCGAAGCGCAAGAGCTGGGCGGGGTTCGTCGAAAACGAGGCGGTCGCGTTCTTTGAGAAGTTCGACCTCGAGCGCATGAACGTCGAGGACGGCGGCGGCAACAAGGCGAAGCTGCAGCGCACGAAGAACAACGCGATCAAGATCGAATACACGTCGTCCGTCGTGCTGTAGGTTGAATTTGGAAAGCGGCGAGCCCGGCCGGGCCCGCCGCTTTTGATTCAGCACTTCCAGTCGATCTTCGCCGGGTTCGGCTCGTGTTCGACGGATATGGCCTCGAGCGCGGCGAGCATGCGGGCGCACTCCTCGGCCGCGCGCGGCTCGACGCGGTTCCACGGGGCGCCGGCTCCGAGCGCCTCGTAGGCGACGGCGAGCGCGCCGTAGAGCGCGAGGCCGATCGAGTGCCTCGCCGAGTGGATCGTCGAGGCGCTCTGGCCGATCGCCCTCGCCGCGGCCTGCGCGACGGGGCTGTCCTCGGCCTCCCTCGCCGCCTCGTGGCACGCGAGTATGTGCCTTTTCGCCTCCGGCAGCTTGATCTCCCCGCGGAGCCAGCGCCTCGCCGCGTCGAGCGCCGCCCTCGGGCGCACGTCGTCCGGGCGGTAGTTTTCCCACAGCGGCAAGAGCTCGCTCTCGCAGTATCCGACCGCCCACGCGCCGAGCGTCGCCTTGCTCTGCCCTTCCATCGCCCTTGCGAGCGCCTGGATATACGGCGCGTACCAATCCGGCAGCATTTTCCGCGGTTTCGGCATATTCTTCCTCCAAATGGCGAAAGCCCCCGGAGGAGCTTTCGCCGCGTTAATGCTATTATACCCGCATCCGGAAAACTGTCAAGACTGCCCCCGGAGCTCGGTGCCGGTCAGCTTCTCGTAGTACTTCAACAGCGCGCTGTGGTCGGCGCCCCCGAGCTCGTCCGCGCGCAGCACCTGCATCATCTGCATGACGTCCGCGGTCAAGGGGAGCGGCGTGCCGGTCCCGTAGCCGGTGTCGAGCGCGTTCGACAGGTCCTTGATGTGCAGGTCGATCTTGAAGCCCGGCTTGAAGCTGCCGTCGAGCATCATCGGCGCCTTCGCGTTCATGACCGTCGAGCCCGCGAGGCCGCCCTTGATCGCGTTGAACACCTTCTCCGGGTCGGCGCCGGCGCGCTTGGCGAGCATCAGCCCCTCGGCGAGCGCGGCGATGTTGACCGCGACGATGACCTGGTTCGTCAGCTTGCAGGTATTGCCGCTGCCGATCGGGCCGACGAGCACGCAGGACGAGCCGAGCGGCTCGAAGTACGGCTTCGCGCGCTCGAAGTCCGCCTCTTCGCCGCCGACCATGATCGCGAGGGTTCCGTCCTTGGCCTTCGGCTCGCCGCCGGACACCGGCGCGTCGACCATGCGGACGCCCTTCTCCCGGCAAGCGCGCTCGACCTCGCGGGAGGCCTCCGGCGCGATGGAGCTCATGTCGATGATCAGCGTGCCCGGCCGCGCGTGTTCGAGCACCCCGCCCGCGCCCAGCACGACCGCCTTGACGTGCGGGCTGTTCGGGAGCATCGTGACGATCACGTCGCAGCCCTCCGCAACTTCGCGGATGCTCTCGCAGGGCACGCAGCCGCGCTCCGCCGCGCGCTCGACGCACGCGGGTACGACGTCGTAGGCCAGCACCTCATAGCCGGCGTTCACGAGATTGGCCGCCATATGGTAGCCCATGATTCCAAGGCCGATAAATCCCACTCGCTTCATGGTCGCTCTCCTTTCGGTCACTTTGCGATGTCGCGCGCCGCCCGGGCGATGTCCTCGGGCATCAAATGGTTCTTCTTGAGCAGGTCCTCGTAGCAGTGCGCGCTCTCGCCGAACACGTCCCGCATCGCGACGAACGCGATCGGCGTGCGCTCCCTGGCGAACGCCTGCGCGACGGCGCTGCCGAGCCCGCCGACGACGGTGTGCTCCTCGGCCGTGACGACGCCGCGGCAGCCGGCCGCGAGCGCGCGAATCCTCTTCTCGTCGAGCGGCTTCAGCGTATGGACGTTTACGACCTTCACGGACAGCTCGCCCTCGAGCATGTTTGCCGCCTCGAGCGCGTGCTTGACGAGTATGCCGCACGCGAACACGGCGACGTCCGTCCCCTCGCGCAGAACCACCGGCGCGCCGATCTCGAACTTCGCGCCCTCGGGCGTGACGTTTTCGTAGGCGTTGCGGTTGAGCCGGAAGTAGCACGGCCCGCGGTGCTCGACGAGCGCCTCGACCATCGCGGCGGCCTCGTTCGCGTCGGCGGGGCAGAGCACGGTCATGTTCGGGATCGCGCGCATGATCGCGACGTCCTCGATCGCCTGGTGCGTCGCGCCGTCGCCGAAGTCCGAGAGGCCGGAGGACGAGCCGCAGACCTTGACGTTGAGCTTGCCGATCGAGATCGTCTGCCGAATCTGGTCGTACGCGCGCCCGGAGGCGAACACCGCGAAGCTGTGGATGAACGGAATCTTGCCCGTCTGCGCGAGGCCCGCGGCGACCGAGGCCATGTTCGCCTCGGCGATGCCCATCTCGAAGTGCCTCTCGGGGAACGCCTGCTCGAACAGGCAGGACATCGTCGACTTTCCGAGGTCGGCCTCGAGCGCCACGATGCTCGGGTTCTCCCGGCCGAGCCGAACCAGCGCCTCGCCGTAAGCGGTCCTCATGTTCGTGGTTGCCATTTCGATCCCTCCTCCTGTTCCGCGAGCTCGCACATCGCGCGATTGTAGTCGCCCTCCGTCAGCGGGGCGTTGTGGTACGCCGCGTTGTCCTCGGCAAAGCTCAAGCCCTTGCCCTTGACCGTGTGCATCAGGATCAGCGTCGGCCTTCCCTTGATCCCGTCCGCCTCGTCGAGCGCCGCGAGGATTTCGGGCATATTGTGCCCGTCGATCTCGAGCACGTGCCAGCCGAACGCCTCCCACTTCGCGCGGAGGTCGCCGGAGTCCATGCGGTCTTTGATGCGCCCGGTCGCCTGCAGGTTGTTCTTGTCGAGAATGCCCACGAGGTTGTCCGCCTTGAAGCTCGCGGCGGCCATCGCGGCCTCCCAGATCTGGCCCTCGGCGATCTCGCCGTCGCCCATCAGCACGTAGACCCTGCCGGGCTCGTTGTCGAGGCGCATGCCCAGCGCCATGCCGAGCCCTATCGACAGCCCCTGCCCGAGCGAGCCCGTGCCGGCCTCGATGCCCGGGGTCTTCAATACGTCCGGGTGGCCCTGCAGCATCGCGCCGAGCGCCTTGCACTTCTTGAGCTCCTCGCGCGGGAAATACCCCGCGTCCGCGAGCGCCGCGTATTGCAGCACCGCGACGTGGCCCTTGCTCAGCAGAAACCGGTCGCGGCCGGGCATGCGGGGGTTCTTCGGGTCGTGGCGCATCTTGTGGCCGTACAGCGCGGCCATCATGTCCGCGCTGGACATCGAGCCGCCCACGTGCCCCGCGAGTCCTATGCCGATCATCTCGAGCACGTCCCGGCGGAGCTTCTTCGCCTTTTCCTCCAGTCCCCGGATCCGTTCTTCGCCATAACGCATTGTCTCTCGCCTCCGTTCCTTTTCGAGCGGTTCCCGCTAGACGCCCAGATAGGCGTGCTTGATCTCCTCGTTTTCGAGCAGCTCCTTCGCGGAGCCCTCCATGACGATCCGCCCCGTCTCGAGCACGTACGCGCGGCTCGCGATGCCCAGCGCCTGCACGAGGTTCTGCTCGACGATCAATATGCTCATGCCCTCCTTCGCGATCTTCGCGATCAGGCCGAACACCTCCTCGACGATGATCGGCGCGAGGCCGAGCGACGGCTCGTCGAGCATCAGCAGCTTCGGCTCGATCATCATCGCGCGCGAGATCGCGAGCATCTGCTGCTCGCCGCCGCTCAGGCACCCCGCGAGCTGGCTGCGCCGCTCGGAGAGTATCGGGAACATGTGATACGCGCGCTCGATGCCCTTGAGCATCAAATGGCGCGAGTTCTTCGGGTACGCGCCCATCACGAGGTTTTCCTCGACGGTCAGCGTGCCGAGTATGCCGCGCCCCTGCGGTATGTGCGATATGCCGAGCTCCGCGCGCCGATAGGCGGGAACGGTTCGCATGTCCTGCCCGAGGAATTCGACGCTGCCGGACTTGATCGGCTCGAGGCCGGAGAGTATGCGAAGAAGCGTCGTCTTTCCCGCGCCGTTCGAGCCGACGAGCGATACGACCTCGCCCTTGTCGACGCGCATGTTGATGTCGAACAGCACCTGCAGATCGCCGTAGCCCGCGCAGAGGTCCTTGATGTTAAGCATCCAACTTCCCCCCTCCGATGTAGGCGGCGACGACGGTCGGGTCGTTCAGCGCGTCGTTGGGCGCGCCGCCGTAGAGGAACTTGCCCTCGTTGAGCACGATCACGCGCATGCAGACGGACACGACCGCGCGCATCACGTGCTCGATGAACAACACCGTGATGCCCCGCCGGTTGATCTCGCGGATGAACTCGAAGCTCTCGAGCATCTCGTTCGGGTTGAGCCCCGCCATGACCTCGTCCATCATGATGAGCTTCGGTTCCGTCGCGAGCACGCGCGCGAGGTCCATCCACTTGCGCTTCTCGATCGAGAGCTTGCTCGCCGGCGCGTCGGCGAGGTGCATGAGCTTCGAGAGCTCGAGGATCTCGTCGGCCTTTCCCTGCGCCTCGCGGAAGCCGTACCGCTGCAGGAGGATCGAGTAGATGTTGTCGCGCACGCTCAGATTTCCGAACGGCCTCGGCGTCTGGAACGTGCGCCCGATGCCCATGCGCGAGCGGCTGGCGATCGAGTCGCGCCTGGTGAGCTCTCTGCCGTTGAACTCGATCGTGCCCGCGTCCGGCACGTAGGTTCCCGAGATCATATTGACGGTCGTCGACTTTCCCGAGCCGTTCGGCCCGATCAGCCCGACGATCTCGCCGGGCTCCATGTCGAAGCTCAGGTGCTGCACGGCCTTGATGCCGGCGAACGAGATCGAGAGGTCGCGGACGACAAGCAGTTTTTCGCTCATGCCCTCCGCCCTCCCTTCGCGGCCGCGTCCCGGGCGGGGAACACCTTGTCGTAGAGCGCCGTCAGAAGCGGCAGCACGCCCTTCGGCCGGAAGATCACGATCAAGACCAGCATCAGCCCGTAGAGCACGTTGCTGCTGCCGGAGGCGCCGAGCAGCTTCGCCGCGAGTTCGATCAAGGGCACGATGATGAACGCGCCGAGCACGGGCCCCCAGAGCGTGCCGATGCCGCCGATGATCGCGACGACGCCGATCTTGATCGACAGGTCGAAGCTGCAGGTGCTGGCCGGCGATATATAGGTGAGGAACGACGCGTAGAAGCAGCCGGCGACCGACATCATCATCGCGCTCACTTGGAACGCGCGGAGCTTTACCTTGAACGTCTCGATGCCCAGAGACTCCGCGGCGATCTCGTCGCCCTTGATGCAGCTCAGGTAGTAGCCGGTCTTCGAGACCGTGAACCGGTACGTGAAGAACAGCGTGAGCACCAAGAGGATCAGCATGATGAAGTAGAACGGCCGGTCGTTCGGGAAGGTCAGGTGCCAGAAGTTCGCGCCGCGGTAGGTGAGGTAGATGCCGGCCGTGCCCTTCGTCAAAGGCTTAAAGTACTGCACGGCCGCGCGCAGCGTCTCCGCGAACGCGATCGTCGCGATCGAGAAGTACGCGCCGCGGAGCCGGAAGGTCCCGTAGCCGATGACGGTCGCCATGGCGTAGGAGAGCGCCATGCCCAAGGGCAGCGTCAGAAACGGCGAGATGCCGGCCTCGTTCGTCAGGATGAAGTTCACATAGGCGCCGATCGCGACGAACGCCGCGCTGCACCACGAAATCTGCGCGCCGTAGCCGCCGATGATGTTCCACGACAGCCCGAAGATCGCAAACGCCATGCAGTTGACGAGGATTGTGATCAGATAGTTGCTCGTGACCAGCGCCGGGATCAGGGCCATGATCAAAAGCAGTATCAGGGGGATGATCCGGCCGGGCGTCAGAATGGGCCCCCGGCTCTTCCGGGCGTGCGTCATGCGGCCCGCTCCCCCTTTCCGAAGATGCCGTAGGGCATCACGTAGAGTATGATCAAAAACAGTATGCAGATGCCGGCGGTGCCGAGATCGGCGGAGATGAACGTCGCGACGAGCTGCTCGACGACGCCGACCAGCATGCCGCCCACGAGCGCGCCCTTGATGCTCCCCATGCCGCCGAGCACGACGACCATCAGCGGCGCGATCCGGAATGTGTTTCCGACGGTCGCCTGCACGTAGTAGAGGGGCGTCACGATCAGCCCCGAGAGCGCCGCGAGCGTCACGCCCAGCACGAACGCGAACGTATAGGTCTTGTTCGTGTTGATGCCGAGCATCGTCGCGACCTCGGGCTTCTCCGCGGTCGCGCGCATCGCGCGGCCCATCATCGTCCGCGTCAGAAGGAAGTTGACGCCGAGCACCAGCACCAGCATCACCAGGAACGCGATCAGCCTGGGGATGCCGACGATGACGGGGAGCCCCCCGATCTTGCCGAGCAGGAACGACGAGGTCTTGATCGAGGAATCGACCGCCAGCGGGTTCGTGCCGAACACGGTCTCCGCGAGGTTTTGCAAAAAGAACGAGAGCCCGACCGTAATCAGTATGAAGGAGGTCCCGCCCGTCTTGATGACCCGGCGGATCGTCCCCTTGAAGGTGATATAGCCGAAGAGGATCATGCTGAGCACCACCAGCGGAATCAGCGCATAGGCCGACAGCCCCGTCCATTTGTGCCACAGGTAGGTGAAATACATGCCCCAGACGAGGTATGCGCCGGCGGCGAAGTTGACCATCTTCATGACGCCGAAGATGATCGTGATGCCCACGCCGATCAGCGCGTATACGCCGCCCGACAACAGCCCGTTCAGAACAGATTGCGCTATCTTCCAGACAACCATGCTCTATCCTCCCATCGAGTTCTTTCGAAGGATGGTAACAATCCAATGGAATCGCGTGCGCCGGCTCCGCCCAAGGCGCGGCGTTCTCCCGGGAGCCGTCCCGCGGGAATCGCCGCGCCGCCTGGGTCGGAATCGCGAACCGGGGTTCGCATGCTCGCACGCTGCCTGACCGGGCCTTGGGTTCTCCGATGGTGGGCGCCGGCCGCTTGTCGTCCCGGCGCCCACCACCTCATTCAATCGGTGCTTCCCAAGGAAGCCTGCCAATATCATCGGCGAGATGGGCGAAGGGTATAGTAGGAAAAGCGGAAGAGAGAACCGAATGCTTCTCTCTTCCAAACGTCGGGTTAAACCGCGGGCATCAGCCCAGCTTGGCCTTGAGAAGGTCGGTCAGTTGGAACTCGACCGTCGCCTCGGAGGCGGGGAACACGTTGTGCGGGCGATAGACGCCGTCCTCGTCCTTCTGCCACTGGACCATGACGGCGACGCCGTTCTCGTTCCAGCCGGTGTCGAGGAAGCCGAGCTCTCCGCCCGGGGTGAGGGAGGTGATCTTGAGGGCGCGGATCGCGTTCATCAGCGTCTCGCCGTCGGTGGACG
>Ga0123332_1003908_pt1 | contig 13349 bp, 6 predicted proteins | sample BioC12SIPDNA_4_FD_89958 | JGI IMG/M metagenome (GOLD analysis project Ga0123332, IMG submission 89958) | Anaerobic biogas reactor microbial communites from Washington, USA - Biogas_R2_A C12 SIP DNA | ecosystem: Engineered > Bioreactor > Anaerobic > Unclassified | place: Washington, USA...
AACGCGTGGTCCGTTGCAGTTGGGGGCTGATATGGCTGGCGCTGGGAACCTCGCTCGTACTGGGCGACGAGGCCAAGAACTTCCTCCGGAATCCGGGATTCGAGCAGCGCGACGCGGGCCAAGCCGTCGGCTGGCAGGTGGCCGGTTCGTGGCAGGGCTCGCTGGAGACGGCGACCGGCGAGGACGCCGCCCACGGCGGCAAACACGGCCTCCGACTGTCCGCCGTGACCAAGAACGGCAAAGCCTGGGGCCGCGTGTTCCAATCCGTGCGGCCGCCCGGGATCACGGCGCGGCGTTTTCGGTTCTCGGTATGGGCCAAGGGCCATGGGGAGTGCCTGCTGGGCCTCATCCAGTACCGGCCGGCCCAACCCGGCAAGATCCACTACAGCTACGCTTGGCAGGAAAAAGCCACGCCGTTGACAGACACCTGGCAGGAGTTGAGCCAGGAACTGCAAGTGCTCGACCCGCAAGTGCAGAGTTTCGGCGCCGTGGTCGAAGTGCGCGGCGACGGCGGCAGAGCGATCCTGGACGACGCGGCGCTGGTCCAAGTCGAACCAGCCGGCGTTGCGTTGCGGATTACGCCACCGCTGGCGATGGTCGCGCAGGGAAATGAGGCGCGTCTGGAGATCTCCGCCGAGAACCAAGGCCAACGGCTGAGCCGGGGCGCCTTGAAATTCTTCCTCAACGGCCCCGACGGCACCGTCACCTGCCACGATTCGTCTCTCGAAACGGCTGGAACCACGGGCTACCAGTGGCCGTTTGCCGCCATAGCACCCACCGGCATCCATCGCCTGATCGCCTTGCACGTCGAATCCGGTGCGGTGGCCGAGGCGTATGCGGACATCGCGGAGAAGGGGGTCATCGATGCGTTCGAGGAGGCGGCCGCCAAGGTCAACATTGAGCCGCTCCCGGCACACTTGCTCTTCCTTGGCGACAGCCTCACCGACTTCCAGCGCGGCTATAACTACGTGGACAAACTCGCCTTTTGGCTGCGGCGCCGCTTCGGCGACAACGTCACGTTCCGCAACGCCGGCGTGGGCGGCGACTTCATCTCTCGTGTGCTGGAACGCTTGAACCGCGAGCCCCACGCTCACCGTCTCTCGATGTACGACGACCTCTTCGAGCCGCCCCCCACGCACGTGTTCTTTTTTCTCGGCCATAACGACAGTAAGGTCAGCAGCTCGTCGAATTACGCCGCGCAGGCGGTCTTGCCGGATAAGTTCGAGGCGGACTACGGCACGGTGCTTGAGAAGATCCGCGCCGAGACCAAGGCCAAAATCATCGTGCTGTCCGCCAGTTCCTCGGTGTTCGAGATTTGCCGGGCGAATGCCGACAAGGCCCGCGCCGCCGACCGGCCGCATTCGCTCTTCGGCAAACCTGAGGAACTCGAGCGTTACAACGTATTGACGAAAAGAGTCGCCGACCGAGCAGGCGCCGCTTATCTCGACGTGTACGAACCGACCCGCACGCACCCGGACAAGCGCAGTCTGTTCGATCCCAACGACGGCGTGCATCTGACCAACGCGGGCAACCGCTTCATCGCGCTGCAGATCCTCGATTACCTCGGCGGCCAATAATCAGCGAATCAGCGAGGACAGTCGATGAAAGTTCTCAAGATCCTCCTTCCCGGATTGCTGTCGATCGCGATGCTCGCTGCCGGGCGGCTCGACGCAGGAACGACCGATCCGGGGCGAACGAGCACGTTGGCGCCTGAGGGTATTACCTCCTGGACGACCAGGCCCCACGCCGTCTACCACAACGGCAGGACGTACTACGGCTACCAGAATCGCCGTAGTGTCGAGGTCAACTATTGGGACCATGCCACGGGCAAGATTGGCTCGCCCGTCGTGCTCCACACTTACTCGTACGACGACGACCACGGCACTCCCTCACTGTTTGTGATACCCGCGGGCGAGCACGCGGGAAAGCTCGTCGTTCTGTACGCGCATCACAACAATCCGCTCTACTCCCGCCGGTCCCGCACCGCCGGGGACATTCGCGCATGGGACGACGCCGTCACCGTAGACGGGGGTGCGTGCAACTATCCCAAGCCACTGGTCCGCTCGGATGGCTCGGTGTGGTTGAGCTATCGCCTGTCGGGTACAGGCCACGTCTATCGCACCACGTCCGATGGCGCGACCTGGTCGGCGCCGACGACGCTGGCATCCGCCGACGGCCTTCTCTACGGTTTCCTTGCCGCCCGGGGAGACACGTTCCATTTGGGCTTCGGCCTCTACGAGCCCAATACCAAGCGGTTCCGCGACGCGTACCATGCCTTCTCGGACGATGGGGGAGTGCGGTGGAAGCGATCGGACGGCACGGCGATTTCCCTGCCGATCACCGCCGCAAAGGCCACCTGCGCCTACGACGACGCCGAGAGCATCGAGTGGTCGCGGGTGCTCGACATCGCCGTCGACGACGACGGCACTCCGGCCATGCTGTTCTACCACAACATGCCCAACTTCCGCTCGGGCTCTCTGAAGTTTCTCGACATGACCGTCTCGCAACTCCGCTGGGACGGCTCCCGGTGGCAGATTGAGGAGATTCAGAATGCCGCTCCCTACCACCGGGCCAATCTGAAGGGGCAAGCCGTCTATGCCTGCTCGGGCGCGCAGAAGCCGGGCGATATCGATACGGCGGTTGTGATGGAAGGACGGCACGGGGAGTATTCCGGCAGCGGCTTCCAGACGATTGTCGTGCCCTGCCGAGCCCACGCTGTTTTGTACCGCCGGTCGGAAGCAGGGTGGCGGCGGATCGGGCCCGTCACGGGTGCCCCCGAGACCTGGGAAGATCCTTCACAGCCCGAGGCATTCGAGACTCGCGTGCAGTGGATCGAGCGCGCCCGGGGCGACTTCGAGTTGATCCTGTCGCGCGTCACCCGTTACCGGGCCTTCCAGGATTGGACATCTACGCTGATCGGCGCGGCGATTCAAGGCAAGTAGAGGTTGTCGCGGGTCGCTCCCAAACGCCACGAACGAATCGTGGCCCGGATGGAGTTCGCCGCTTTGTTGCTCACCGCCGGCAGAAAGCGGACGATCGGCTTTCCCCAGCGGTTCTTCGCTCGGCGAGGACCATGCGCGGTTGGCAGACGCCGTCAGCGAATCTCCGGCATCGGCAGAGCGCCGCCCACGGCCCGCTGGAGTTCGGCAAGTCGCTGATGATATTCGGCGACAGTCGAGTGGTACGCCTCCCGCTGGTTGTTGAGCTGGCGTTCCGCATCCAGCAGGCGGAGGAAATCGATGTTACCGGTGGTGTAGTTGGCCAGGGCCGCCTCGATGTTCTGTTCGGCGGCGGGAAGGATGCGATCGCTGTAAAGCCGAAGGATTGCGCGGCCCTGGACGAGCCGTTCATAGGCTGCCTGGACATCGTACCGGGCCTGGTTGACCCGGTTCTGGTACTCGGCGGTTTCCTGCTGGATGCGGGCGGTTGCCTCGCGGACCGCCGCGCTACGTCGCTGGAGTTGAATGGGCACGTTGAAAGCCATGCCGACCATGGGCCGCATGGCCTCGTCTTCCATGGTCGCATCGTAGCGGCCGATGAGTTCCATGTCGGGATAGTATTCCTTACATGCCAGCGCCAGCGCCGCCTGCCGGGCCTGGATCCGCGCCGCCTGCGCCGCCAGATCGGGGCGAGATTGCAGAGCAAGAGCGTGCAGCGGCTCCGGCGAAGAGGGCGGCTCGGGCACCGCGAGATTCCGAGGCGGGGGAGGCAATGGGCAGCCGGGCGGCTGGTGGAGCAGCGTATTGATGCGGGCCGTCGCCACTCCAACGTCGCGTCGAAACTCGGCCCGCCGGCTGTGCAACTGCGCCAGTTCGAGTTCCGCCTGCAGCAGATCCTGCTGGGTCGTTTGGCCAACCTCGTATCGCTGTCTGGCCACCAGCAGGAATTCGTCGAGCAGGCGGCTGGTATCGGCATTGACCGCCGCGAGCCGGTCGGCGAGATAGTAGCTGGAAAAGGCGATGCGTGCGGCCTCCGCCAATTGCAGCCGCACGTCGCCCGTCTCGCTCCGCGCGGCACCGGCCTCGGCCAGCGCCTGCTGTCCCCGCAAACGTCTTTTGCCGAACCAGGGCACCTCCTGGCTGACCTCAAGCAGATAGCCGGCTTCGCCTTCGTTGGCGCCCACGTTGGCCGTCGCCAGCATGAATGCGAACATCGGATCTTTCAGGGATATCACCTGCGGATAGCGCGCCGCGGCCGCACGCCAGACGGCAGCAGCCGCTTGGAGCGATGGGTTGCGGGCCTCCACGGCCAGCACAAGCTGCTCCAGCGACAATTCGCTCTGCCCGGCGAACAGGCCCCGTTCGACTACCGGTCGGTGGGTAGATGGAGTCGGCGGCAAGGGCGCAATCGGCTGCGACGAGCCCTCCGCACGTGCGACAAGTTGCGGGCCTACAATAGGCGAGAACTCGGCCGCCCTAACAAGAGCGTCCGGCGTGAATTGGCTGGCCCATGCTGCCAAGACCAAGAAGGGCATCCCCCAGCATCGACTGATTGAACAGACTTTCATGTCAAGATCCTCAGTGTGATTGTCTGTTGGGGGACAGCCAGCCACGGTGGGCTCACCTGGGGCAAGAAATCGCGAACTTCGGTCAGCCCGTGCCGTGGCCCTTGTCTACCATCGGGCCCCCCGATCTTGTTCTTCACTACTTTCGTCACCTCCCGCACGACCGGGATTACCAGAAAAACCAGCCGGTTTCGGCTCGGTGGCGAAGAAAGACGACTTGAAAACCAATGATTCAAGTGCGAGGTCGCGGACGAACGATCTGGCTGGACATCCCTCGCGTAGAGTATAGAATAGCGGTAGATAGCAGCACTGTTTTTGGGCTCAAGCCCACACGTCCATCCACGAATGACTACTTATTCACCGATATTTAGAGCTGCACAGCTTGCAGGCCAGGTTGGGGTCTGGCTGGTAGCGGTGTGTACGCCCTGGCTATCGGCAATGGGTGGGAATGATGGGTGCTGGATGCGCGGGTCGACGGTCGCCGCCGAAGGTCGCGGCTGTTGCCAATCTGGTGATTGCCGCTGCCGCTGCGGGCATGTCAGGCCGGTCGAATCGCGGAAGCCTTGCTGCCGGAAGGGAGTTCCCGAGAACCGGCCAGGCTCGACAGGCTTCGAGATCTGCCGATGCGCGAGCGGGCAGTCGCCCGCGGAAACAACTCGCACCGTGGTGGAAGTCCGCAGTCCGATCCTGCTTCTGTCGGCTGAATCATCCCGCGCGCTGTCGCGCGATTTGCACGCGACAAGGGGCCGAGGAGTCCCGGAGCCGGTCGCCGGACCGGTTTCTGCCGCGGAACTCTGTGCTCTCTATTGCACATTTCAGTGCTAAGCCTCTGTTGCTGAGGGATACTGCGCGCTGTAGGTAGCGCCGGTGACCCCTTCGTTGCGCCGCGGATTGTGCAACGTTGCGCGCAGTCTGGCAGAGAATTGGCCGTGTCGAGTGCCTCGGCGCCTATCGGCCTGATTTCCATGAATTGCCCCTCCACCGCGATTCTTGCCGTCTTGGCAGATCGGGGGAGGGTTCTTGAGGAGAAGCACATGAGGAAGATTCGAACTTTTGCCACGCTTGCGTTGGGGTTGGGGTTGGCCCTGGGGGCGGCCGCAACCTGGTTTTTTACCGAGAAGAACACTGCCGGCAGCGCGGGCTCACAAGCGACGCCGGTTGCCGGCGCCGAGAAGCCGCAGGTCTGGACCTGCTCGATGCATCCGCAGATCCGCATGGACCATTTCGACCTCTGCCCGCTGTGCGGCATGGACCTGACGCCCGTCGAGGAAGATACCGGCGGGGATCAGCCGGCGACGCAATTGAAGCTGAGCGAGCAGGCCCGCATGATGGCTCGCGTGGCCACGGCGGAGCTGAAACGCCACAAGCTATTCAAGGATCTCCGCACGGTCGGCCGGGTGGAATTGGACGAGACTCGCGTGTCAAAGATCGCCGCCTGGATCGACGGCCGCGCGGATGAGGTGTATGCCGACTTTCCGGGCACGCCGGTCCGCAAGGGTGAGCACCTGGTGAGCATCTACAGTCCCGAGTTGGTCTCGGCACAAGAAGAGTTCTTGACGGCCCACCGCCGCGAGCAGGAACTCCGCCAGAGCGGCCGGCAAGTCTTGACCGTGTCGCTCTCGGCGGCGGCACGCAAGCGGCTGCAGCTTTGGGGCATCACGGACGCGCAGCTCGATGAGCTTGCGCGGACCGGCAAGTCGCAGACTCAGATGACTGTCTATGCGCCGATCGGTGGCACGATCATCGAGAAGTATGTCCGCGAAGGAGAGTACGTCAAGCAGGGTGATCCGCTTTACGACATTGCCGACTTGAGCCATGTCTGGTTGGTCCTGGAGGTTTACGAGTCGGAGTTGTCGTGGGTCAAACCGGGGCAGCCGGTAGAAGTAATCCTGGAGAGCCAGCCCAATGGCCGGCTGGCGGGCGTGGTGGGATTCATCGAGCCACTGTTGAACAAGACGACCCGCACCGTCCAGGTTCGCGTGGTCCTGGAGAACCCCGCGGGACAACTGAAGCCAGGCATGTACGCCGAAGCGCTGCTGCGGACAGCGATCCTGCCCGACGGTACGCCCGCCTCGAGCGGTCTGGAAGGGAAATACGTCTGCCCGATGCACCCCTACGTGGTCAGCGATCAGCCGGGCGACTGCGGCGTCTGCAACATGCCCTTGGAGCGGGTGCCGGGAGAACGCAGCGGCGCGGAGGAGCATCCGCACGTGCTGGCCCTGCCCGCCGAAGCCGTTCTGACCACGGGCCGCCGCCAATTGGTCTATGTCGAGGTCGAGCCAGGAATCTACCGGCTGGTGGAGCCGAAACTCGGTCCGCGAGCCGGCGATTGGTTCCCCGTCGTCTCCGGGCTCAAGGAGGGGGACCGCGTGGTGGTGCGCGGCAATTTCCTGATCGATTCGCAGTTCCAGGTCACCGGCAAGCCGAGCCTGTTGTATCCGCACGGCTCGATGGGCGGAACCGGCCACGAGGGCCACGGCGCGCCGCCGGCCAAGCCGAAGGAGCCCGACGCCAAGATGCTGGCCAACCTCGACAAACTCCCGCCGGAGGACCGCGAGGCGGCCAAGGCCCAGAAAACCTGCCCCGTCACCGACGCACTGCTGGGCTCGATGGGCAAGCCCTACAAGATGATGGTCGGCAATCGGGCCGTCTTTCTCTGCTGCAAGGGATGCGAGGGGAAGGTCAAAAAGGAGCCGGACGCGGTGCTGAAGAAGCTGGGCGGGGAGCACGCGGGGCACGGGGAGTAGAACTTAGAGCCTATCCCAAAACCGCTGGGGACTGGCTCATTTTGCGGAGTCTTCGGAGCAAAATGTGCCTGTCCCCTTCTTCCGACGCGGTTTCGGGATAGGCTCTAAGCGCGTCAGGCTTTCCAGCCTGACTACACCCCCGGAAAGACGATTTGCGACCGATTCTGACGGCGGTTTGCCTCTTCGCCCTGTGTGCTGAACCAGTATTCTCCGGCGATTGGCCGCAGTTTCGCGGCCCTCGCGGCGACGGGCACGCCGAAGCGACCGGCCTGCCGACGACTTGGGGCGGCCTCTTCGCCCCCCCCGCCTGGCAGTCGTCGATCGACGGTGCCGGTTGGTCATCGCCAATCGTCGTCGGTGATCGCATCTGGCTGACCGCCACCGAGCAGACGGCTCTCGATGAAGCGTCCCGCGAGCGGAAGTTGGCCGGGAGTCGGTACAGCGAAGACGAATTTCAGGCGGATGCGTCGGTGACTCTGTTGGCGATTGAACTGGATGCCGGCAGTGGCGAGATCCTCCGACGTATCGAACTGTGGACCTGTGACGACCCCGCCCCGATCCATGCCGTCAATAGCTATGCCTCGCCCACGCCGGTAACGGACGGCGAGCGTCTCTATGCTCACTTTGGCTCGCTGGGAACCGTCTGCCTGGCCTTGGAAAGCGGCCGTGTCGAGTGGAGACGGTGTTTCGCCGTCGACGACATTACCGGGCCCGGCAGTTCGCCCGTCCTCTGCGGCGACCGCCTGGTGTTGGCCTGCGACGGAGGAGACGATCAGTTCGTGGTGGCGCTCGACAAGCGTACAGCAGAGGTCGCCTGGCGAACGCCGCGTCCGCAGATCGCAGCCTCCGAGGGCAAGATGCGCCGCGCGTTCAGCACGCCGCTGTTGATCGACGAAGCCGGCCGCAGCCAACTCATCGCCCCGGCCGCGCAGTGGACCGCGGCCTACAACCCGGACAACGGCGAGGAATTATGGCGGGTCAACATGGGCTCCGGCTACGCCGTCGTGCCAAGGCCCGTCTACCGGCAAGGGTTGATCTACGTGTCGACCGGCTATCCCAAGCCGGAACTGCGGGCGCTGCGGGTCGACGGCGCGGGCGATGTCACCGCAACGCACGTCGCTTGGACCTACGACAAACAGGTGCCGGAGATCTCTTCTCCGGTCGTGGTCGGCGATGAAATCTACTTCGTTTCATCGCGCGGCATCGCCACCTGTCTGGATGCCGAAACCGGCGAACCCCTCTGGCAGCATCGCCTCGAAGGCAGTTTTGCCGCCAGTCCGTTGGCGGCCGACGGCAAGCTCTACTTCACCAATCACGAGGCAGTGACCTTCGTGATCCGCCCGGGGCGCGAATACCACGAATTGGCACGAAACCAGCTTTTCGGCAGGACGATGGCGTCGCTGGCGGTGGCGGGCGACTCGCTGCTGCTCCGCAGTGCCGGCGTGTTGTATTGCGTCCGAAACGCGTTAGAATAAACTGTTCAAACTGTAAACGGAGTTGAAAAGGGGACTGGCTCCGAGCGTGGTTTTGGCCCGGAACTGCCGAGGAAACGCCTGCCGCTCGGTGCCTTTCCCCTTTTCAACGGGCCATCGAGTTGGTCGGCGCTGAATATGGCTACTTCCATCGTGTTGAAAGAAGACTTCGAGATCCCGTTCGTTCGTTCGCTGGACGAGTTTTCGGCCTGGGCCCGGTCGGACGATTTCCCCGATCGTGGACGCATCGATTATCTTGCCGGTCGCATCGAGGTCGATAGGTCACCTGAGGATTACTATTCGCACGGGGCGGTGAAGGTTGAAGTGATCGGCGCATTGAGAGATCTGGTCAAGGCGGGCGATCTTGGAGACTTACGGGTGGATCGCACTCGTGTCTCCACCCCCGACGCAGATCTGTCGGCCGAACCGGATCTGGTTTTCATCTCCTTTGCGACATTCGAGAGCGGGCGAGCCAGACTGATCCCCAAGGCGACCGAAGAGGCCGATCGCTTTGTGGAGGTGGAAGGCGCGCCGGATCTGGTTGTGGAGATTGTCAGCGACCGCTCGGTAAAGAAAGACACCGTGCGACTCCCATTGGCGTACTGGCGGGCCGGCGTAGCGGAATACTGGCTGATCGATGCTCGCGGTGAAGCGTTGGTCTTCCGAATTCAGCGGCGCGGACCGTCCGCCTACGAAACGATATCGCCGGATAGCGAAGGCTTCCAGCGATCCGACGTTTTCCGGCGGGGATTCCGTCTGACGCGGCGACGCGACCGCCGCGGTGGCTGGGCATTCGACCTCGAACACCGACCGTAACGACTGGCCCACCTTCATTTTCTCGCCAGGAGCCGTTCCGAGCAGGCGAGGCTGCTATGAGTGAATCAGACGATGTCGTAGCAGCGGACTGGGAGCGAGCATCCGCGATACTGATTGGTAACTCTTTCCTGCCAGGGATCATCCCATGAAATCCACGCGTATTGCCTCCGCGATTCTGGCCTTGAGTATGCTGAACTCAATCGGCACGGCTGCGGGCGAACCCGGTTCTTCTCAGCCCCGCGAAGCCTGGCAGCGGCATTGCCGCGAGGTGTCTAAGGAGCCTGCGTTGCTGCGGTTCTACACGTTCGACCCGCTCGACTCGTCCCGGCCGATCGCGAACCTCGCCGGCAAAGAGGGCGAGTTGACCTACCAGGCCAGCCCGGCGAAAGGCGGCAAGCCCCAGCCGCCGGCAATCGTCGAAGGACGTTGGGCCGGCAAGAAGGCCGTGCGCCTGGACGCCGGCTGTCTCATCGGCGAGTCTCCGGCGCTTTCCGACAAGGGGTTCACCGTCGAAGCCTGGATTCGCGTCGAGGGGCTCGGCGCGCTCCGCGGCAACAACGGCGCGACCAACGGCACACTCCTCGCCTTGGGCAACGGCTACTGGGAGGGCTGGCGGATCACGACCAGCTACCCCGAGAAAACGCTTGGCTTCGAGATCGGCCGGCCCCAGCCCTCCAACGCGGTCGGCATTCGGTCCACCGCGGTCACCGACCGCACCTGGCGTCACCTGGCCGCCACCTGGGACAGCCGAAAAATGACGCTGTTCGTCGATGGCCTCCCGGCCGCCTCGGGCGAACACCCGGGCGTGCTGACGATGCCGCAACAGAAAGCGGCCTTCCGCATCGGCTATGCCAATGCCGGCATCGGGTCGATAATTCTCGACGTTGACGAAGTCGCGCTGTTCGGCCGCGCGCTATCGGCCGAGGAGATCGCTGGCCACGCCTGTTTTGATTCCCCGGCGTCTCAGAGCGTCGTTACGAAGTTGCAGGCGGCGGCCGCGTCGCTGGCGGAGAAGAAATACCGCGCGGCGGGGCGCGAACTGGTTGAGGCGCTGGGCAATCCGGGGCTCCCGGAGCGTTACCGCACCTTGGCCGTGCCGATGCTCACCACCGTGCTCCGCCAATCGCCGATCCACGCCCTTTCCCCCAAGGCAGCCGAGCGGTTGCTGGCGCTGCCTGAGATTTCACCGTTGGAGAGGATCGATCTGCGGCTGGCCGCCGCGCATGGACTGTTCCTCGCCGGCGACTTCAGCGCGGCCCGTGACTCCTACGGAAAACTCCTCGAAGAAACCGACCTTCCGGCTTATGTCCGAGGGCTGGCGCAGTCGCGGATCGGGCGAACTTACTACACCGAGCGCGAATGGCCGGGCGCCAAGACGGCCTACGCGAAACTTGCCGGAATGAAGGACGTTCCGCCGCACCTGAATTGGGAGGCGGAGCAACGGTTGGGCGAGATCGCTCGCATCGAGTCCGGGCTGCCCGCGGTAGAGCCGGCTGCCGGTCGCACACGTTTGACCGAGCGGCCCGCACCCCGGGTGACCTTGCACGTCGCCCCGGACGGCGCGGAGAGCGGCGACGGAACGCCGTCGAAGCCTTTCGCCGGCCTCGAACAAGCTCGCGATGCATTGCGGCGACTGAAAGCGGCCGGCAGCCTCACGGGCGGGGCCGAGGTGGTGATCCACGGCGGCGAGTACCGGGTGCGGCAGACATTCACCCTGGAATCGCAGGATTCCGGCAACGAGACGGCGCCAGTCGTTTATCGCGCGGCCGACGGCGAGAAGCCCGTCTTTCGCGGCGGCATCCGTTTGAGCGGCTTTCAGCCGCTGCGGGATTCGGCGGTTCTGGCCCGGCTGCCTGAAGAAGCACGCGGGAAGGTTGTCGCCCTGGACGTGAAGAAGCTCGGCCTGACGGATCTCCTGCCGCTGCGGTTGGGTGGGTTCGCCAGCGGCTCGGGCTTCAAAACCTATCCGATGATCGAACTGTTCTTCGACGGCCGGCCCATGCCGTTGGCCCGTTGGCCCAACGAAGGCTTCGTCCGCGTGGCGGATGTCGCCGTTGCAGACGACCATCAGATCCACGGCCGCCGCGGGAGCAAGACCGGCCGGCTCACCTACGAAGGCGACCGGCCGCGGCGATGGAAGGACGACAAGGACGCGATGCTCTACGGCTATTGGTTTTTCGACTGGGCCGATTCCTACGAACGGATTGCCTCGATCGACCCCGCCCAGCGCGAGATCACATTGGCCACGCCCTACCATCGCTACGGCTACCGCAAGGATGCGCCTTACTATGCCGTCAACCTGCTCTCGGAAATCGATATCGTCGGCGAATGGTACTTGGATCGAGCGGCGGGGATCCTTTACTTCTATCCTCCTTCCGATCCGGCCCGGGCCGTGGTCGAGATTTCGACATTGGATCAGCCGGTGCTGGATCTCGACAGGGTTTCCGGGGTGGTCTTCGAGGGGCTCACCTGGGATCTCGGCTGCGTCGATGCGATTCACATCCGCGGCGGGGAGAACTGCCTGGTGGCGGGCTGCACCGTGCGGCGTTTCGGCGGCAACGGCATGATCGTCGAGGGACGGGGCCACGGCATCATGTCGTGCGACGTCTACTCGATGGGGCGCGGCGGCCTGGCGGTTTCCGGCGGCGATCGAAAAACTCTCACGCCGGGCGGCTGCTTTGTGGAGAACTGCGATATCCACGATCTCTCCCGCGTCGATCATACCTACACGCCCGCCGTGCTGCTGAGCGGCGTGGGCAATCGCATCGCCCATAACGCTTTGCACGACATCAACTCCAGCGCGATTCGGCTGGGGGGCAACGACCACGTGGTCGAGTACAACGAAGTGCATCACGCCGTCGAGGAGTCGGACGATCAGGGGGGCGTCGATATGTTCGGAAACGCCACCTATCGCGGCAACGTCTTCCGGTACAACTACTGGCATCACATCGGCAATCAGCACAACCCCGCTGAAGAGCCGGCTTGCGGCCAGGCGGGCATCCGGCTGGACGACGCCATCTCGGGGCAGGTGATCTACGGCAACGTCTTCTACCGCTGTTCGGCGGGCAAAACCGGCTTCGGCGGCGTGCAGATCCACGGTGGAAAAGACAACTGGATCGACAACAATCTCTTCGTCGACTGCATGGCCGCGATCAGTTTCTCCCCTTGGCACGAAGGCTTGTGGACCGAACGGACCGGCGCCGCCCTGGAAGCGAGCGACGTGGACCGCGAGCTTTACGTGAAGTGTTATCCCGAGTTGGGACGGCTTAACGAGGATCTCAACGTCAACCTCATCGGCCGCAACGTGGCGCTGGGCTGCGGCGAATTCCTCCGTCGCGACCGCGGCTACGCCCGCTTGTTTGCCAACCTGGCGACGGACGAGGATCCCGGCTTTGCCGCCGCCGGCGAAGGCGACTTCCGCCTGCCCGATCCGTCCACCGCCATACGTATGGGATGGGAGCCGATTCCACTCGAGCAAATCGGGTTGTATACCGATGAGTATCGGAAATAGCCTCGGCCGGCCTCCTCGGTCACAGAGACTTGTCGGGGAAGCATCGGCCAAGATACACTAAGGATCGGTGAAAGAACCTCTTTATTGTGACGGTGCTCTGATGACGATGGCCAATCGTTGTCCCCTCGTTGTGAACTTGGGGCCGGTCGGAAAGTGTGCGACCGAGGAAGAATTCTTCGAGTTCTGCCAATTGAACCGTGACCTCCACATCGAGCGAACGAGCAAGGGAGAGATTTTCGTGATGCCGCCATCCGGAGGCGAATCAGGTCGATGGGAGCTTGGCGTAGGGGCGTCGCTAT
>Ga0123332_1003918_pt1 | contig 13336 bp, 11 predicted proteins | sample BioC12SIPDNA_4_FD_89958 | JGI IMG/M metagenome (GOLD analysis project Ga0123332, IMG submission 89958) | Anaerobic biogas reactor microbial communites from Washington, USA - Biogas_R2_A C12 SIP DNA | ecosystem: Engineered > Bioreactor > Anaerobic > Unclassified | place: Washington, USA...
CGAAGATCGTGATCAAGTTGATGATCCGGCGTCGTTGCAGGCGGGTTCCCATGTACATCTTCGTCGCTCAACAGTCTACCAGCAAAACCACGCACATCTTCAAGCATAGCGTTTTTGGCCCGCCTTCGCCCACAAGACGCGGCGTGCCCAACAAAAAGGGGCGCTGCTGGGGGCGCCCCTGTCAATGCCTGCGGTGGGCCGATCATTCCACGAAGTAGCTGCGGCACGCTTCGTCGATGAACGGCGGCGTCAGGCGGGGCTGGAGGCCCTCGTATTCGGCCATCGCCACGATGATCCGGAGCAGGTCGCGCGGGTGGACGGCCTGCAGAGTGCGCCCCGGCTCGCGATACCAGTGCTGCAGCAGGTACATGAACCCATCTTTGTCCAGCGGGACGCCCAACTGCTGGCACATGTTCGCAAAGATCTGAAAGAACATGCGCTCGTCGGGCGTTCCGACTTCGACCTTCATCTGGATGCGGCGCAGGAACGCGTCGTCGACCAGGTCGTTGGGGTCCAGGTTGGTGCTGAAGACGATCAACTGGCGAAACGGCACCTGAAGAGTCTGGCCGGTGCGCAGCCGCAGGAAGTCGTAGTTGGATTCCAGCGGGACGATCCAGCGGTTGAGCAGCTCGGAGGGGCTCATCATCTGGCGGCCGAAGTCATCGATGAGGAACATGCCGCCGTTGGCTTTGAGCTGGAGCGGTCCCTCGTAATACTTGGCGATCGGGTCGAAGCGCAGATCGAGCGCTTCCATGGTCAGCTCGCCGCCGACGATCACCGCGGGCCGCCGGAAAAATCCCCAGCGCAGGTCCACCTCGGACTGGCTGTTGACGCGGTAGTGGTTCAGGCCATCCTTATCGAGCGGCACGGTCTCGAAGACGTGCGGATCGTAGATGCTGACGATATAGCCGCCGATGGTGATCGCGTGCGGAACCCAGATCGGGTCGGCGCCGGCGATCAGCTCGGCAATCGCCAGCGCGACGGTGGTCTTGCCGTTGCCGGGCGGTCCGTAGAGGAAGATCGACGTCCCGGCGTTCACGGCAGGGCCGATGCGCCGGTGGAAGCCTTCGGACAGCGTGAGGTGCGACAGCGCGGCCTGCACCTGGTCCGGGCCAATGTTCATTTTGTGCGTCGTCTGGAGCTTGATCATCCGGTCATAGCGTTCGATGGAGACCGGCGCCGGGCCGACATACGCGCCGCGCTCCAGCGAATCCCGGGCGCGTTTGGTGCCTTCGTCGGTCAGCGCGTAGGTGTAGGTGAAGCGCCCCATGCTGCCCGCGCTGACCACTTCGACCAGGTGCTCGTACTGGAGCTTTTCGAGGATGCTGTCCAGCACGCTCCGGTTAAGGCGGATGGTCTCGGTGAAGTGCTTCAGGCTGACCTGGCCCTCGGCGAACAGCATCCGCATGATGATATCGATCACGATGGAGACCGGGATATCGAGCGCGTCGGCGGACTCGGGCGCTTTCAGCAAGCGTTTGATCGACTCGAAATGTTCTGTATCCGTCTGTTGTTCGATGTCTGGGGCGTATTCTGCCATAGTGACCTCAGCTATCTGTGAGCCCACGGGCCGACGCGGATCCACTGCTCGGCCAGCGTTCGGGCCAACGATTTGAAGATCTGCATGATCAGCTCGGGATGCTCGGTCTCGAGACGGGCAAGCGCGTCGGGCGTGATTTTGAGCAGCCGGACGTCCAGCCCTGCGGCGACCGAAGCGCTGCGCGGCTGGCCGGTCAGCAGGCCCAGCTCGCCAAAGGACTGGCCTTCGGTGACCAGGCTCAGCGCGTATTCGTCGCCCTTGCTATCCGTCGTGAAAATGAGCGCCATACCTTCCAGGATCAGATACATGCCATCCGGCGGATCGCCCTGTCGGAAGATGACTTCACCCGCCGGATAGCGCACCTCCTCTGCATAGGCGTGCAGCGTGTCGAACGCGTCACCGACCAGGCTCCAGGTCACCAGCCAGTGTTCGAGTGGCCGGTCGAGCGGCAGACGATCTAATAGCATAATATACCTCCACCCCCGTCCGCATTGGTACCTGACTATAGTACGGATGACTTGAGGATGGTGCGTATTATACAGGTGTCTCAAATGGCGCGAAAATCGGGGTGGGAGGAGCGACGCGGGCTGCCCGCTGAAGGAGAGCAGCCCGCGTTGGCGGTGTTTATTCCGGCGGAGTCAGGCTCCAGGTGCCGCCCATGCAGTCGCCTCGCACCTGGTCCTCGTAGAACGAGAGACTCTCGCTGTAGAGCGTCGTCAGGCGGTGCTCGCCCGGACCCGGCGTGTAGCGGCCATTGTCATCGACGGTGCCGCCGGGGACGTAGGTGTAGCTGCTGGTCAGGTCGAACTCGGGGGTGGTGGCCCAGCCCAGCCCTGCCTGCAGGTCCGGATCCGAGCGCCACACCTTGCCAAAGCCGCGCGCCGGCTGCAGCAGCCCTTCGCCGGGCGGCGTCAGGGCCGGATCGGTCTCAGGCTCGCCTTCCTCGAAAGTGTCGTTGAAGCAGTACCAGTCGCCCGCGCCGCCTTGCGGCAGGGCCGGATCGTTGACCATCACCCAGATCTGCCGGTTGTGGCTGATCCAGAACATGCGCCCGTGCTCGAAGACCTGCTCGGCGATCTGGACCTCGGCGAAGGTGTTGGTCGGGAAGACCTCCGGGCGCGGCGTGCGCGTGGCGGCGGCGGGGCCCGGCGTCGACGTGGGCGGGGCGGCCGGCGCCGTCAGGAGCGCGACCGTGTCCGCCTGGGGCACCTCGACCAGCAGGGCCGCGTCCAGCTCCGCGATCCAGCGGAACACGCCGGCCACGCTGACGGGCGGCTGCTGGTAGTTGTCGTAGACGCCCGCGCCGATCTCGCCCAGCAGGGCGCGGTTGATGCCGTCGCTGGCGTAGCCGCTGTTCTTCGAATAGCCCTCGACGCGGCTGGGGGTCAGCAGATAGTTGCCCTGGCGGCTGACCAGGTACGCCTCGCCGGTGGGCCCCAGGCCCGCACGATCGGTCATGATCGCGTCGAGGCGCCCCAGGTTGAGGCGGCCAGCCAGCGCCCCGACGGTCTCGCCGCCGACCTGAACCGGTGCCGCGATGAACGCCGTCATCTCGCCGCGCTCGACATCAAAGTAAGGCGGCTGGATGGTGGGGCCACCCAGGCTCGGCGAAAAATACGGCTGCTCGGTCACGGTGGTGTTGATGAGCGAGCTGTCAGACGCGGCCAGGATCACCCCGTCCAGGTCGTAGAAGAAGAAGGCATTGAATTGGCCCCGGTTTGTGGCTGCCGTGCCTAGAATCCGGTTCAGCGCATTCCGTTCCTCGGAATTGCTCGGATCATAGGCCAGCGTCTGGAAGCGGCCCAGGCGAACCTCGCCGCCCATGACCTCGATCAGGACGTTCTGGCTGTTGGATAGCCAGGTCTGGACCTGCTGGGCCTTTCGATCGGAAATCGCCAGCAGTAACGCTAGCGCCGGGTCGCCCGTCTGGGCGGCCAGCGTGGCTGTCAGCGCCTGATTGAAGGCCGCATCCACGGTCGCGTCGAAGGCGGCAGTCGCGGTAAGGGCCTGGTTGAAGCTGGCGTCCAGCGTCTGCTGGAAAGCCGCCGTTTGGGTGGGCCCTTGCTGGGTGCTCGCGTTGGCGGTCTGCGTCTGGATGAACACCTGCTGAGCCTGGGCGGTCTGGGTGAACCGCTCGTTGACGATCGCCTCGATCGTCTGCTGCTGTTCGGTAGGATCTCCCTGTTCGCCCGGCCCACCCAACACGTTGGATGACGTGGTGGCAACGATCGCGATGATGATCACCAGGATCGCCGCGCCGGACAGGAGCATTGTTCGCCTATTCATAGCGTCCTCTTTGCGTGTCGTGTGAAAACTCCAGGTCTATTTTAAAGACAATGACGCGCAGGGGGCAACAATGGCTTCCCTGCGCCCGGCCTATGATCAGGGGCACGCGGCGAGGATCAGAGCGTCATGGTGCGCGCCAGAAGCTGGATCGCCTGCGAGAATGCGCTGTCCGGCTCGGCTGCCGCCAGCGGCAGGCCGCGCCGCATCGCGTTGATCTGGTTGGCGTCGTAGGGGATCTGCGCGGACAGCGGCCTCTTGATCGCCTTCTGGATGATCTCCGGCGGAATGTCGTGGACTGGGCGCACATGGTTGAGCACCACGCGCACCCGCCCGGCCTCGACGCCCACGTTCTGCAGCAGCGTGAGAAACTGCGCCGTGCTCTGCACCGATGGCGGGTCGTCGGACATGACGACCACCACTGCGCGCGCGAGCTGCAGGGCGGTCGTCGTGGCGTCGTCCAGGTTGGGCGCGTCGACGATCACGTGGTTGAAGGTGCGCGACAACTCGCCGAGCATGGTGGCTGTCGCTGTCCGGGAGAGGGTCGTGGCCGTGGGCAGCGGCGGTGCCGGCAGAATGGCGATGCCGGATGGCGTGTGGCGGATCAGCAGCCGGGCGACCATGTCGCCGTCGAGGGCGTCGCCCGCCGGCAGCAGATGGCCCCAGTGGTGCTGCGCGATCTGCCGGACGTGCAGCGTGACATGCCCGCTGGTCGTGCTCAGGTCGGCCACGCAGACGCGGCGTCCGCGCATCGCCAGCAGGAAGGCCAGGTTGACGGCGACGGTAGTGCTGCCCGTCCCACCACGCAGGCTGGCGATGGTGATCACGGGCAGGCTGCCCGGCGCCAGGCCGGACTCCGGCTGGTCGTCGGCGCCGATTGGGCGGCGCCCCGGCGGCGGCACGGCGGTGCCCGCCGGGGGGGCAGACGGGCTGCCGGGCGGCGGGACCGGCTCGGTGAGCAGGCCAGTATGCACGCGGTAATTCACGCCCGCGCGCAGCACAGCTTCCACGCGCTCGACCAGTTCCTGGGACGTGACCGGCTTGGACAGGAAGGCATTCGCGCCCGCCTCCAGCGCCATGTGCTTGTCCATTGGCTGGCTGCGCGCCGTCAGGATGATGATCGGGATGCGGGCCGTTCGCGGGTCGGCGCGCAGCTGGCGCACCATGTCGTAGCCGCTGATGCCGGGCATCATCACGTCGATGATCGCCAGATCCGGCTGGATCAGCGCGGCGCGCTCGAGGCTGTCGGCGGCATTGTTGGACGTTTCGACCTGGTGCCCGGCCCGTTCCAGCATCAGCTTGACCATCTGCAGCAAATTGTTATCGTCGTCCACCAGCAGAATAAGAGGCATGGCGATTTTTCCGGTAGGCTCTAACAGGACTCTACTCTTCTAACAGGCAAAACCATTCCATCTGGCCGCGATTCAGCAGGATGGCCCCGCCGGTAAAGACGATCTCCGGCTGGGCGACGAGCCGGGCCGTAGCATTGAATACGGGGATGAAATGCTCCGGCGTGGTGCGGATGAAATGGCTGACATTGACGCTGGGGTGGAGCCGGATCACGCCGCGCACCTCGATCCCGTAGACGACGACCGCGACCGGGCGGTCTACGTGATCGCGCCCCATGTATTGGCCCTCACGGTGGGGCAGGCCGGCCTGCAACTGTTTGAGCGCCACGACGGCCAGGTTGTCCTTGCGGATGTTCCCCGAGGTGTAATTCCCGGCCAACTGGGCCGGGTCCGACAGGGGCGAGATGAACATGCGCTCCACCTGCAGGAACAGCGCCAGGTGATCGTTAAGCTGGTCGAGCAGCGGCTGGCCCTGGACCTCGACCTCGCCGCTGACGCGCCACGTGCGGGTCAGGAATTCGCCCGCGACATACCCTTTGCGAATGGTGGCCTGCGCTTGCATAGCACTCCCCTCCACACAGTCTATTCGGACTGGCTGGCGAGACTCTCGATTGCCGCCTGCACCGCCGGGTCGAGCGCATCCAGGCCGGGCTGGTCGGGCACGGCGGCATCCCAGCCGTCGCCCCGCTCGATGGTCGCCTGGGCCCGCAGCGTATCGATCCACAGGCGGAAGTAACCCTGCTGGCTGGCCTGGTATTCTTCGTCGCTCAGGGTCTGCATCCGCCGGTCGAGCACTTCGATCAGGTGGAGGCCGTATTCCGTCTCGACCGGCCCGATCACCGTGTTGAGCTCGGCATCACGGGCGGCGTTGGCGTAGGAAGTGGCCAGATAGCTGAGCGTCACCCAGCCGACATCCCCGCCCTGGGCCGCGCTGGCCTCGTCCGCGGACAGGTCGCGCGCGATATCGGCGAAGGGCTCGCCCGCCGCCAGCCGGGCGGTCGCCTCGGCGATGCACGCCTGCGCGGTGGCGCGCTGCTCGTCCGTGGGACTCGCCGGGCTGCCGGGGCTGCCGGGATCGAAGCCGCATAGAATATGGCGCGTGTTGACGGCCAGTTCTTCGGTGGGCACGCTGGCGGCCAGGTAGCTGTACAAGGCGCTGCGCAGCGTCTCGGCGGCGAAGACCTCGCGGATGGCCGCCTGGTCCAGGCCGGATGCTTCAGTCGCGTTGGCGTACCATTCGGCGATGAATGCCTGGGCGATCGGGTTAGCGGCCAGCTTGTTGGCCGGCACGTCGGTCCACAGGCTGAAAAAGGCCGTTTCGCGGTCGGCGATCTCTTCGGACGTGACGCTGATGTTCAGCGAGGCGGCCTGCTGCTCGAGCAGCAGTTCTTCTTCCATCTGGCCCAGCACGGCTCCGGCCAGATCGGCGGGGTGTTCCAGGTCGAAGACGACCGTCATGACGTACGAGGACGCCAGCGCCAGATTGCCGCCGGTCAGCTCGTGGAGTTTTTCCAGCTCCTGGAGGTACTGCCATCGCACGAACCGGACGCGCCCCTCGAACGCGCTGCGCGTGATCGGCGCGCCGTTCACGCTCGAGACGGGGGGATCGTCCTGGGCCGCTGCTGGCAGCGCAGTCACGCCGATCAGCGCGAGTGCCAGCAGGATTCCCAAGGCGCGCCGCAGGTGACCGTTCACAAGCATGCCGATCCTTTCTTCACTGTGTGTGGAACCTGGCACAATGATAGCCCATTCCGCGCCCTGGCGATACCCGTTGAGCTTGCCGCGCGCCTGGGGTAAACTTCGCGAAAAGGAACGGTTCGAGTTGAGAAAGGACGAGATTTCCTATGAGCGAACGCGATACCATCGATCCCGCCAACGACCCGGTCACGGTGCACAGCCTGGTCGCCGACTTGCGCACGCTCGGGCTGGGGCCAGGCATGACCGTGCTCGTGCATTCGTCGCTCAGCCGGATCGGGTGGGTGTCCGGCGGGCCGGTGGCGGTCGTGCTGGCGCTGATGCGGGTGATCGGGCCGGAGGGCACGCTGGTCATGCCCACGCATTCCAACGATCTATCCGATCCGGCGGAGTGGGTGAATCCTCCCGTGCCGGAGGCGTGGTGGCAGACCATCCGCGATACGATGCCCGCCTACGATCCGGACCTGACTCCGACGCGCGGCATGGGCGCCATTCCGGAGACGTTCCGCAGGCAGCGCGACGTGACGCGCAGTGCGCACCCCGCGATGTCGTTTGCGGCGTGGGGTGCGCACGCCGAACAGGTGACGGCCGATCACGCGCTCGAAAACGGCCTGGGTGAGCGGTCGCCGCTGGCGCGGATCTACGACCTGGACGGGTGGGTGCTGCTGTTGGGCGTGGGGCACGGCAGCAACACGTCGCTGCACCTGGCCGAATATCGCGCCGACTGGCCCGCCAAGCAGACTGTCATGCTGGGCGCGCCCATCCTGCACGAGGGCGAGCGCCAGTGGGTGACGTATGCGGATATCAACATCGACGCCGGCGACTTCGAAACGATCGGCGCGGCGTTCGAGGTGGAATACCGTCCTCCGCGCGGGCGGGTCGGCGCCGCCGAGGCGGTGCTGATGCGGCAGCGGCCGCTGGTCGACTTCGCCGTGGCGTGGATGGCCGCGCACCGCCGTTAAGTCCCGCAGACGCGTTTCATATTCGGGGCAAAGAGCCTACCACAGAGGTCACAGGGGCACAGAGAGGGGCATTTTTCGAGCGTCTCTCTACCACCATCCCCTCTGTGATCTCGGTGTGCTCCGTGGTTCAATACGTGCCCCAGATTTGAGATGCAGCCAGCCCGGCTGGTGACATGCGGGTTATGCGATAATGGGCTAATATTCAGGAGTGGGGAGGATTCTCAGAAAGGAGAGAACGCGCACCTATCGCGCGCGATGAGCGATGTCGAAACGTATCCTGGTGGTAGAAGATAATCCGGATAACCGCATTTTGATTACCGATGTGTTGTCCTCGCTGGATTACGAAGTGCTGGTAGCGGTTGATGGTGAAGAAGGGCTGTCGATGGCCCAGGATGAGGTGCCCGATCTGATCTTGATGGACCTGTCGCTGCCCAAAATGGACGGCTGGACGGCGACCAATCTGATCAAACAGGACGCCGCGCTCTCGCACATCCCGATCATCGCCCTCACGGCGCACGCGATGGTGGGCGACCGCGAGAAGGCTCTGCAGGCCGGCTGTGATGATTATGTATCCAAGCCGATCGACCTGCGCGAACTGGCGAGCAAGCTGGCTCACTTTCTGAGCTAGGAGAACCATGCCGCCTTTACGAGTCCTGGTCGCGGAAGACAACCGTGACAACCGCGATCTGGTCAACGATATCCTGGTTGGCATGAATCACATCCCGATCCTGGCCGAAAACGGCCAGGTGGCGCTGGAGAAGATCGCAGCCGATCCGCCTGATCTGGTGATCCTGGATGTCAACATGCCGGTCATGGGGGGGTTCGAAGTGGTCGAGGCGATCAAGCGCAACCCGGCCACGGCCAAAATCCCCGTGATCATGCTCACCGCGCAGTCCGACGTGGATTCGCGGGTGACGGGGCTGGGGCTGGGCGCGGATGACTACCTGGCGAAGCCCTTTCACCCGCGCGAGTTGATCGCGCGCATCAACACGCGGCTGCGCGCCAAAGAGGTCACCGACACGCTGCAGCGCCAGCGCGAGCAGATCCGCCAGACGTTCGAGCGGTTTGTCACGCCCGAGATCGTCGAGAGGCTGCTCGAGGACCCGTCCCGCGTGGAGCTGGGCGGCGCGGAGGCCATCGTGACGGTGCTGTTTGCCGACCTGGAGAGCTTCTCGACCCTCTGCGAAAACGCCGACCCGTCCACGCTGATCGACGTGCTCAACCGCTATCACATGCTGCTGGTCGAACACGTCAAGGCCAACGGCGGCACGGTCGATAAGTTCCTGGGCGACGGCCTGATGGCGCTCTACAACACGCCGCTGCCCCAGCCCGATCATGCCCTGCGCGCCGTGCGGACCGCGCTCACCATTCGCGAGGCGCTGGTCGATTTCCACCGCCAGCTCGACCCGCTGTTCCGGCTGGACGTGAATTTCGGAATCAACACTGGCAAGGCCATCGTGGGGAATATCGGCACGCCCGACCTGATGGATTTCACCGCGATCGGCGATACGGTCAACCTGGCGAGCCGGCTCCAAGGGATGAGCAGCAACAGCCAGATCACCATCAGCGAAGAAACCCACCGCCTGGTGGCGGATGCCGTCAACGCCGAGCGTGTCGGGCCGCGCGTGGTGCGCGGGCGCGAGGAGCCGGTCACCACCTATCTGGTGCTCGGCCTGCGCTAGCGCCTGCCCAATCCGCCTGAGAGCCGCGCCACCCATACCGAGACAGACCATCCAAATGGAGATTGTTCCATGCTGGCTGAGTTTCTAGAAGAGACCTTTGGACAGCAAACCGGCGACCTCATAACCCGGCTGCTGCTGGGCGTGGCGATCCTGGCGGCGACCTGGCTGGTCCGCGAGATCGTCACCGCGATCATCCCCGCCTTGATCCGCAAAGTGACCCGCCGCACGCGGATCACCTGGGACGATCAAATCGTCAGGGTCATCCGGCCGCCCCTACGCTTTCTGATCGTGGTCTACGGCCTGTGGTTCGCCATCCGGGTGCTCGAGCCGCCAGCGGAGCTCGAAGCGACCGCTGAGCAGATCATGCGGACGCTGGTGGTGATCGGCATCTTCTGGGCGATCTACCGCGCTGTTGATCCGGCCTTCCGCATTCTGTTCCGGGTGAGCCGGCGGACCATGCGCGACTCGGCGGTGCCCGATTTGCTCGACCGCAAGCTGTCGAGTGCGATCACCCAGGTGGCGAAGGGGTTAGTGATCGTCTTCGCATTTGCGACGGTGCTCGAAACGTGGCATTACAACGTCGCCGGGCTGATCGCGGGCCTGGGCATCGCCGGAGCAGCCGTGGCGCTGGCCGTCAAGGATACGCTGGCGAACCTGTTCGCCTACTTCGTGATCCTGGCCGACGAGCCGTTCACGCTGGGCGACTATGTCGTGTTCGGCGATGTGGCGGGCACGGTCGAGAACATCGGCTTCCGCAGCTCGCGCATTCGCGCGCTCGACCAGTCGCTGGTCACCGTTCCGAACAACACGGTCATGAACGCCAACGTCACAAACTGGTCTCGCCTGACCAAGCGCCGCCTGAACATGACGTTGAGCATCGGGTATGGGAATTCGCCGGACCAGGTGCTGTCGGTGGTGCAGGGCATCCGCAAGATGCTCGAAAATCACGAGCTGGTACAGAGCGATTCGGTGGTCGTCCAGTTCGTCGAGTTCAACAGCAACTCGCTGGACATTATGGTCATCTGCTTTATCACGGTGCCGGACTGGGGCGATTTCCAGGCTGCCCGGCAGGATATCAACTTGAAGATCATGGATATCCTGGCCGAGCGCGGCGTCGATGCGGCTTTTCCCAACCGCACCTTGCTCGTCACCGAGCCCGAGAAGTCGGAGCCGGTCCAGCCCGTTTTTCCGCCACCCGAGCCGGAGCCGACGCTGGGCACGGCGACCGATTCCCCGATTCCGCACGACGCGGCGAACTGACGGGCGTCAGGTTCAGGCCGGGACTTCTGGCTGCGCGACGGGCTCAGAGCGGGCGGCAAGCGCGGCCTGCACGGCGTGCAGCACGCTGTCGGGGTCGCGCTCGATCAGATCGGCATGGCGCTGTTCCACCCAGGCGCCCTGTCCCGTGCTGGACGGGTGGGGCGTCACCACGATCACTGGGACGTCGGACAGGCGCTCGTCGTTGCGCACACGAATCAGCACGTCCAGCCCACGGGCGTCGGGCAGCAGCAGGTCGAGCAGCAGCAGGCGGGGCGTGTTGTCGCGCACCCAGTCGAGCGCGGCCGCGCCAGACTGGACCGATTCGGTGGCATAGCCCTGGCTCTGCAACATCGCGGCCAGCCGGTCCTGCTCCTCGCGCTGGCCCGTGACGATCAGAATCGGCGCGCGCGGCGGCCTGCCCGCGGCGGCCTGATCGATGGCCGAGAGCAGACGGTCGTCGTCCAGCGGCCGGGCGAGCGCGTCGTCGGAGGCCCGGCACAGCGCGCGCGGGTGGTTGTCGATCACCGACATGATGATCACCGGGATGGCCCGCATGACCGGGTCGCTCTTGAGCACTTGCAGCACCTGCCAGCCATCCCGGTCCGGCAGCATGAGGTCCATCGCGATCGCGTCCGGCTTGTGCTCGTGGACCAGGGACAGGCCATCGTTGCCCAACTGCGCGGCGATGGCGCGATAGCCGTTCCCGGCGAACCGGTCCGCCAGCATGTCGAGCACCTCCCGGTTGTCAGCGAGGAGCAGCACCGTAGCGCCCTGGGCCTCGCGCACGACCCCCCGCGTCAGCGGGCCGGTCTTGCCGGTCGAGGCGGCGGGCAGCGTCACATAGAACGTAGTGCCCCGGCCCGGCGCGCTCTCCAGCCAGATATGCCCCCCGTGCATCTCGACCAGCCGCCGGGTGATCGCCAGGCCGAGCCCCGTGCCCTCGTGGCGCCGCGTGCTGGAGCTGTCCACCTGGCGGAATTCCGCGAAGACGGTCTCGAACTGTTCGGGAGCGATGCCGATCCCGGTGTCGGAGAACTCGAACTTGATGACGTTGGCGGCCCGCGAGGCGCGGATCGTGATGCTGCCGCGATCGGTGAATTTGATCGCGTTGGCGAGGATGTTGGTCACAATCTGGCGGATGCGCATCTCATCGCCGTAGACCGGCGGGCAGTTCTTGAACTCGCGCCGGATGACCAGGCCTTTCTGCTGGGCGAGCGGCTCGAGCATCACCAGCACGCTTTCCAGCAGGTCCGGCGTGGCGATGCTGTGGCGCTCCAGCGTCACGCGGCCCGACTCGATGCGATTGAGGTCCAGCACATCGTTGATCAGGCCCAGCAGGTTGTAGCCATTGCGGATCACCTTTTCCAGCCGGTCGCGCTGGGTCGAGTTGAGCGCGCCGTAATTGCCGTTGACGACCAGTTGTGTGTAGCCGATGATCGAGTTGAGCGGGGTGCGCATCTCGTGGCTCATCGTCGCCAGGAATTCGCTTTTCAGGCGGTTGGCTTCCTGTAGCTCCAGGTTTTTTTCGGCCAGCCGGGCGAAGAGATTGGCGCGCGGGTTGAAGACCTTGTAGCGCAGGACGGGCAGGCCCAACGCTGCCGCCGCGCCCGCCAGGAACACCGCGTTGAGCGGCAGCGGGATCGCCGGCCACAAGACGATCGAGCACAGGGTGCCAATCCCAGCCAGCGCCGGTGCCGGCCACAGCGCCCGCCCGCGCTCGTCGCGCATCCGGTACAGCACGACCGACGAGACGAACAGGTAGATCAGCGTGTTGGCTCCGGCGATGCGTCCCGTGGTGGTCCATCTGCCATAATAACTGCCGTGATCGCTGGCGGACGGCACGATGTCGACCAGCAGGTTGTCCGTCCAGAGCGCCAGGGCCTGCACCGCCACCAGAATCAGGCCGATCAGCCGCATGAAGCGGGTCACCGTTGTCAGGTGCTGGGCGAATTCGGACGCGAAGTAAAACATCGATACGACGAACACGCCATAGATGGTGACGGCGAGGTAGGTGGTATCCGTCGCGTCGAGCGACAGCTCGTCGATGAAGCGTCCCAGCGCATTGGCGACCACATAACTGCCCAGGGTGAGCATTGCGACGCCGAAGTACTGGTTGGCCCGCTGGTGCGGCGCCTGCCAGACGACCAGCATCAGCAGGGCCGCGCACCAGATCGCCGTGATGCCGTTCGCTGCCAGGACGATCAGCGTGGTCGGGGTCATGCTCACACCCGCTCCTCTTCCAGCTCCGCCGCCGCCACAAGCTGCCGGTGCACCCTCCGGACCAGATCATCGCGCTCGAAGGGGCGGCGCAGCGCACCGTCCGGCACGCCCGCGCCCGTATCGCTGGCGATCATCAGGATCGGGATGGCGCGCGTGGCCGGATCGTGGCGCAAGACGTCGAGCACGCGCGGGCCGTCGTCGCCCAGCCGCTCAAGATCGAACAGCACCAGCACGGGCTTGAGCGCGTAGACCAGCCGCAGGCCGTCGTTGCCTGTGTGGGCGCCGTACACGCGGAACATGTCGGACTCCAGATAGCGCTGCACGTCGCGCAGGCTCTCGTAGTCG
>Ga0123332_1003923_pt1 | contig 13320 bp, 11 predicted proteins | sample BioC12SIPDNA_4_FD_89958 | JGI IMG/M metagenome (GOLD analysis project Ga0123332, IMG submission 89958) | Anaerobic biogas reactor microbial communites from Washington, USA - Biogas_R2_A C12 SIP DNA | ecosystem: Engineered > Bioreactor > Anaerobic > Unclassified | place: Washington, USA...
CCCACGAGCGCGCCGGCATCACGGTCGCGGCCAAAAACCACTTTGGTTCGCTCAGCGGCGGCAATGACAGCGTGCGCAAGCCAACGACCGCGAACTACTACAACCTCCACCTGCGGCTGCCGTTGGATACCGCTGCTGACGCCTTTGTGGACCGGGCCCTGATGGCTCAGTACCGTCAGTTGGTCGACCTCAATGGCCACACAGGCATGGGCGGCAAGACGCTGCTCTACCTGATCGACGGCATCTTTGGGGGGAAAGGGTGGGCCGGCACGCCATCGAAATGGGCGCTTGCGCCCTTCAACAATGACTGGCCGTCCAGCGTGTTCCTGTCGATGGATGGGGTGGCCATTGACTCGGTGGCGTTCGATTTTCTCAGCCAGCAGTGGCCCGAGCACGCGCTGGGCAACGAGGGTGTCCAGGACTATCTGCACGAGTTGGCGCTGGCCGCCAGCCCGCCGTCGGGCGCCGTCTACGACCCGGAGAATGATGGCATCGTGATGACCAGCCAGGGGGTTCACGAGCACTGGAACGACGCCGCGGCCAAGCAGTATACGCGCAACCTGGGCAGCGGCAGCGGAATCGAGCTCCTCTATCTCAACGGTCCATCCGTGGTGACCGACGTGTTGGGGGATGTGAACCAAGATGGGCTGGTGAACTCGACCGATGCGCTGATCGTGCTGTCGGCCGATGCGGACATGGACACCTCAGACTCCTGTCCCATGAACTGCGGAGATGCGAACGGAGACGGGGCGGTCAACTCCACGGACGCGTTGCTCATCCTGTCCTTCGATGCCGGGATGAGTGTGCCGTTCCCGGTGGGGACGAGCGCGTGTCCGGCCAGCGTGACACAACCGCCCGGGTGTACGTGAGGGTGAGCCTGGGTGTGGTGTGGCCAAGCGCTGATCGCGCTCTATGGCGAAGAGAATAGGATCGACCGCGGCAGTTGGGCGATGAGTGGCTGTTGTGTTAAACTGGCCAAAATTCCTCAAACCGCGGAGTGAAGATGATCCCACAAGACCTGCTCGAAATCCTGCGCTGCCCATACTGCGTCTCGGGCGCGACCCGCGCCGCAGGCGATGATCCCGGCCGGCTCGAGTTCTACAAGGAGAGTTGGCTGATCTGCCAGGAGCCAGGCTGCGGCCGCAAGTACCCCGTAGTGGACGACATCCCGGTGATGCTGGTCGATGCGGGTGAGAAGTGGGTGGCGACGCCGGTCGAGCATCTGCCCGTGCCGCCACCGGCCGTGTCCTGACACAGTCCCGGGAGGCCCACATGCCAGTTGCATCCATGCCGTCCCTGCTGCAGGACGCGCTCGAGCGCCGCTATGCCATCGGTTATTTTGAGTGTTGGGATCAGTACTCGCTCGAAGCGTCGATCGCGGCATCGGAACGCCTGGCCGCACCCGCGATCATCGGCTTCGGTGCGGCCGTCTGCAGCCAGGAATGGCTGAATCGCGGCGCTCTGGGAGACCTGGCGCAGATGGCCCGGAGGATGGCCGAGCGGGCCAGTGTCCCGACCGCGGTGATCTTCAACGAGGGCCAGGATATGGACCAGATCGCCGCGGCCCTGGACGCGGGCTGCAACGCGGTGATGCTCGACAGCTCCGCCCTGTCGTTTCACGAGAACTGCAGGATCACGCGCCGCGTCTTTGAAATGGCCAGCCCGTACGGCGCAGCTGTCGAAGCCGAGCTGGGGCATCTCCCCGACGCGAGCGACCCCGGTGTGCACGGCGCCAGGACCGATCCGGAGGAGGCTGCGCGTTTCGTCGAAGTCACGGGGGTGCATGCACTGGCCGTCTCGATCGGAAACGCACACCTGGTGCAAACCGGTGCGGTGGCGGTCGACCTGGCCCACCTGGAAGCCATTCGCGACGCTGTCCAGATACCCCTGGTGCTGCACGGCGGCTCTGGCCTGCCCGCAGATGCGCTGGCCGGAGCCATTGCGCTGGGCGTGGCTAAGGTCAATGTGGGCACCCGGCTGAAACGCCTCTTCATGGAGGGAGTCCGCGAGGCCCTGCCGGCCGCGGGTTCGGTCAGCAATATCCATCCGTTCGTGGGCTCGCGTGAGGAGACAGACTACTTGTGGCGCGGCAAGCACGCCATAAGCCTTGAGATCGAGCGGCTGATCGAACTCTACGGCAGCGCGGGCCAGGCGTTCGTCGCCTGAGCGCTCAGGTCGGGCTATCCGGCCGTGCTCTCCGTTGTTTCCCGCTCCGCGCGGTGGCGCACATCCTCGCGCTCCAGTGGTTTCTGCTTGACCAACCGGAACAGATCGAAATCGCGCGCCACCGCTGTGTTGGGGAACAGGGGCGCAGCGTCCTCCATGATCTGCTTCGCGTTGTAGCGCCGCGAGATGTGATGCAGCACGAGGTTCTTGACCCCGGCCTCACGGGCCAGCCAGGCCGCCTGCTTCGCGGTCAGGTGGCCGAACGCGGCGGCCACTTCCCGCTCTTCGTCGATGTAGGTCGACTCGATGGCCAGCAGGTCTGCCCCCGCCACGTATGGCACCAGGTTGTCGACGCGACCGGCATCGCCGACAAAAGCCAGCTTGATCCCCGGAACCTCTTCGCCCAGGACTTCATCCGGCCGGATCGTACGGCCGTCGGGCAGTGTCACCGGCTCGCCATTCACCAGGTCGCGCCGGATCGGACCGGCCGGAACACCCAATGCGGTTGCCTTCTCCGGCAGGAAGGGCCGCCGCGGCCTTTCCTCGAACAGATAGCCGAAGGCCTCGGTGCGGCGGTGCTCCACGGGGAACGCAGAAACGCGGAAGATCTCATCTTCGAGGAGCAGGCCGGGATGCACCGTGTGATATCCGATGTTGATCTTCCCTTCGGCCGGCCCGAAGACGACGCGCATCAGGTCTCGCACGCGGCCCAGTGCAGCCACCCCGCCGTGGATTTCTATCTCCTCCACGGTCTCCCAGCGTCCGAAGGTCGAGGCCAGGCCGCCCAGCCCGAGGATGTGATCCAGGTGGCCGTGCGTCAGCAGCACCCGCTCGAGCCGCTTGAACCCGAGCCCGCTGCGCAGGATCTGCCGCTGGGTGCCCTCGCCACAGTCGATCAAAAAGCGGTACTCGCGATGCAGCAACAGTGCAGCCGATAACCCGCGCTGCACCGAAGGTGCGGACGCCGAGGTCCCCAGAAAAATCAGTTCAAACATGAGGCCATCTCAAACATGAGACCATCACAGACATGAGACCATCACTATCTACCGCGCAGCTGTTTGATGCCTGCGCCGAACCACATTGCGCCCAGCAGGAACCCGATGCCCCCGGCCGTGAGCGACCAGAACTCGGAGCCAAGGCGGAAGAACCATGCGCCGATAACTGCACCGATCGCCATGACGAACGTCCCGATCGTCAGAGTGGTCATGCCACGGGCCAGAAACAATGCCCGCAGCCGCGGCAGCCTGTAGAAGAGCAGAAGCGCGCTGGCAACCAACACAAGCAATTGCCAGCCCAGCCAGCCCCACTCGTCCAAGGCAATCCCGCGTTCGATTCCGAAATAGAGGGGTACACCGCCGATTAGGGCACCCCACAGGATGGGCGCGATCCGTCGCGCATGAATGCCCGCGCCCAGCGCTGCGCCTCCCCAGAAGTGGAAGAAGCCCAGGAAGCCGAAGACCAGCGCCGCATCGATCGAATTACTCATGGCGCTAGCGGACCAGCCAGCGTTCGATCAGCGGCGCCAACGCCTGGATCATGCCTGCGCCGGCCAGTGCGATCAGCGTAGCCTTGGTCACTTTGCCGATCCAGGCCGCAGCGAGGAACTGCCAGACGGGGATGCGCGTTGCGCCCGCCACCATGCCAGCAATATCGAAGAGCGGGTTAGGCACGAGGCTCAGCAGGATGATGATCCACAGCCCGTACCTGGCCATTGCGTCCCGGATGCGCGGGTAATTCGGGTCATTCTTGACGATCCCGCGACCGCTCGCGCCGGCGATGTAGCCGGTGAGCTCGCCGACTGTTGAGCCACTGCCAACTGCCAGGCCTACGAGAAACGGGTTGAGCGCGGAACCGGCTGCGAAGGCCAGTGCGATCCCCGGTGCAGGCAGGATCAGGGTGGCGCTGGCCAGCAGATTCAGCAAGAACAGGCCCGGGTAGCCATACGCGCCCAGGCCTGCTAAGCGGTTGCCGTACCGGACGATGAGAAGGGACAGGACGACGACGAACAGGAGCGCAAGAACACGGAGCAATCTCGTGCGTCCGGGATTCGAGCGCCCTGTTCCAGCTTCCTGGCCGGCGCCTTCCTCCCACGTGCTCAGCTCGGTCTCGCGTTCCTGTGCTGTCATCCTACGCTTCGTCGATCGTCACCGAAAGCATCACGTCGCCCTGCTCGATCTTGTCCACCACGTCCTGACCGGTGGTCACCTGGCCGAAGATGGTGTGCTTGCCGTCGAGCCACGGCGTGGGCACGTGCGTGATGAAGAACTGGCTGCCATTGGTGCCCGGTCCCGCATTGGCCATGGAGAGGACGCCCGGCTTGTCGTGCTTCAGCTTGGGGTCGAACTCGTCCTTGAAGGTGTAGCCCGGACCGCCGCGGCCGGTGCCCGTGGGATCGCCGCCCTGGATCATGAAGTCCTTGATCACCCGGTGGAACGTTACACCGTCGTAGTATCCGTCGCGCGCGAGCGATACGAAGTTGTTCACCGTGCGCGGGGTCTGTGCGGCGTAGAGCTGCAGCACGATCATGCAGCGATTCGTCTCGATCGTGGCCGTGTAGCTCTTCGCCGGGTCAATCTGCATGTCAAACGGTTTCGAGTATCGATTTGGCATCTTCGCTTTCCTTTTCCTTCTTCCATCTTCCTTATGCGGTTGCGTTACTTCTCGGTAATCGTGACGCTCTTGACGACGTCTCCGGTAGCCAGCGTTTCGGCAATCTCCATGCCTTCAACCACCGTGCCGAAGAGGTTCATCGGCGTGGCGCTCTCGGGAACTGCCGAGAAAGCGATGAAGAATTGAGCGCCGCTGGCTGCCAGCGCGCCGGCTCGATCGGCAGATGGGTACATCAGGACGGTGCCGGTAACAATCTCGGTGGCCCCTCCGCTGGCTTCGAGCGGCAAGGTGTAGCCCACGTCGCTCGTCGGGCTGTTTCCGGGCGAGCCGAAGACGGCATAAACACCCGGCTCAACGAAGGCGATAGCCATGCCGTCGTAGTAGCCGAGGTTAGCCAGTGTCACGAAGTTGTTCACTGAGATCGGAGCCAGGGCTGCATCGAGATCCATCACGACATTGCCCTTGTCAGTTTCGATGGTCGCCTGGTACTTCTTGGTTACGTCGATGGCCATCTCGGGCGCGGCGTTGAAGTAACCCTCTCGTTCGGCCACCGTTACCGTGGCCAGCGGGCGGCCCTCCTGGCTGGATGGCGCAAACGGCGTCGGAGTCGGGGCGGGGGTGGGAAGCATCGATGCCGTGGCCTTCGAAATATCGATGCGCTGAATCTTGTCGCCCATCTCGATCTTGTCGACCACGTCCATGCCTTCGATCACGTACCCGAAGACGCTGTATGCCCCGTCGAGGAACGAGACCGCATCCAGCGTAATGTAGAACTGGCTACCGCTGGAACGGCGTTCGGGGTTGACCTGGTCGCCCGTGCGCGCCCAGGCCAGTGCACCACGCGCGTGCAGGTGGTTGATCTCGGCCGGGATGGTGTAACCGGGGCCGCCGCTCCCTTCACCCAGCGGATCGCCGCCCTGGATGACGAAGCCCGGCTCCACACGGTGGAAGGTCAGGCCGTCGTAGTAACCGTTGAGCGCCAGGGTCACGAAGTTGTTCAGCCCTTCGGGCGTATCCTGGTAGAGCTCTGTGACGATGTTGCCCTTGTCGGTCACAATCGTGGCGACATAGATCGTGTTGTCGTCCACATACTTTTCGGCCGGGCCGGAGAACCGCTCATTGCGGTCCTGGGTTTCGACGCCCGCGAGGGGCCGCTCACCTTCGACGGGCGCAGGCACGACGGGCCGGGTGTCGGGAGTGGGCGGGGCCGCTTGCGCGGTCATCATGGCTGACAGGGTTCCGGAGATTTCCGGCGTTGCAGACACCTCTGCCGCGGCAGGGACTGCCTCGGTGGGCGCACTCGTGGGTGCAGCGGCGACTTCCGCACTCGTGGGCGCGGCGGTCGTCGCAGCGGGCACTGCGCTGCATGCAGCCAGGGCTACTGCGAATGCCGATAGGACCAGTAGGGTCAACACAAGCTTCTTCAAGAGACTCTCCTTCTTCCGCCTGATTACGTCAGGCGGTACGTGTACGATGATAGACTTGTTCCATCTTCCATATACCGAACAAGGCGATGATGACGGCCGCAAGGCCGACGGCATAGCCTTCGACCATGCTGGCCTGCGTGATGAATGTAGCCGCGATCCCCGCCAGGAACGCAATGATATAGCAGATCAGGACGGCTTCGCGTGGGCTCCCTACCAGTCGCGCCAGCCGGTGGCTCAGATGATCCTTTCCCGGCGTGGTCAGAGGGTTCAAGTGCCGGCGCAGCCGCGAGATGATCACCAGGGTCGTATCAAAGATCGGCACCGCCAGGACGAACACCGGCACCATCCAGGTGACAAATGCCGAGTTGTCCGGGAAGCGCAGCTTGATGGCCAGCGACGCGAGCGTGAAGCCGAGAAACAGGCTCCCCGTGTCGCCCATGAAGATGGACGCCGGGTTGAGGTTGTAGAACAGAAACCCAAGGCACGCTCCCACCAGGGCCGCGGCCAGCGCACCGACCAGGTACTGCCCGCTCATCAGCGCGAACAACAGGAAGAAGAGCGCAGCAATGGCCGCGATGCCGCCGCTCAGGCCGTCCATGTTGTCCAGCAGGTTCATCGCGTTCGTGATGCCGACGACCCAGAGGAGCGTGGCTGCAATGTCTAACGCGTCCCATGGAAAGAGCCCGATGCGGACGTCCGTCATGGTGACGATGCCCGCAGCCAGGAATTGCCCGCCCAGCTTGACCCACGGCGAGAGCCCTCGCCGGTCGTCCCAGAGACCGAGGAAAGACACCAGCGTCGCGCCGAGGAAGATGCCGGCCACCTGGTTGACATAAAAGCGATCTCCCAGTGCAATCAGTGCCAGGATGACGGCCAGGTAGATGGCGAGCCCACCCAACAGGGGCGTGGGGACGCTGTGCTGCTTGCGCGCGCTGGGTTGATCCACCATTCCCGTGCGCCGCGCCAGCCGCTGCACCAGGGGAGTCACCCCCACGGCGAGGATCAGTGCACTGGTCAGGATAAGTACGTAGGTGGTCATGGCCTCTGATCCTTCAAGGAGGCGATCAGCGACTCGATGCTCGCCAGGTCCGATTCAGATGCGTACTCCAGCGCCTGCTGTGCGGCCGCCAGCGCGTCGTTGATCTGGCCCAACTCTTGTAGGACGAGCGCCAGGTTCCGTTGGGCCATGAACAGCTGCCGCCGGTGGGTGGCGATTTGCTGCTCGAGCGTGAGGCGGCGGCTCGTGGCCGTGCCCTCTACGCTTTGATAGCCGCCTGCGGCGTTGACAGCCGCATTCAGCCGGTTGAGCTGCGCCTGGGCCTCCGCAAGGACCGGCGCCTCCAACTCGATGATGCGCCGGAATGCGTCGATCGACGCGGCCGGGTCCCCGGCCTCGGCCCCGGCAACGCCCACCGCGCTCAGCACGGCAAGATTCTTGGGGGAAATCAGTGCTGCGGCTTGATAGGCAGCCAGTGCGCCCTGCGCATCGCTACCTGCCGCCAGCACGTCGCCAAGCAGGACGTGCGTCGGATAGTAGCGATCATCTACGGCCAGCGAGGCGTCGATCGTCCGGCGCGCAGCCTCCAGGTCGCCCTGGATGTACTGGAGGGTGGCCAGCTCGTTCCACAGCCCGGCATTGTTGGGGCTGAGCGTCAAAGCCTGCCGGTAATAGTCCAGGCTGCTGAGCAGATGCGCCTGGTCCACCTTCTGGGGCTCCGTCGCCAGGATTTCGGCGAGGCGGCTCGGATCATTGCTATCAGCGGTTGTCGCCGCGTTGGCGAATGCCCACGCGCGGTGCAGCCGGGCCAGGTTGGCAGTGTGATCCGTATTCAGGGGGTTCAAGCGTTGTGCGCCGGTCAACATGGCATGGGCCGCGCGCAGGATGTCCTCGCGGTTTCCCGCCTGGATGCCCCGCTCCACCAGGTCCAGCAGTTCGCCGGTCGACACTGCGGACAGGTCGACCGGCAGCATGGCCGCACCAGGCTCGACGAGATCCGAGAGCTGCAGCAGGGACCGGCCGAGGAACAAGTAATAGTAATCCTCTTGCGGCTGGAGACGGGCCGCCTCGCGATACAGGATCACCGAGCCTTCCCATTGGCCGGCAGCCTCGTATCCGAGTCCCTGCTTGTAGTAGGTGTCGGCCTGAACCGAACGAATGTTGAGGTTCACGATCAGGAACAGGGCCAGGCCGGTCAGAACAATGCCTGCGCCTGCTGAGATAATGGTCCGGCTGGCAAAGCGTTGCGGCCACGGCTCCGACCTCGCCAGGGCAAGGCTCGCGGCCAGCGCGAGCATGAGAAGCAGGAGTACAAGGTCGAAGACAATAATGTGCCTGGCCAGGCGATGGAAGACATCGAGCCCCTGCAGGTCGCCCAGGTCGATGGATGCGGCATGGATCAGACCGTAGACCAGGAAGGTGACCACCGCCGTGCCGAAGTAGAGCAGTGCACCCGCCGGCACGGATAAACGCCCTTCTCCGTCTGCCCGGACCTCGCCGATCGCAACGATCCCGCCGATGAGCCATGTGAACAACACCATCACCAGCAGCATGGAGGAACGGACCACCTCCAAGTCGGTTTTTCGTGCGGTGAATGCGTTCCACAGGACTGTGAACGCACCGGTCGCGCCGCTCTGGTTTATCGTGTAGTTCCAGACGAAAATAGCGGAGATGATGGCGGCGATGAGCGCGTAAGGTGCGAGCGCGGGCAGCGCGCTGATCTTCCGCGCCGCCTTGCCGGTCCCCTGTGCCGGCTGGCGGTCGCCTGCCTGGGTAAGGGACCGGACCCTGCCGTCGCCGCCTTTGCGCTTTTTGGCGGCAGAAGGAACTGCGCCTGTGGGGGTGGAGCGAGCCGGCACAGCCATCCCGTCGAGGGCGACCGGCGTAGTCTGGTCTGCGCGCACCCAACCCATGCCCACTGCGACCAGCACGCCGGTGAGCGCCCAGAAGTGCGTCAGCGTGGAAACGATGGCGATGCCGAAGTGGACTTCGACAAAGTGGGCCACAATTGAGGAAAACAATGCCAGCATCAGGAGCTGCTGTTGCGGGCTGCCGGCTGCCTGAGGGCTCTCGGTCAGCGCGCGGCGGCTGGCCAGCAGGTCCACAGTGACATACAGGATCACGCCCGCGATCAGTCCTGCCGGCAGCCCGATGCCGGCCAGCCGCAGGCTCCGGTCGAAGATCAGCGGCAGCAGCACCCCGAGCGCACCGCCGGCAGCGAGAAATCCGATGAACTCGTTGCGCGATCGCCGGTCGCGGATCAGCCCCAGCCAGCGGAGCGCGTAATAGAAGACGCTCGCAAAGAGAAAGACCTCTGCGGCGAACTGAATCAGGCCCCCGCGCGCCAGTGCATCGAAGGTCTCGTTGTGAGACCGGTCGGGCGAGGCATTGCGCGCCTCAAAGCGCCCCAGCTCAGGGGGATAGAAACGGTTGAACGCGAACCATAGGGATTCCGGCCCGTAGCCGGCCAGGGGCCGCAGGACGTTGAACGCATCGGGCTGCCCGTCAGGGGTTTGCAGGGGCGCGTGCGGCGACATCATGTCGATGACGCCTTCCCAGATCAGCGCGCGCACTGCATTGGTGCCTTCATTCAGGCTGAAGAGCGTGCAGGTCCGGCTGACGTAGCGCACGTTACAGGCGCCCTTAAGCGGGCCGCCGGGTATGTTGAGCACTACGAGGAAGATGAGGCCTGCAATCGTCAGGCCGATCACGGCGCTCCACGCGCCGCGCACGTGCGTGCTTAGCCAGCGCAGGGGGGCCGGTCCGTGTGCTTGCGACGCGCCCCAACGCGCGAGCAGCAACAGGCCCAGCAGCAGGAATACGTACAGGCCCGCCGCCAATCCCAACTGTGGCCCGCGGCTCTGTGTGTATACGATCGCTATCAGCTGTACGATCAGGACGAACAGGTACGCACCCGCCCGCAGCGCGTCTCCCAATCCGCTGCTCTGGCTTTTGAGCAGCCCTACCACGCTGTTGATCAGCCGCTCCAGCGTCAGGAACACGGCCATGATGAGATACGCTGCGACGAAGATCGCGTTGCCCATGTTTGCAGCCACGCGCTCGACCACGTCGCCTCCCCACGGCAGCGGGTCCAGCCCTGCGTTCTGGATGATGCCGTAGATAGCAATGGGGAGGGAGGTGATGATGACCGCGTGCAGCAGCCGGTTGATCTGAGTGCGCGTGCGCAGGTGCGTCAGGATCGCGCCGAAGATCAGGATGTAGCTGAGGAACGTGAACGTCCCCTGCAGCCGGACGTACGAGCCAAGAAAGCTGATGCGCGGCACCAGGGACAGCGCGGTGCTCAGGAGGTAGCTGGCGACCAGGATGAGCGTGGGCAGGACCAGCGGGGTGCTCCCCACGTGCGACCGTAAGCCCCCCCCCTCCGTCTTGCCCGCCAGCGCGCCGTCGATGAGCTGAACCAGCCAGGCAGCAGCCATCAGGAGCGCGATGGAACGTACGAGATGAATCTTGTCAGGCTCGAAGACGCGATTGGAGAACGTATTGAAGAAAAGAGGCGCCACCACCAGCGTGGCTAACCAGCCCGCTTCGATGATGGCGTCGCAAATTCTACTGAGCTTGGTCTGCATCCTGTCCTTAAGGCCAGCGAACAAATGACGTGTCATTCTACCACGGACAGGACAAAGTCAACGAATCAGGTCACTATAGAGCGCCAGCACCCGTTCGACCATGACGTCGAGATCGAACTCCTCCCCCGCGCGTTTTTGCGCCGCGCGGCCCAGCGCAGTCCGGCGTTCCGGGTCAGCGATCAGGGCATTGATGGCCGCGGCCAACCCGTCCGGATCGCGCGGGGGGACCACCAGCCCGGTGACGCCATCAAGATTGACGTAGCTCGTCCCCGTGCCCAGCTCCGTGCACACCACCGGCAGCCCTGCGGCCATTGCCTCCACCTGCACCAGTCCGAACGCTTCGCTCTTGTGGCTTGCCGGCAGCACGAACAGTCCGGCTGCGTGGTACACGGCCGGGAGGTCGTCGTCCGAGACCTCTCCGAGCCAGGAGATGCGCGCAGCAACGCCAAGTTCTTCGGCCAACGCCTTCCACTCCGCCTCCATCGGTCCGGTGCCGACCACCACGAGCCGTGCCGGGATCTGTGGGAGCGCTCGGATCAGGGTGTCCAGTCCCTTGTAATAGCGCAGGCGGCCGACAAAGAGAAGGGTGAAGGCATGCGCTGGTTGTAGAGTCGTTGCGGGCGCCCGTTGTAGAGACGTTGCATGTGCTGGTTGTAGAGACGTTGCATGCAACGTCTCTACGGTATCGGATGGCGAGACGGCGGCGCGTTGAAACCGCGCCAGGGGTATCCCGTACGGGATCATGTGCACCCTGGCAGCGTGTTCTGCCAGATACGTGCTGTTGCGCATCGGCGGGCTGCCGACGATGATCGCATCGACCTGGCGGAGCACCCGTTCCATGAGAGGGCGGTAGACCTTGAGGATGCTCGCCTGGCGCACCACGTCGCTGTGATACGTCAACACCGTCGCCCGGCCGCGGCGCAGCAGCCACTGGGCGGTCTCGCCGACGGGGTAGGGGAAATGCAGGTGGACCACATCGGGCCGCTCGCGCAGCAACCGCCAGGGGAGCGCAAGGCTCAACGGCGTCGACGCCACTGTGGCGATCCGTCCGGCGCGCACCACGAGCACGCCCTTCTCCCGGCTCACGGTCGATTTCAGGCCGCCACGGTTCGTCACCAGTGCAGTGACCGTGTGGCCGCGGGCTGCCTGCCCTTCCGCCAGCAGCTTCACGTGGTTTTCGATGCCGCCCAGGATGGGCCAGTAGTCTTTGTAGATGTGGAGGATCTTCAAGGGTCCCTATCCAGCTCCTGCGTCGCGAAGCGCCGGTATAGTGCCAGCGTGTGGGTCGCGGTGACCTGCCATGAGAACTGCGCGGCACGCGCCAGGCCCTTCTCGCGAAGCTCGGCCCGCAGCGCATCGTCATCCAAAACACGCTCGAGCGCGGTTTGTAGAGACGTTGCATGCAACGTCTCTACAGCTGGTGGCGCGATGGGATCGAACAGGATCGCCGCCCCTCCCGCCACCTCCGGGAGGGAGGTCACATTCGAGCAGACAACCGGCGTCCCGCAGGCCATCGCCTCGATCACCGGCAGCCCGAAGCCCTCGAACAGGCTGGGAAAGACGAAGACCGTGGCGGCCGAGTAGAGAGAGGGCAGGTCCGCTTCCGGGACGGGCCCCAGCCACCGGATGCCAGGAACTTCCAGCGAACGGGCCAGCTGTCGTGCCTCAGGATACCGCTCATCCCACGCACCGGCAATCACCAGCTCCGCATCCCCGAACCCTTCGTCATGCGACTCGTTAAACCTCCGAGGTTTTGAAAACCTCGGAGGTTTCAACTGGCGATCTCCATCAGCCTCCGCCCCTCCCGCCCACGCGGCCACCAGCCCGACCAGGTTCTTGTGGGGCTTGTTGCTGCCCACATAAAGGGCGAACCGCTCGGGCAGTCCATACTGCTCGCGCAGCGCGGCCACGGCCTGCGCTCCCTGGGGCCGGAATGCGGGATCTGCTGCCAGCGGGATGGCGGTGATCCGCTCCGGCGGCAGGCCGAACTCCGAGATGAAATCCTGGCGCGCGGTCTCGGTGATCGCAATCACATGGCGTGCCGTGCGGAGCGCCAGCCGCGTTGCCCAGCGGAACAGCAGCCTTGCACGAGCGCTGCTGTGTTGGGGATGGCGTAGGGGGATCAGGTCGTAGACGGTGAGCAGCGCGGGAACACCCGGCCGGTACGGCATCAGGTAGTAGGGACTGTGATAGACGGCTGCGCCCAGCCCGCGCAAGTGCGCAGGGATGGACCACTGTTGGGCGAGGGAGAAGGGCGAAGCCGCGACCGGATCCATGCGCGCGCCGGCGATGCTCGGCTGCCGGTGCGGGTCGACCAACAGGATCAGCTTCTCGTTGCGGTCGAGCTGCGGCGCCATCGCGGCAGCCAGGCTGGTGACATAGCGGCCGATGCCGGGGTAGTGGGGCGTGGCTGTCCGCGCGTCGAGGACGAAAACAGACACCTAACTGCCACGCACCCAGACTTGGACTGTCTTGGCAAACGCTTCGAAGTCCTCGGCGCGCAAGTAGTTCAGTTCATCTCTGAGATAGGAGA
>Ga0123332_1003929_pt1 | contig 13309 bp, 12 predicted proteins | sample BioC12SIPDNA_4_FD_89958 | JGI IMG/M metagenome (GOLD analysis project Ga0123332, IMG submission 89958) | Anaerobic biogas reactor microbial communites from Washington, USA - Biogas_R2_A C12 SIP DNA | ecosystem: Engineered > Bioreactor > Anaerobic > Unclassified | place: Washington, USA...
CCCGGTTCGGGCATCCCCGGTTCGGGCATCCCCGGTTCGGGCATCGGCGGTCCGATGTCCAGCGGCGGCCCGGTCCGGGTCCCGGGGGGGCCGTTCGCCCGATCGGTGCCCGGGCACGGCTCCGCCGGCTGGGCATCCGGCTACGGGGACGTCGCGCCCGGTCCATCCGGCGGCGTCGCCCCCACCGCCGCCGGGGCGTTCGACGGCGGATCGCGGCGGCGGCGCGATCGCGGCCCGCTGCTGCTCGGCCTGGCCGCGGTGCTGGTCGTGGCCGTCCTGGTCGGCCTGCTCGCCGTCCGGGTGCTCCGCGACGACGCGCCGCCGGTGGCCTTCCCGACGCGCTGGGACTCGCGCGTCGCGCCGCTCGCCGACTGGGTGGCCGACGCCCGGGGCCTCGCGTTCCTCCATCCCGTCGAGGTCGACTTCCTCTCCGAGGAGGAGTACCAGGCACGGGCGACGGGCCAGGGCGATGAGGGTGGCGCGGAGGGCGACGAGGTCGAGGAGAACCTCGCCGACTCGCTCGCCGTGCTGCGGGCGCTCGGGCTGGTGAGCGGCGACGTCGACCTGGCGGCGGCGAGCGACGACCTGGTCTCCGGTGGCACCCTCGCCTACTACGACCACGGGACCAAGCGGGTGACCGTGAGGGGCACGGAGCTGACGCCGGGGGTGCGGGTCACGCTCGTCCACGAGTTGACCCACGTCCTCCAGGACCAGCGCTTCGACCTGACGCGCCTGTCGGACCCCGACTTCGAGAACGCCGCCACGCTGCGGGCCCTCGCCGAGGGCGATGCCGAGCGCGTCGCCGACCGCTACGTGGCCGAGGTGCTCACGGCGGACGAGCGTCGCCGGTACGACGAGGAGACCGCCGAGCAGGCGGGCCAGGCCGAGGACGACCTCGCCGAGGTCCCCTCCGCGCTGCTCGCGCTCTTCACCGCGCCGTACGTCCTCGGCGAGACGGTGGTCGCGTACCACGAGGAGGTCGCCGGCACCGGCGCCATCGACGAGCTGCTGGCGACGCCGCCGTCCGAGCAGGAGCTGCTCGACCCCGCCGTCCGGGGCACCCCGGCCGCCGACGTCGTCGACGTCGAGGTCGAGGCACCCGACGGCACCGAGCTGGTCGACGGGCCCGCGTCGTTCGGCCCGGTGGCGCTGTTCCTGATGCTGGCGTCGGTCGGTAGCCCCGCCGACGCGCTGGCCGCGACCGACGGGTGGGGCGGCGACGACTACGTCGCGTTCCGTCGGGGCGACGACGTCTGCGTCAGCCTGGCGGTGGTCGGCGACGACGCCGCGTCCACCGACGCGATCGGCGAGCGGCTGAGCTCGTGGGCCGAGACGTCGCCGACGGAGGCGGAGGTCGACCAGGGCGCGGACGGGGTGCGCCTGACGTCGTGCGATCCGGGCGCGGACGCCGAGGCCGGTGGTGCGGTGACGTCGGACCTGCTGGCCGTCCCGGCGACGCGGACCGCGGTCACCACCTCGCTGCTCGCCTCGGGTGCGCCCGCCGACCGGGCGACCTGCGGCGGGCGGGCCGTGGTGTCGGTGCTGACGGTGGCCGAGATGACCGACCCCGACCTGGGCGCGAGCGCGGGCGTCCGGGCCCGCACCCGCGACGCCATCGCCGGCTGCGCCTGATCAGCCCTCGGCGCGCCGGCGGCTGGCCTCGATCTCGGCCCGGGCGACGTCGACGCCCTGGAAGCCCCGCACGTCGGTCCACTTCCCCGGCTCGAGCGCCTTGTAGATCGTGAAGAAGTGCTCGATCTCCTGGGTGAGGTGGCTCGGCAGGTCGGCGATGTCGCGGACGTGGTCCCAGCGGGGGTCGCCGTCGATGACGCAGATGATCTTGGCGTCGGGGCCGGCGTCGTCCTCCATCCAGAACACGCCGACGGGCCGGCACCCGACCACGCAACCCGGGAACGTCGGCTCCTCCAGGATGATCAGCGCGTCGAGCGGGTCGCCGTCCTCGCCGAGCGTGCCGTCGACGAAGCCGTAGTCGGCCGGGTAGACGGTGGCGGAGAACAGGCGGCGATCGAGCCGGATTCGACCGCTGTCGTGGTCGATCTCGTACTTGTTCCGGCTGCCCCGGGGGATCTCCACGACCACGTCGATCTCGTGCATGCCGCCATGCTCGCGCCATTAGGGTGCGGCCAATGGAGTTCCGTCGGATCTCGTCGCTGCCGCCGTACGTGTTCACGATCATCGACGGGCTCAAGGTCGCCGCCCGGCGCGACGGCGTCGACGTCGTCGACCTGGGTTTCGGCAACCCGGACCTCCCCTCGCCGGACGTCGCGGTCGAGAAGCTGGCGGAGGCCGCGCGCAACTCCCGCAACCACCGCTACTCGTCGAGCCGGGGCCTGCCGAAGCTGCGCGAGGCGGTCGCCGATCTCTACATCCGCCGGTTCGGTGTCGCGCTCGACCCCGAGACCGAGGTGATCACGACGATCGGCGCCAAGGAGGGCTTCAGCCACCTGATGTGGGTGCTGCTCGGTCCTGGCGACTCCGCCCTGGTGCCCTCGCCGTCGTACCCGATCCACATCTGGGGGCCGCTGTTCGCCGGGGCGGGGGTGCAGTACATCCCGATGGGCGGTACCGACCGCGACCTGATCGGCGAGATCACCGAGGCGATCGACAGCGCCTGGCCCCGCCCCCGCGTGCTCGTCGTGTCCTTCCCGCACAACCCGACGACGACGTGCGTCGACCTCGACTTCTTCCAGCGGCTGGTCGACCTGGCCCGCGAGAAGGAGATCGTGATCGTCCACGACAACGCCTACGCCGAGCTGGGCTTCGACGGCTACCAGCCGCCGTCGATCCTCCAGGCCGAGGGGGCCAAGGACGTCGCCGTCGAGCTCTACTCGATGACGAAGTCGTTCTCGATGGCGGGCTGGCGGGTCGCGTACATGGTGGGCAACGCCGAGATCGTCGCCGCCCTCCAGAAGCTGAAGTCCTACCTCGACTACGGCACGTTCCAGCCGATCCAGATCGCCGCCACCGTCACGCTCAACGAGGACCCCGAGCACCCGCGGGAGGTCCAGGAGATCTACCAGCGCCGCCGCGACACGTTGTGCGACGGGCTGGCCCGGATCGGCTGGGAGATGGACCCGCCCCGCGGCACGATGTTCGCCTGGGCCCCGATCCCGGACCCCTACCGCGAGATGGGATCGGTCGAGTTCTGCAGCTTCCTCGTGCGCGAGGCCCAGGTCGCCACCTCGCCCGGCGTCGGCTTCGGCCCGGGCGGCGAGGGCTTCGTCCGCTTCGCCCTGATCGAGAACGAGCAGCGGATCGGTCAGGCGGTCCGCAACCTCAAGCGGGCCCTCACCAAGCTCGGCTGAGCCGGCCGGTCAGTCGGCGACGGTGGCGCCGAGGATGCCGCCGATGCAGAAGCGCACCGCGGCGTCGATGATCGAGGGGGCGTCGCGCCCGCCGTCGTCGGCCGCGATCAGGCCGAGGTGCTGGGTGACGCCGACGACCGCCCGGGCCATCAGCTCCGGGTCGCCGTCGGGGATGCGCCCCTCGTCGATGGCCCGCTGGAGCGGCGCGGCGGCGTCGCGGGCGGCGATCGCCTCGCCCTTGCGCATCCCGGGCGCGAAGCGCTCCTCGGTGGCGGCGAAGCGGATCAGGGTGAACAGGTCGGGATGGGCGGCCATCCACTCCATGCCCGCCCGGATGCCCACCGCCATCTGCTCGACCGGGTCCTCGACACCGGCGATGGCGTCGCGCTGGTGGCGGCGCCGGTCCTGCTGGCCGGTGCGCAGGATCTCGACCAGCAGCGCCTCCTTGGAGGCGAAGTACCAGTAGAAGACGCCCTTGCCGACCCCGCAGGCGTCGACGACGTCGGCCACCGACGTCGGGTGGTAGCCCTTCTCGGCGAACAGCCGGGTGGACACGTCGAGGATCTGCCGGCGGCGCTCCTCGCCCCGGGCGGTCAGGCGACGGTCGTCCATGGCCCGCCACGCTACCGGCTTGACCGTGTGGTCAAGAGGATTCTTGGTCGAGAAGCCGCACGGAGGTCGCCCGGACGAAACATCCGGTTCACACGCCCCGCGTAGGTTCGTCGCCATGCAGAGCTACGTGGTGCGCGTCTGGCTGCCCGACCGACCCGGTGCCCTCGGCGCCGTGGCCAGCCGGATCGGGGCGGTGCGGGGCGATGTGATCGGCATCGACATCCTCGAGACCGGCGACGGGGTGGCGGTCGACGAACTGCTGGTCCGCATCCCCCAGGAGACGCCGGTCGACCTGCTCACGAGCGAGATCGAGGAGGTCGACGGCGTCGTCGTCGAGGACGTCAAGCCCGCCGACGCCACCGGCCGGGACCCCCGCCTCGACGCGCTCGAGACCGCCGCCCTGCTGTGCGGCGCGTCGACGATGGACGACCTGCTCGACGCACTCGTCGTGCACGGCGGGCGCACGCTCGGCGCCGACTGGGCGGCGGTGGTCGACCTCGGCACCGGCACGACCCGGGCGGCCCGGGGCCCGGCGCCGACCGAGGCGTGGCTGGCGGCCTTCGTGCGCGGCGCCCGGGCCGGGGGCGAGCAGGCCTCCGGCGGCGACGACGTGGCGTGGGCCCCGCTGCCCGGCGTCGACCTCGCGCTGGTGGCCGGGCGCACCGGCACCCCGTTCCGCGCCAAGGAGCGCCACCAGGTGGCCGCCCTCGCCCGCATCGCCGGCACCCGCGCCCGCGAGGTGGGCCGGGAGCGCTCCCGCCGGCTGCACCCGAGCCGCCCGACCGGCGGCTGACGAGCGGCACGGTCGATCGGCGGGACCCGGCCCCGATCAGCCCGCGGCGTCCCACCCCCGGCTGCGACCGACCGCCTCCCGCCAGCGGGCGTGCAGGCGGTCGGCCTCGGTCCGGTCGTCGGCGGGCTCGACGGTGACGTCGGCCGCCCACAGACCGGTGATCTCGTCGGTCGACGCCCACACCCCCTCGGCCAGGCCGGCCAGGTAGGCGGCGCCGAGCGCGGTGGTCTCCTGGATCGCGGCCCGGGTGACGGCCACGCCGAGCTGGTCGGCCTGGATGCGCAGCAGCAGGTCGGCCGCCGACGCGCCGCCGTCGACCCGCAGCTCGGTGACGTCGTGGCCCGAAGCGGCGACCATCGAGTCGACGACGTCACGCGTCTGGTAGGCCATCGCCTCGATCACCGCCCGGGCGAGGTGGGCCCGGGTCGTGCCGCGCGTGAAGCCGACGAGGAGGCCCCGAGCGTGCGGGTCCCACCACGGGCTGCCGAGCCCGGTGAAGGCGGGCACGAGGTAGACGTCGTCGGTGCCGTCGACCGTCTCGGCCAGCGGCCCGACGTCGGCGGCCCGCTCGATGACGCCGAGCCCGTCGCGCAGCCACTGCACGGCGGACCCGGTCGAGAAGATCGCGCCCTCGTAGGCGTACTCGGCGGTGGCGGGGTCGTCGGTGAGGTTCCACGCGACGGTCGTCAGCAGGCCCTCCACCGGCTCGGGGCAGCCGCGGCCGACGTTCATGAGCACGAACGATCCGGTGCCGTAGGTGTTCTTGGTCATGCCGGGCGTGAAGCAGGCCTGGCCGAACAGGGCGGCCTGCTGGTCGCCGGCGATGCCGCTGATCGGGATGCCCGCCGGGAGGCCGGTGTCGGCGATGGTGACGCCGAAGCGCCCCGACGACGGCCGGACCTCGGCGAGCGCGGCCGCCGGGACGCCGAACAGGTCGGTCAGCTCGTCGGACCACGCCTGACGGCGGATGTCGTAGAGCAGCGTGCGGCTGGCGTTGGACGGCTCGGTGGCGAAGGCGGCCCCTCCGGTCAGGTTCCAGAGGAGCCACGTGTCGATCGTGCCGAGGCACAGGTGCTCGTCGGCCTCGACGCCGCCCTCGCGGAGCAGCCACTCGACCTTGGTGGCCGAGAAGTACGGGTCGAGGACCAGGCCGGTGGTCCCGCGCACCCGGTCGAGGTGGCCGGCCTCCGCCAGCTCCGCGCATCGGTCGGCGCCGCGACGGTCCTGCCAGACGATCGCCCGGTGCCGGGGCCGGCCGGTGCGCCGGTCCCACGCCACGATCGTCTCGCGCTGGTCGGTGATGCCGATCGCCGCCACCGGTTGCCCCAGCTCGGTGATCAGCCGGCTGGTGACGGCGACCATCGACGTCCAGATCTCGGTGGCGTCGTGCTCGACCCAGCCCGGACGGGGGAAGTGCTGGGTGAACTCCTGGTATCGGAAGCCGACCGGCGTCCCGGACTCGTCGACGGCGAAGGCCCGCACCCCGGTGGTGCCGGCGTCGAGGGCGATGACCACGGCCATGGGCGCCGACCCTAACGGCCGGTCGGTAGGGTCCGGCCGACGATCGCGGACACGGAGGTGGCCGATGCGCCTCGGGGTGCTGACCAGCGGAGGGGATTGCCCGGGGCTCAACGCCGTCATCCGGGCGGTCGTGCGGAAGGTCGAGCGCAGCTACGACGGCACCGTCATCGGCTTCCTCGACGGCTACCAGGGCCTGATGGACGACCGGTACGAGGTGCTCACCGTCGACCGGTGCCGGGGCGTGCTGCCCCGGGGCGGGACGATCCTCGGCACGAGCCGCGAGCAGCCCTACGGCGTCGAGGGCGGGCTCGAACAGGTGCGGGGCACGATGGCGCGGCGCGGGCTCGACGGGCTGGTGGTGATCGGCGGCAACGGCAGCCTGGGCGCGGCCCGCGACCTCCACGACGACGGCATCCCGGTGGTCGGCGTGCCGAAGACGATCGACAACGACCTGGCGGTCACCGAGGTCACGTTCGGGTTCGACACAGCGGTGCAGACCGCCACCGACGCCATCGACCGGCTCCACACCACCGCCGAGTCGCACGACCGCGTGATGCTCGTCGAGGTGATGGGCCGCCACGTCGGCCACATCGCCGCCTGGTCGGGCATCGCCGGCGGGGCGTCGATGATCCTGGTGCCCGAGGAGCCGTTCGTGCTCGACGAGGTGTGCGACGCCCTGCGTCGTCGCCACGAGCAGGGCCGCTTCGCGTCGATCGTCGTGGTCGCCGAGGGGGCGGTGCCGGCGGAGGACAGCGGCTTCCGGCTCCCGGAGACCACCGTCGACCAGTACGGGCACCAGCGGCTCGGCGGCATCGCCCACGCGCTGGCGCCCGAGATCGAGGCCCGCACCGGCTTCGAGACCAAGGTCGTCGTGCTCGGCTACGTGCAGCGCGGCGGCACGCCGACCGCGGGCGACCGGGTGCTGGCCACCCGCTTCGGCGTCGCCGCGGCCGAGGCCTGCCACGACGGGGCGTGGGGGACGATGGTGGCCGTCGCCGCCGGCGAGATCCGCCGGGTCGACCTCCACGCCGCGGTCGAGGGCCCGAAGCCCGTCGCCGCCGACATCAACGAGGTCGCCAAGATCTTCTTCGCCTGACGGGAACAGGGGCTCGCCGCCGTCGCCGGCCCGGCCATCGCAACGGTCGTCGTGGAACGAGGCAACATGGAACCCGTGAGTACTATCGGCGAAGCGCTGCTGGCGGAACGTTCCCGAAGTTGGCGAGTCGGTGACCCGCGCATCACGCCCGACGCTGACATGGTCGCGGACCCCGATCCTCGCCGGTCACGACACGGATGTCTGACAGCATTCACGCCCCGGCACCGCCCAGGGGTACGGGTTCCTCGCTGAGAGCGACCAACAGGTGATGCGAGTAGGTCTGGGCCCCTGACTCAGAGCGGTTGACGCCCTTGTTGCGATCTCCGACTCTGAGCTGGTGATCGGATCGAAGGTACGTGCTCGACACCTGGTTGGACAGGTTGGGGGTCGATGGCGTCGACCGAAGCGGGCGCTCGGAGCGATTGTTACGGTGGTGGCGGTGCTCGTGTACCTCATGGGGTGCGGTCAGTCCTCGAGCGTCGATACCGGCGGCGCGCCGGAGGGTGCCTGGAACACGGTGGCGTTGCCGCCGGGCTTCCAGTCGGGTGACCTGGTGGCGACCGATCGGACGCTGATCCGAGTCGGCGGGAGCGATCCGGGCTCGGAGCCGGACGTTGAGACGAGGCGTCGTTCGGTATTGCTGGTCGATCTCGAGACCGGAGAGAGCAGCGAGGTTGACGCCTGGTCGGTGGAGGGCGCCGCGGTCGAGCCGGTCGATGGCGCGTCGCTCGATGGGGACCGGCTGGTGGTGATCGGCCGGACCTGCACCTCGACCGCGGTCGACGGCTCGTGCCAGCCCGGAGATCGCTCCAGCGCCGTGCTCGACCTGAGGTCGCGGTCGTGGACCGTGCTCCAGCTCCCACCGGGGGCCGACGGTCCCTTCGACGGCATGGATCGCTTGCTCGACGCACCGCTTGGCGAGGAGCCGGTCGCGGTGCTCGGCATCGGCGAGGGACGTCACGTCCGGAGCCTGGTGCTCGTGGGCGACCGGTGGGATGAGGTCGGTCCGGCCGTCGAGGGCACGACCAGCATGTGCCGCTCGGGAGGTGCCGTCCACGCGCTGCACGTCGGATCAGGGGGGCCGGCGGCGAGCGATCCGGCCGTTCCCACGGAGGTCTGGGTCGAGTCGCTCAGACTGGATGGTGGCGAGCCGGTTCGGGCCAATGCTCCGGCGGCCGTGTCAGGTAGGTTCGGCGGCGCGGGCGTCCACTTGGCCTGCGGCTCTGGTGACGTGTACCTCGCCTCGGCAAACCCCGCTATCGGCGAGGCTCCTGCGGAGCCCCTGGCGATCTGGCGTCTCGATGGGGAGGGCTGGAGCCCGTTGGCCGAAGGGGTGCCGAGCGGTCTCGCCGCGGCGAGTCTCCTGGGTGGCCCGAGGGGTGTGGTCGTCGATGCGGTCCGCGTCGATGTGGAGCCGATCGGACGAGCGCGTGAGGCCTACGCCCTCACCGGTGACACCGCGGTGGCCGTGGGGGACCTTGGCGAGCTGTCGTCGTCGGTCTGGTTGGGGGAAACGGGAGACCTCATCCGCATCACCCCCGATGAGGATCGATATGGCACGTCCTTCACGGGTCAGCGCTTGGAGGTGATCTCGTGATCCTTGGGCGCCCTCCTTCGGTGTTCGCGATGAGCCTTGTGGCGGTGTTGATGGCGTGGCCGATTCCAGGGGCCGCGCTTCCTTACGCCCATAGCGATGATGAACTGAGTGGCTCACGCTCGATCATCTCAGTCGCGACAGGCGCACGATCCGTTGGGTGGAGCTTGTCAAGGCCGCACCTCGTCACATTCAATATACGCGGCGGCAACGGAGATGCGACTACGGGGTTCAACGGAGATGCGACGGCTCTATTCAGCAGCAACACTGTCCAGAGCCGCATCAAGGCTAGGTGGCCCTATACCTATGCCATTGCCCTTCAGGAGGTCTGCGACAATAACTACAAGCAGATAGTCTGGGAGCTCGCGTTTGGATACACATCGGGCACCAATGGTTACCGTTTCAAGTTCGTTCAAAGCCTGAACCGATTTTGGAATTGGTGAGGCACCCCACCATACCTGCGGCGACTGGGAAGACGGTGGTGACCGAGGCGTCGGGGCTGAGCCTTCAACCTCGGAGCAAGCGCGATCCATATCCGCGCAGGGCGTGATGCTGATCGCCGGTCCGCGGGGTTGGACGTTCCGCCGGCTCGACCATCCGACCCGGTCGACCCGTCAGCCGTCCTCGGGGGCGAAGGAGGCGTAGTCGCTGCGGCCGACGGCGGGCTTGGTGCCCTCGTTGACGGTCGGGGCGTCGATCGGGTCGCCCCCGAGCGAGAACTGCACCTGCTCGATGCCCGGGAGGTCGGTGACGGTGAACACGACCTGCGCGTAGGCGGCGGTGGCGCCGGTGCCGAGCTGCTCCCACTCCTCGCTCATCTCGATCGAGATCAGGTCGTCGTCGACGCTCACCGCCACCGCGCTGGTGCCCGACGGGATGCTCGTCGTGAGCCCGCGGGCGGTGTCCTCGTCGAGGGGGGAGCCGAACAGCAGCTCGAGGGCCACCGTGGGGGTCGGCGGGCCGTCGATCGTGCGCTCGACGCGGACGAGCTGACCGCCGCGGTCGGCCTGGCTGAGGAAGACGCTGACCTGGTCGCTGCCGCCGGGCGGTGCGGTGGTGGGCTCGGTGGTCGTGGTGGCCTCGGCGAGGGGACGGGGGGCATCGTCGGTCGGGATACCGCACGCCGCCGACGCCAGGAGGAGCACGACCGCGAGGAGCAGCCGGACGGGGGAGACCCGGGTGCCGCGGGTCACGCGCGCCCCACCGGGAGCTGGACGACGAAGCGGGCGCCGCTCCGGCCGTCGGGGCGGTCCTCGACCCAGACCCGGCCGCCGTGGAGGCGGGCGTGCTCGGCGACGAGGGCCAGGCCGAGCCCGACCCCGTCGCCACCCCCGCTGCGGCGTCCGGCCCCGCCACCGCGGGAGAAGCGGTCGAAGATCCGTTCCCGGTTCTCCTCCGACACGCCGGGCCCTCCGTCCTCGACCGCGATCAGCACGCTGTCGCCGGCCGCCTCGACGGCGACCCGCTCGGCCCCGCCACCGTAGGCCTCGGCGTTGCCGAGCAGGTTGTCGAGGATGCGCACCAGCCGGCGCTTGTCCGCCCGGACCAGCATCCCGGCCAGGTCGGCGTCGACCTCGATCGCCGGCGGCTTCTCTGCCCGGCGCTGCGACACCGCCTGGCGCACCAGCTCCGGTAGCCGGACCTCCTCCAGCGAGAGGCGGGCGACGCCCGCGTCGAACCGGGAGATCTCCAGCAGGTCGTCGACGAGCTGCTGGAAGCGCGCCATGTCGGCCTCCATCAGGTCGACCGCGGAGCGCGACGCGTCGTCGGGCATCTCCTCGCGCCTCGTCGCCAGAACAGACACCGACGCGGCGAGCGTCATGAGCGGGCTGCGCAGCTCGTGGCTGACGTCGGACGCGAAGCGCCCGTCGCGGTCGATGCGCTCCTCGAGGGCCTGCGCCATGTGGTTGAACGAGGTCACCAGGACGTTGAGGTCCGGGTCCTCGGTGCCCTCCAGCCGGGTGTCGAGGCGGCCGCCGGCGATCGCCTCGGCCGCCAGGCCGACGTTGCTGAGCGGACGCAGCGTGCGGCGGCTGAGCCAGTAGCCCAGGGTGCCGCCGACCAGGGTGGTGATCACCGAGGCGGCGAGCAGCGACGCGGCGAGCGAGCGGAGGGTGTCCTGCACCTCGCCGAACGAGACGACCTCGTAGTACGCGGCGGCATCGTCGTTGATCGGGATGCCGACGACCAGCTCGGGGTCGCCGCCGACGTCGGTGATCATCCGGGCGGGTACGCCGTCGGCGACCGTCGCGCGCAGTTCGTCGGGGATCGCCTCGGCGCCGGTGGTCGGGCGCAGCGGGATCGGCCGCCACCCGTCGCCGTCGCGCACCTCGACGATCGGCCGTGAGCTGGTCGGGGTGCCCAGCTCGCCCATCGCCTCGCGGATCAGCTCGTCGACCGGGTTGGCGTCGACCTGCTGGGCGATCGTCTCCGCGTTCTGGCGGGCCTGCCGGGTGGCCGACGCCTCGCGCTGGTTGACCAGGTTCTCCCGGGTCAGGCCGAACGTCGCCCCCGCCATGAGGGCGGACAGCAGCGCGGTGGTCGCCGCGAACGTGAAGGTGATGCGGGCGCGGAGCCCGAGCCGGGCGGGCAGGGCGCGCCAGGCGCGCAGGCCGGCCACCGCGTCAGGTCTGGAGCTTGTAGCCGAGGCCGCGCACGGTGACGACGTGGCGCGGGTTGGCCGGATCGGCCTCGACCTTGGTGCGCAGGCGTCGGACGTGCACGTCGACCAGGCGACCGTCGGCGAAGTACCCGTGGCCCCACACCCGCTCGAGCAGGACCTCCCGCGACAGCACCCGGCCGGGGCTGTTGGCCAGCTCCAGCAGCAGGCGGAACTCGGTCTTGGTCAGGTGGACCTCGTCGCCGCCGCGGCGCACGACTCCCTCCTCGGGGACGATCTCGAGGTCGCCGAAGCGGAGGTGGGTGGCGCCGCTGTCGGTGGTGCGGACCCGGCGGAGCAGCGCCCGGATGCGGGCCGACAGCTCCTTGGGTGCGAACGGCTTGGTGAGGTAGTCGTCGGCGCCGGCCTCGAGCCCGGCGACGATGTCGTGGGTGTCGTCGCGGGCGGTGACCATGATGATCGGCACGTCGCTGAGGCGTCGGATCGAGCGGCAGACCTCGAAGCCGTCGACGCCGGGCAGCATGATGTCGATCAGCACGACGTCGCTGGGGGACTGGGAGAAGCGCTCGAGCGCGGCCTCGCCGGTGTCGGCCTCGTCGACCTTCCAGCCCTCGTCCTCGAGGGCCAGCTTCACCGCGGTGCGGATGCGCTCGTCGTCTTCGACGGTGAGGATGCGGGTCGCCACCCCTGCATCGTGCCTCATCCGGCGCTCCTCCGGGGACCGCGCGGCGCCACGGTCAGTCGAGCGGCTCGCCGCCGGCGACCACGAGGTCGGCGAGCAGGGGGTGGAGGGCCGGACCGGCGGCGACGATCGTGGCGGCGGGCAGGTCCTCGGGCAGGCGACGATGGCCGATCGCGGCGACGACCGCCCCCGCCTCCGAGGCGATGAGCGACCCGGCCGCCCAGTCCCAGATCTTGAGGTTGCGCTCGTAGTAGCCGTCGAGCCGGCCGCACGCGACCCAGCACAGGTCGACCGACGCCGCCCCGATCCGCCGGATGTCGCGGACCCGCGGCAGCACGTGGGCGACCACCGCCGCCTGGCGGGCCCGCTCGGCGGGGTCGTAGCCGAACCCGGTGCCGATCAGGGCGAGGGCGGGGTCGGCGACCGTCGTGCACGAGATCGGCTCGCCGTTGCGGGTGGCGCCCCCGCCGAGCACCGCCGCGAACGTGTCTCCGTGGAGCGGGTCGACCACGGCGGCGGCGGCGACCCGGCCGTCGACCTCGGCGGCGACGGTCACGTTGCAGCCGGGGATCCCGTAGATGAAGTCGACCGTGCCGTCGATCGGATCGACGATCCACCGCACCCCGCTGGAGCCGGCGCGATCGGCGCCCTCCTCACCGACGACGCCGTCGTCGGGCCGGGCGGCGAGCAGGTCGGCGACGAGCCGGGCCTCGACCGCCCGGTCGACCTCGGTCACCGGGTCGGTGGCGGAGGACTTGCTGGCGATGCGGAGGTCGGGCGCGCCGGCGCGGGCGCGGACGTCCTCGGCGGCCCGGGAGGCGACGGTCACCGCCAGGTCGCGGAGCGCCTCCCGGTCGACGGGGTCGGACACCGGGTCAGGACCGGCGGACGTCTCGCCGGCGCGGGGGCTCCCTGCCCTCGGCCGCGGCCCGGTCGACGATCGTCTGCCACTCGGTCATCGCCCGCAGCACCAGCACGGCGACGACGGCCACCCCGGCGGCCGCGGCGACCGCGCCGACGAGCCCGCCGACCGCCGGCCACACCGCGCCGCCGCTGGAACCGTCG
>Ga0123332_1003930_pt1 | contig 13309 bp, 10 predicted proteins | sample BioC12SIPDNA_4_FD_89958 | JGI IMG/M metagenome (GOLD analysis project Ga0123332, IMG submission 89958) | Anaerobic biogas reactor microbial communites from Washington, USA - Biogas_R2_A C12 SIP DNA | ecosystem: Engineered > Bioreactor > Anaerobic > Unclassified | place: Washington, USA...
AAGGGGACATTCTACTTTTTCGCTTTCCCCGCTTTCTTGCCATCGCCAGAGCCGGTGCGGAAAAGTAGAATGTCCCCTTTTTCAGGAGATCAGGCGTTCGTGGACATAGCGGCCGTTGGCGAGGGTAACCGCGTCGGGATCGGCTTCGGCGCGGGGGGATTCGTCCTCAATCATGATCCAGCCGTCATAATCAGCCTCGCGAAGCACCGCGACGATCGCCGGAAAGTCGATGGTTCCGCAGCCCATCTCAGTCCATCCGCCGTCGGCGGCCGTGTCCTTGAAGTGGACGTGGCGGACCAGCGGGGCGAAGCTTTGAAACATCTCGACCGCCTCCATGCCGCCCTTGGCGATGTGGCCGGCGTCAGGAGCCAGGCCGACCGCGTCGGAGTCCAGACCATCGAGCAGAACGGCATAGTCCTCGCGGGTCCGGAAAACCGAGCCAGCGGGCGAGTTGGGGTGGAACGCGCAGACGATCCCGCGATCGACGGCCCGGCGGCCGACGGCATTGAAGCATGAGATCGCGTTGGCCTGGCGGCGGCGAAGATCGGTTCGGTCGGCGCCCGCCATCTGGCCCAGCGCCAGCAGCGTGCCGGGAAAGTGCCGCAGGTAGGCGAACGCCTTGTCGGCTTCGCGCCGTTCGTCTTCGGTCTCGTCCTCGTTCCGCCAATCGAGGACCAGGCACAGGGCCCCGAGTTTCAAGCCCGTCCGCTCAAGCTCACGGTGCATTCGGTCAGGGTCGTCGTAGAAGCCGCCCATCATGCAAATCTCGGCTTCGATGCCGCGCATGCCGGCTGCGGCCACCACGGACAGGATATGATCGATCCGGCCCGCATACCTCTCCGCCGACATCTGCCACGTGTAGGTCTGGCAGCCGAACTTCATGTGCCGATCCCATTCAGCGAGACCATGTATTCCTTCTTGTACCCCTTGGCCATCGCCCGCAACTCGCCGATGTTATCGATGACCTTGGCGAAGACGTCCAGGTACGTCTGCATGTCGGCTGTGCTCTTGGGCGCCATGGTCATCCGCTGATGGAAGTTGATCTCCTGCCGCACCAGGCGCTCGGTCACCGGCAGCGACACTTGTGCATAGTCCGGATGCTTCTCGGCCAGCGGGCAGAGGAACGGACAGCCCTTGCCGTAGAGGTTTCGCTCGCGGAACACCGGCCGCTGATGGATCGCCCCAATATCCAGATCGCCGCCGCCGTCGAACAGCCGCGAGTTGCCGCTGCTGGTGGTGTTGGTAACGGCCATCCGGACGTGTCGGTGCCCACCAGCAGGATGTTCCAGATGCCCTGCTCGTTCAGCAGCGTCGAGGCGTGCGGCGTCCAGGTCACCACCCAATCCTCCGGCCCCGCCGCCACCGGAGCGGGAATGTCGCAGTCACCGGTCGTGCCGAACCCGCCGCCGAGCGACTCTTCGACCATCTCGCGCCGCCAGACCTTGCCGCCGGGATTGAACTCGTCGCCGGCGGCTTCCGGGCCGGGCGCCTTGGGCGGACGCCACTGCCCCGGCTTGGGTGGAATCGGTTTCACCCGCGCCGCGATCTGCCGATACGCTGGGTAGTGCTCCGCGCACGGCCAGCCCGCCACAATGTACATGATCCGCAGCCCGATCCTCCGCGCCGCGGCGAAGAACGGCGCCATGTGCTCCTCGACCATGACCTTGCGGCGGGCGTTGAGCTCGTCGAAATACGGCTTGACCCGCGGCTCGCAGGTGTACTCCGGCGCGCCCGGATAACCCATCCCGGTGTTCGAGGTGTGCATGCAGATGATGGCCGTGTTGGCCGTGGTCAGGGCGAGTGCAATTTCCTTCTCACCCTCGTACGTCCTGGCCGGCGTCGCCGCCGACCAGTCGGCCCCGCGCCGGGCGTAGTACCGCGCGGGAAGCGAAAATGCTCTGGCGTGATCGGTCATGAGGAAATCCTGTCTCAATACGGTTCTACTCTCGACAAGCCGCTCGCCCGGAGTCTCGCCCTGTCATCGTTGCGGTGACCATGCTTTGACTTTCTTGCTCAGTTGCCTGACGCTGTAGTCGATGATCGTCCGGCCGTACTCGACGCTCGCCTGCCGCGGATCCATCTCAGCCATCGCGTTCCACAGTTCCTTCTTTTCAGCGCGGTAGCCGCTCTCCGGATCGAGAAACGGCGATGAGAGGTATGCGCCGGGGATGGTGTCTTTCGACTTCGGCAGCTTCTCCCGGTGAACGTTCTCGCCGTTCGACTCCAGCAGGATCGACGTCTCGATCTTGTCCGCGTGCAACGGCAGATCCTTGAGGTTCGGCTCGATAGCCCGCGCCTCGACCAGATACGCAAACACCTCGACCCGCGGGACCGGCCGAAGAACCGTCCGCTTCGCCTGCTCCGCAAACAGCTTCGCCGCCTGGCCGCAGAACGACGTCGTCGGCCCATGTCCGGGAAGCATGGCGATCGCGCCAAACCCGTACGAGGCGATTTCCATCAGAACCAATCCCAAATGCCGCACGAAGTGCTCCGCCTGCTCGTCATAGGTCAACGGGATTTCGTTCTTCCCGGACTCGCCCTTCGCGCCGCGCGGCTCTTGCGTGCCGTAAACGAACAGCGGCGACTGACTCCCGGTCAGCCTCATCTCCCGCCGATACCGCCGATGCCACTCCGCCCGATGCTCCGCCAGCCGGTAACGCACGTCGCCATAGACCACCGGCGGAAACACCACGCCTCCCGCCTTGCGGGCCGTCCGAATCGCCAGGTGCTCGACCGTCATCGCGTCGGTGCCGAACGGCAGATGCCCGCCGTGCCACTCCAGCGCGCCGACCGGCAGATACGCCATCGAACGCCGCTCGCAGCGCCACACCACTTCGGATGGAACCATGTAATAGAATCGCACTTCAGCCGCCATAACCGTCCTCTCGATCAGACCTCGATGCCCTCGCGCTGCGCCACCGCGCGGATGTGATCAGCCGCCAGATCGTACTCCTGCTCCGACGGCAGATGCTCCATCATCAGCGGAACCTCATGCCGCAGGCCGTCGAGCGCGTGAAGATAGGCTGCGTAGTCCAGATGTCCCGACCCAGGCCGCACCTCCCTTAAGATCACGCTGATCGACGGTTCCTCCAGCCAGACGTCCTTGGCGTGGGCCGAGACGATCCGGTCCCCGAACAACGCCACGCATTGCCGATCGAGGCCCTGCCCATCATCTCGATGGTCGGCGCCCTGGTCGATCCTCCGGCGACGATGGTCAACGCGGTCGGTGACAACGTCTCCAGCATGATGGTTTCCCGCTTTCTGGACGGGAAGCAGTGGATGAAAGGAAACAGGGAGTAAGGCCTCACCTCGATAGGATTCTCACGGAGGCAAGCCGGTCAAGCAGAGAGCCCTTCGTTGACCCCTCTCCCAGGTGCAGTTCGGCAACGCTCGTGCGGTTGATCACTCGAACAACTTCCGAGAAACCAAGCCTCTGACGGTAGCCCCACGCCGAATGCACGATGTACGGCCGACCGTCGACCATGCCCAGAAACATCGCAACGTGACTGGGGTTCCTGAACTTGAGGATGGTGATCCCGCCGACACCCCGGGCCTTGAGAAGCCCGAGTTTCTCTTGCGGCGCAGCGGCCTGAGCGAAGTCGGCGAGGAGCGTTCCGACCTGACACTGATCGCCCGAGTTTCTCGGCAGCGCCATACCGACCGTCGCGAAGACCTCCTGGAGAAATCGCGAACAATCCTGCTCGCCGTACTGGCCTCCCCAGCCGTACGGCGTGTCAAGCAGCTCGAACGCCTGCTCGATCACCACGCGCGGGGTATACGGTCGGAAACCCCGGTGAACGTCACAGGATCGCACATAGGCGTCCTTGGCCGTGAAGGAGCCGTCGTCGTTTCTGAACGGTATCACCACGCCAACGACGTCGCTGCTCTCCCGAGGGCCAAGAGGGAGCGCAACGCCCATTCGGATGTACTCGTGGAACTCCGTCAGCGACTCATCGAGGAACACGTCGGTCTTGGCCCGCGTCGCGACCACAAAGGAAGAATCCCGGCGGGTCAGATAATCCCTCAACTGCTCCAACGAACACAAGACGACATGATCCGCCTCGACCCAGCCGGCGCTCAAGTCGCTCTGGACGTAGTACCATTTTCCGCCGGCGCTTTCGTGAAGAACGGCAACGGCGGTCCCGAGATCCAGAGCGCTGTTCTGGAGTTCATCAAAGTCGATGTCGCCCGCAATGGCGTAAAGGCTCCGCGCCGTCGGCAGCAGACGCTGGTCCGCGAATCGCAGGACCAGGCCGTACCTGACATCCACATCGCAGGAGATCGATCTGAGATTCATGTTCCGCTGAAGCGGACCGTAGAATTGCTCTGCCGCCTTGCGCCCGTTGCCCATCAAAAGCGGCCGCTCGCGCAGACGGGCGAGTTGGTCCTCCAGTGAGGTTCTCAATTCCTCCCCGGGCACGCTGGCTGGAAACCCGGCGATGTCCTTTGTCAGCTTCAGCTCGCTGCGGATATGGGCGTTCAGATCGGCGATCTGCTCGGCGGAGAAGATCGTCTCGTCGGGACAGGGATGGCGGCCGATCCAGAACCCAGCCGTCTTCATCGACCGGGTTGTGTGCGGCAGTTGGCTTGGAGACGCATGGTAGAGCTTTTCGCGGCACGCGCATCCCGCGAGAGTGGCGGCGAAGCAGAAAGGCAACACGAACGTCACGAGAGGTTTCATAGCTGACTCACCATCCTGCACAACTGGCTGCAAACGATTCCCAGATAGGTCCCCAGGATGCCTCCAACGATCGCCATGAGCAGCCCCACGGTAACCAGGGCCGGCTGATAGACCCCCGCGACGACGGGCGCCGACGCGGGCCCGCCGATATTCGCCTGACTGGCGGTGACCATCAGGAACATCGGCGCCCGGAGCAGCCGCGAGGCGGCCAGCAGGAGCAGCGCGTGAATCGCCACCCACGTAAACCCGGCAACGACCAGAATTGGCACCGACATCATGTCCGCCAGATTCGCTCTCGCCCCGATGGCGGCCAGAACCAGGTACAGCAGCCCGTATCCCAGTTTCGACGCGCCGAACGGCTCCAGCCTCCTTACCGGCGTGAATGACAGGCCCACGCCCAACGCGGTGACGATCAGAATCGTCCACGTATACGTGGAGACGAGATTCCGGACCTCCGGCAGCGCCGCTCCCATCCAGGCGGCGACCCACGCCCCGGCGAACCCGACCGCGAAGATCACCACGGCGTGCTTGAGCGTCAGAGCACTCGTTCGAGTCTTCTCGGAAGATGAGAGCTTGCGGTTCAGTTCCTCCATGACCTGTGTGTTCGAACGGTTCCAGCGGTCGTAGAGGGACTGAAACTTGGCCAGCGCGATGAGCAGCCCCATCCAACTGTAGGCGACAATCGTGTCAACAACGATGATGGGCGCCAATATCTCTTCGGGCGTGCCGATCCCCTGTTGGACGGCGACCATGTTCGCGCTGCCGCCGATCCACGATCCCGAAAGGGCGCCGAACCCCAACCAGATGTCCGCGGGAAGCCACGGCTGGAACAGCAGCAGGACCGTCGGCCCGCCCAAAACAATCCCGGCGCTTCCGACAAGCAACATCGCCAGGGCGATTTTGCCAAGTCTCAGAATGGCGCGAATATCCACCGAGAGGAGCAGCATCACCAGGCTCACCGGCAAGAGGTGCCGCGAGATGAACGGATACACCTCGCTCTGCTGGGGAATGACGCCCAGCGTCGTCGCGACCATGGGCAAAAAGTAGATCCAGAACATCGGCGGAAGAACGTTGAAGAATCGTTTCGTCGGCCCGTACTCAGCCAGGTAAAATATGCCCCCTTCGATGACCAGCAGTGCCGTGACAACGCCGAACGGGTCGGTGATCAATTTCGCAGTGCTCCGATCAAGTGATGGTTTTTCCGGTCCGCGGCGACGGGTCAATAATCAACTGCGGCCCGTCGATTTTGATAGGGTCGAAGTTGTTTCGATGGTGCAGGAAATGTATCGAATCCAGATCGATGTAATCGAAGTCGCCCGTGCCCGCGGCACAGAAGATCCCCGCTGAGAGCCCCACCATCGTCTCCGTCATGCATCCGACCATCAATTTGAGTCGATGTTTCCTGGCCATCTTGATCATGTCGGCGGATTCCGCGATGCCGCTCTTGGCGAACTTGATGTTGATCCCGTCGCCCAGGCCATACCGGACCGCCGCCGCCAGATCCTCCGTGTCGAACACGGTTTCGTCGAGAATGATCGGAACGGGCGATCGGTCCCGGACATAGGCCAGGCCGTCATAGTCGCCTTTCGGCAGCGGCTGTTCGATCAACTCGATCTTGTACTGGTGCTTCTCGATGGCATCGATGAATCGCTGGAACGTGTTTCGCCGGTAGCCCTGATTGCCGTCCAGCCGCAGCACGAACCGATCGGTATGGTCGTTCAGGAATCGCTGCACCGCCCCGATCAGACGGCTGTCGTCGGCCAGATTCCCGCTGACCTTGAGTTTGAACGTCCGGAATCGCTTGCCGGCGGCAAATCGTAGCCACTTGTTCAGGACGTCGTCCTCGGTGATGAACGGTATGGTGATATCCGTCTCCAGCCGTTGGAGGCGTCCGCCCCAGAAGGCGTGCTCGCAGACCCCCTTGCACGTCAGCGACGCCCGAAACAACGCCGTCTCCAACCCCGACATGGTCATCGGAGTCGTCCTGAACCGTTTGCGGAGCGATCGGATCTTCTCCGGGTACTCATGCACCGGCGTGCCGACCAGATCCGGAACAACCTTGTCCAGAACCCGCTTGATTGCGGGTATCGTCTCATTCCGGATCGCAAAACTCGTCGGAACTTCGCCGAAGGACGACTCGCGCTGCCCGCCGCAATCAAAGCCGACCCGTACGATGACGCTTCTCGCGCAGTGCTTTCTTCCCAGCGACGTCGAGAACACGGTTCGCAGCGGTCGTGATATCTCCCGGAAGTGAATGTCCTTGATCAAATTCATGCACGCTGTCCTTCTGACACCAACACAGTGGTATACCTGACCCCTCATCCTCGACGCAACCCCAAAGTGACCGCATCCCTGATGGAGCCCAATGGGTTCTGATCGCCACACAAACAAGACGCGGCTTGACCGACATCTCGTCGACATTGGGCGGGTTGACCCCAGTGAAGCTTGCGCCGCCTGCTCGTGATCCCGCGGCAGAGCCTTCGGCCCGTCCGAACCAAAGTAGCACAGCCGGCCCCTGATCCTCTTGCAGTATGGGCCCGTGGGATGTAAAGTAAGCGGAAACTTGTTGATGCGGCTTGCTTCTTTGTAAGCGACATTGGCCGTGGAATACGGCCTCGACGCCAGAGACACAACCAGCAAAAAGCCGATTGCCGCGCAAGTGCTTGGAATATAATTGAGTTGCGCCCGTAGCTCAGTAGGACAGAGCAACGGTTTCCTAAACCGTAGGTCGCAGGTTCGAATCCCGCCGGGCGCGTTCCTTCCTCACGCATGCCCCCTTCGGCCTCGTCAGCCGCCGTGGGCGGCCGATTGACCGGAAAAGACGCACAAACGCCTCAATCAGGCTCGGAACCCCTTCCGCCGACACCTCACCCCACAAGGTGCGGCCGAACCACCTCCGCCATCCGGCAATACGCCTCAAACGTGATGTGCAGCCCGTCCGGCTGGGAGAACTCCGCCGCCAGTTGGCCGCTCCCATCGCGGACCGCCGCGTGGTAGTCCAGGAAAAACAACCCCTCATCGCCCGCCGCCGTCTCCCGCAGCACCTCGTTGATCCGCACGATCTTCTCCAGATACTGGACCCGACCGTCACCGTTCGGCACCGCCCGCAACGGTAGAATGCTCGACAAACCCACCTCAATCCCCCGTTCCCGCATCATCCCCGCCAACGCCTGAATGTGCGCGATAATCCGCTCTTCCGTCTCTTGAATCCCATTGATCCCGATCAGCATGAACACCCGCTGCGGCGAGTACGCGAACACGTCGTCCTCCATCCGATAGCGCAAACCGTACACGCTGTCGCCCCCGATCCCGCGATTCAGAATCGAATGGTTCGGAAAAAACTCCTGCACCGGCCACGCCGCCGTAATCGAGTCGCCGTAAAACACGTTCCGCACCGACCCGACCGAACTCCGCAGCCGCCGGAACTGCTCCACCTCCGCGTACCGCGGATACGTCGCATAGAACTTCAAAATACTCTCGGTATGCTCTTTCTCAAACATGCTCATCGCTCCTGCCCAATATTCATGGACGCTCTGTCGTCCGCCGCCCGTCGCAGGCACGCTCCCGCGCGATCCCGGGCCGCAGCCAGGACGGCGATTGTACGCTCCCTGCCACCCCGCAGGAAACCCGAATCCCCTTGAATTCCACCGCCGATCCATCTCTAATGATCCCGGCGGATAACCCGTCCCGTGGAATCCAGGAAGGCCAGCCTCCCTATGACGCCAGCAACCCAGGGCCTCCGAGCCTTGCTCAAATACCAGCTCCTGCCCCGACTGATCCACTGGACCGTCTCCGGCTGGATCGGAACCCTCGACCTGCGATTCGTCGCCGACGATCCCCCGTCCCTCCCGCACCGCGCGACCCGGCCCTACCTCTACGCCTTCTGGCACGAGACACTGCTCGTACCCCTGGTCACCCACGCCGACGTCGCCGTGCCCCTGATCTCCAAAAGCGCCGACGGCGAACTGGCCACCAGGGTCCTCGCCCGATTCGGCGGCGTCGCCGTCCGAGGCTCCACCGACCACGGCCGCAAAGACCGCGGCGGCCGCGAAGCCTTCTGGGAAATGACCCGCCTCGGAACCCAGCAACATCTGGCCGTCACCGTCGACGGGCCCGTCGGCCCGCGACGAGTGGCCTCAAAGGGGGCCGTGGGCATCGCACGACGCTCCAGAATGCCGATCGTACCCGCCGGAATCGCCTTCACGCGATCCTGGACCGTCGGACCCGCCGACCGCTGCCTCCAGATCCCCATCCCGTTCACCAGGGCCTTCGTCGTCATCGGCCGGCCCCTCGACACCGCCCGTCTGAGCCTCGAAGAAGGCACCCAACGCCTCCAGCAAGCCCTCGACGCCGTCCAGACCCGCGCCGAACGCATCGCCCAATCCCCCGCCGACCGACCCCGCACCTGCTCCCTCACCCAAATCCGCCGAACCGATAGCCCCACCATCCACCCGAAACCATCGGACACCCCTTGACACCCGCCGCCCTTTCCGCAAACTTGTGCACTGTCTCATTGGAGCATTTGTGGATGGGCTGACGGCCGAACTGCGTCTCAGCGAACGGAGCGACAGACAATGGATGATCAGGCGGTGAACTTCGGAGCCGTCTCAGCCGACGACTGGGGACGCATCGGCGATGAAGACCCGTGCGTGCCCCTCTCGGTCCTCTACGAATACGGCCAAATCGACCTGCTTCACCAGGGCGGCGGCGTCACCGCGCCACCACTCGTCTGGGGCAAAACAACCTTCCAGGGAACCGACGCCGTCTGGGGCGTCGCCGTCGACTGGGTCAAAGACCTCCTCGCCAACCGCCAATTCACCTTCATCTTCCGCTTCGACGAACTGCCGGACCTGATCCTGGCTGACCGCCACATCGTCTGGTCCCGCAGCCGCGATATGGCCAACGGCGGCAAAGTCATCTTCTCCTACGTGCCAGACCGCGACGGCCCGGCCCGCCTCGCCTTCCTCAAGGACCGCCGCTATCGCCCCGACGATCAACCCTCCGGCGGCATCCGCTTCGCCGAATTCTCCGCCTGCCTCGACCGCGGGCCCGCCGAGCCGGTCGCCTGCGACACCTACGATCAACTCGACTCCCTGACCGTCACCAAGATCCCTCCGCTCCTGGTCAACCGCGACTACTTCCAAGCCCCGCTCGTCGAACCCGACCTTACCCCGGTCGCCCCACAACCCTATCCGACGATGGACGTCGTGATCGTCCACGAAGGCATCGAATCCTACCTGCCCGCCATCGCCGTCTACTCCAACGCCTCGCCACAGGCCGTCCGCCACCAGATCGACCTGATCCCGATCCTCGAAGCCGCCGGTATCGACGGCGTCCACCTCTACCACCTCCCGGACGAACTCCTCGAAGCCCTCGCCAACTCCAAGCTCCGCGCCTTCATCGTCCCGACCTGCGGGGCCGGCGAGTGGTGGGGTCCGTGCGGATCCGAGTCCCACGCCACCCGGCCGCAGTACGCCGCCGGTCTGACCATGGCCAACCGACTCCTCGACCGCATCGACGACTGCCGCGTCTACATCTGGTTTCCCGAAGTCGAAGACCGCGAACGCGACCTGTTCAAAAGCCCCGCCATGAAAAACAAAATGGCCCAGGTCCAGTTCGGCCGCGGAACCGTCCGCTACGACGACACCACCGACAACGAATTCTGGGTCGAACGCACGATCGTCGAAGCCAACCGCAAATGGAAAGACGAGCTGTGGAACAGACTCAACGACCCCGCCCGCTGCACCGCCATCTACCAGGCCGGCAATCCCTTCGCCGTCGCCCACTTCGCCGCCGGCGGAGCCGAAATGACCGTCAACAAAGCCATCTTCCGCGGCTGCTTCAACGCCACCGTCGCCGCCGGTCGCGGCGCCGCCAAAGCCCACAACCTCCCGCACGGCTTCGACTACGACCCGTGGAGCTGGCGATTCCGCATGAACCACCACCCGCTCGAGTGGCGACAGGGCCTGCGGGTCTACCTCCACGCCGGTGCCAAATTCCTCTTCCACGAAGGCACCCTCTTCCGCCGCGACGCCGACGGCCGCGTCAAACCCACCGAAACCGGCCGCGAATTCTGCGACGCCGCCCGCTACGCCCGCCGCCATCCCACACTCGGCCCGCAGATCGTCAAAATGGCCGCCATGCACGGCGCCGGCGAATGGTCCCACCTGCGTCTGCCGCGCTTCATGCCGCAGCTCCAACAGGACATCAATCCTCCCGACTGGGAAGTCCTGCGCTACCGCGACTGGAAACTCCTCGACGTCTTCTTTCCCAAAATCGGCGGCTACATGAGCGGCCGCTTCGACCGCCTCATGACCGGCACGCCCTACGGCCCGCTCGACGTCATCCCGTGGGATACGCCGCTCGAAACGATGAAGGACTACGAGTTCGTCTGCGCCCTCGGCTCCAACGGCTGCGTGCCGCGACAGCTCGAAACCTTCATCCGCTACGCCGAAACCGGCGGCCGCCTCGTCCTCGCCCTCGGCCAGCTTCGCGATCAAAGCCTCGAACCGCGCCAAATCATCCAAGCCGACCTCCGGCCGCTCGCCGGCGTCATCGTCGATCCGCAGACCAACCGCGTCACCCTCGACGGCGGCGAAATCATCCACCGCTTCCCGGACGGTTCCATGATCGTCCGCCACCGGCCCGGACGCGGCGAAGTCATCCTCTTCACCACCTACGCACTGACCACCCTCGGCGAAGATCAGCCGCGGCGAATCCTCCGCCAGCTCGGCGAACGCGCCCGCTTCGTCCAATTCGAACCCTTCTCCGACTGGCTCGAAGTCATGGCCAACCGCAAAGGCCGCAGCGTCTGCCTGAGCCTCTTCCATCACGGCCAGATCGGCTTCCCCTCAGGCACCGGCCAAAAAGACCCGCCGTGGCAGGGCACGGTGCGGATCGACCTGGCCAAGCTCGGCCTCGATGCCGATGTCATCGCCAAACGGGTCGAAAACGGCTGCACATTGGCCGATGCGCCCGCCCGCATCGAAAACAATCAACTCGTCTTCCAGCCCACCATTGACCTCTTCGCCGAATTCGTCCTCGGCCCAGCCGACCGCGTCGAGCACGACTTCTACGCCGACCAGGAGCCAAACGCATGATCCCCGATCTCGTGATCGCCGAAAACGGCCGCAGCAACTACGCCATCGTCGCGCCCGCCGAGGGCGACTTCGCCGCGACCCAACTGCGCCAATACCTCGAATCCATCACCGGCGCCGTGCTGCCCATCGCCCGAAGCGCCGACCGCCCCTCCATCCGACTGCGCAAAAACGGCGACTCGGATCGCGACCGCTTCGCCGTCCGGGTCGAACGAAGCGACGTCGTCATCGAAGGCGCCAACTGGCGAAGCATCCTCTACGGCGTCTACGCCTTTCTCGAAACCTGGTGCGGCGCCCGCTTCTTCTCGCCGCAGTTCGAACTTGTTCCACAGCGGTCCAAGCTCGCCATCCCAGCCGAGTCTCGACTCGAGCGAACCGCCGACTTCCAACTCCGCCAGATCCGCCTCGAACTCTCCTTCGACGCCGAAACCGTCGACTGGGCCGCCAAACAGGGCTTCAACAGCATCACAGCCGATTTCTGGCTCTGGGAAAAACCCCAAGCCCCCGACGTTATCGAAGCCGCACGCGCCCGCGGCCTCATGACCGACGCCTCCGGCCACGGCATGTTCCATCTCCTGCCCGCCGCCGACCACTTCAACCACCATCCCGAATGGTTCCCCCTCGTCAACGGCCAGCGAATGCCCATGCGACACACCGGCGACAACCTCTGCTACGCCAACCCCCAAGCCGTCGACGCCCTCGCCGACAACCTCCTCGCCTTCTGCCGCCGCTTCCCGCAAATCCAAAACGTCAACCTCTGGCCCGGCGACGGCGGATACATCTGCGCCTGCCCGCAATGCCGCGCCAAACCCTTCATGGAACTCTACTCCGCCGCCATCCGCCGAATGGCCGACCGCGTCCGCGCCGAACGCCCCGACCTCCGAATTGGCCAGCTCGCCTATAACTTCGACGCCACCGACAAGACCTGCCCGATGATGCGCGTCCCGCCCTCCGACGACCCGGTCCCGACCATGTTCGCCTTCTGGGGACAGGACCTCACCATCCCCCTCGACCGCAACGACGAACCGTCGCACCGCATCATCCGCGGCTACATCGAGGAGTTCTGCCGCCGCTCGCCCGGCCTCGGCTCGATCTTCTCCTACCACACCGACACCTACGCCAACTCCAACCTCTGCCCGCTCTTCGACGCCGCCCTGCCCGGCGAACTGGCCTGGTACAAATCGCTCGGCGCCGACGAACTCTGCCTCCTCTGGATCCCCTGGAACAGCGAAAGCCCGCAGGACATGCGCTGGATCGCCTGGCAGAACGGCGCCCTCTGGGCCCGCCTCGCGATGGACCTGAAATTCGACGTCGCCGCCTTCCGACGCGACTACCACCGCGCCGCCTTCGGCGAACAGCACTGGCAGGACGGCGCCGCACGATGGACCCAGCTTAACGACGCCCTCGCCCGCCTCTGCCCACTCATCTTCCCCTTCGCGCCGCCGCGAACCTCCGACGCCTGGGGCTGCGCCTTCAGCCGCGACGTCCTCGCCTGGTCCCTCGAAACCGACTACGGCGAACCGGGCCGCCG
>Ga0123332_1003934_pt1 | contig 13297 bp, 14 predicted proteins | sample BioC12SIPDNA_4_FD_89958 | JGI IMG/M metagenome (GOLD analysis project Ga0123332, IMG submission 89958) | Anaerobic biogas reactor microbial communites from Washington, USA - Biogas_R2_A C12 SIP DNA | ecosystem: Engineered > Bioreactor > Anaerobic > Unclassified | place: Washington, USA...
CCCCATGTAGGTGGCCTGGATCGGGATGAGCAGCAGCCCCCACTCGTGGAGGCCGTGGGCGATGCCAAAGCCGGCGAGCCACGGCAGGTGGCGGGCCAGCTCCAGCCGGCTGTGCTGCCGCGACTGCAGCGCCACGCCCAGGCCCAGCACGAAGAAGACCTGCCCGTAAGCAAACAGGACAAGCTGATAGTTCAGGTCAAAGAAGCTGCGCAGGTTTTCGACCATCCCTTAAGGTAGCGGTACTCCTGTGCCGCCAAGCGGCTCGCCAGAGCCGCCACTGCACGCGCCCCCGCGTTCCGGCGCGGTGGGGCCCAGGCGATAGTGGCGGATAAATTTGTCAACGTGCGGGTCGCGGGCCGTGCGCGCCTCCAGCTGCACGCCCCACGCCGTGAGCACGATGGGGCTGCGCTGGCCCGGATTCGGGCTCAGGATGAGATAATCCTGGGCCTGCACCCGTTCCTCCAGCGCCGCCACTTCGGCCGCCGGCAGGTCGGGACGATAGCTGATCCACACGGCGCCGTGCTCCAACGAGTGGTGGGCCTGCGCTGCCTCCACCGGCTCGCGGTAGACGCCGCAGTTGAGCCATTCGTCGCCGTGCTCGTGCTCCGGCTCGGCCAGCAGCGTGAGTCCCGGCAGCACGGGCGCTTCCACAGCGCCGGCAAAGAAGAAGAGCCCCAGCGCTGTCACGAGCAACGCCGCCAGGAGCAACACCTGCAGTGTCGTCAGCCGTTGCGCGCCGGCGCCGCCTCGCCGCATGCGGTCCGCAGACCATACCTCTTCCGGCTGTAGGGCGACCCGGTACAGATTCCTTTCAAGCGAAGTCACACGTTCTCTCCAGTATAATCGTTTCGGCGGGCGCTACAAGCTCGCCCTTCGCTAGATGTGGCGCGATTTTCTCAAATCGCGCGCTGCACGGTGGGGAGGAGCGACTTGGAAAAATCGCGCTACTAAAAAAAAGGCCGGGCGGCGTCCCCGACGTCGCCCGGCCAAAACTCCTAACACCTCTTCCCGGTAGTATGGGCGGGTTCTAGATCCGCCCCCACCTAGTCGCCTGCTGCCGGCTCGCGGACCAGCCGGGGGGCGCGCTCCTGTTCGACCTCTTCGACCGGCTTGCCGTCCCACGGCGTGCCCAGCCAGCTTAGCAGGAAGTAGTCAGCTCCGATGTAGCCAGCGATCTTCCAGGCCAGGATGAGACCCACGGCGATGACGAAGAGCATCGGGTTGGTGCTCGCGCTGCCGGCCATCATGAAGTTCCAGTTCATGAAGCCGCTGAAGAAGGCGGCGATACCCGTGAAGGCGCCGATAATCAGGGCGATGCCGATGAGCAGCTCGCCATAGGCCACCAGCTTGGCGAACCAGGTGTACGCCTCGGCGTCGAGCATCGCTTGCAGGAAATTGCGATACCAGTCGAAGGCGATGGCCGGACGCCCGTCGTCGGGGATGGCGACCGCGCCGGTCCAGAAGCCCTTCAGCGCCTGGCCCGTCTGCACCCACGCCGGATTCTGGATTTTGCCCAGGGCCGCATGAACCCACTGGTAGCCCAGCCAGACGCGCAGCGCCAGCCAGACGACCGACATACGGGGATCATTAAAAAGGAAGCGCGCGATCGGCGGGTCCTGAACAACCATACCTTTGCGAGTGACAACCTGTTGCATTTCCTATCTCCTCATGGTTTTGCTTATAACTACCATAAGGATAGCTAATGCCCGCCGGCCCCGTAAGGGTCGCCTGTCCCATTTTATCTGGGACAGGTGACCCTATTCGCACGGAGCGCGCCTGCCATCCTGGCAGGCAGCATCCCTGCCCGCAACGATGTAGCGCGATTTTTCAAATCGCGCACTGTGCGGTGGGGAGCGATTTGGAAAAATCGCTCTACAAGAAGGACGCTGAAGCCCGCGCTCCGGTTCTAGGCGAATGCAACCTGCCGGCGCAGGAACTGGGCGTTGATGGCGACGACGATGGTGCTCAGGCTCATGAGCAGCGCGCCCACCGCCGGGGAGAGGACAATGCCCCACGGCGCCAGAATACCCGCCGCCAGCGGCAGCGCGACGACGTTGTAGCCCGTCGCCCAGACGAGGTTCTCGATCATCTTGCGGTAGGCGGCGCGGCTCAGCGCGACGATGTTCACCACGTCGAGCGGGTCGCTCTGGACCAGGATGATGCCCGCCGAGGCCACAGCGACGTCGGTGCCGCTGCCGATGGCGATGCCCACGTCGGCGCGGGCCAGGGCCGGCGCATCGTTGACGCCGTCGCCGACCATCGCCACCTGCTTGCCCTCCCGCTGCAGCGCGGCGACCTTCTCCTCCTTGTGCTGGGGCAGCACCTCGGCGAAATAGGTGTCGATGCCCAGCTCGGCGGCGACGCTGGCGGCAACCGCCTCGGCGTCGCCGGTCAGCATCGCCACCTCCACGCCCATCTCGTGCAGCCGCCGCACCGCCTCGTAGCTCTCCGGCCGGATGACGTCGGCGAGGGCGAAGGCGGCGACGGCCTCTGCCTGCCCGCCATCGCCGTCGCGTACCAGGGCGACCACCGTCTGCCCCCGCTCCTCGGACGCCTCCCGGAAGCGGGCGATGGCTGCGGGCACGCCGGCCGAAAGGCTCTCCACCAGGCGCGGGCCGCCGATGTGCAGCACCTGCCCGTCGAGGCGGGCGCGGATGCCCTGCCCCTTGATGGCCTGGAACTCCTCGATGCCCTGCGGTAGGGCCAGCCCGCGCTCGTCGGCGCTGCGGCGGATGCCCCGGGCGATGGTGTGCTCCGAGTCGCCTTCCAGCGCCGCCGCAAGGGCCAGCGCCTCGTCCTCGTCCAGCCCCTCGGCCGTGGCGATGCCGACCACGCCGAACTCGCCACGGGTCAGGGTGCCGGTTTTGTCGAAGATGACCGTGTCGATCTGCCGCGCCTTCTCCAGCGCCAGCCGGTCGCGCACGAGCACGCCGTTGCGCGCGCCCAGCGCCGTGGTGATGGCGACGACGAGCGGGATAGCCAGCCCCAGCGCGTGCGGGCAGGCGATGACCAGCACCGTGGCGACGCGGGCGACGACGTCCACGTTGAAGCCCGTCGCCAGCGTCCAGGCGACAGCCGTGATGGCGGCGACGCCGAGGGCGATGTAGAAGAGCCAGCCGGCGGCCCTGTCGGCCAGAAGCTGGGTGCTGCTCTTGCTCTGCTGCGCTTCGGCGACGAGGCGCATAATGCCCGCCAGCGCCGTCTCGTCGCCCGTGGCGGTGACGCGCACGCGCAGGCTGCCGTCGCCATTGATCGTGCCGCCGATAACCGTGTCGCCCGGCCTTTTGCTCACGGGGCGGCTCTCGCCGGTCACCATCGCCTCGTCCAGGTCGGAGTCGCCTTCGACCACCTCGCCGTCGGCGGGGATGCTGGCGCCGGGCCGCACCAGCAGCAGGTCGCCGTTGCGCAGCGCGGAAACGGGCACCACCTCCGTGCTGCCGCCGTCGGTGATGCGCTCGGCCGTGTCGGGCATCAGCCGGGCCAGCTCGTCGAGGGCGCGCGAGGCCTGGCGCACGCTGCGCATCTCGATCCAGTGGCCGAGCAGCATGATGTCGATCAGCGTCACCAGCTCCCAGAAGAAGGTCTCGCCCTCCGGCAGGAAGAGGGCCGCCAGGCTGTAGACGAAGGCGACGACGATAGCCAGCGAGATGAGCGTCATCATGCCCGGCTGGCGGTTGCGCACCTCCGGCACGGCCATCTGCAGGAAGGGCAGGCCGCCGTAGAAGAAGACGATGGCGCCGAAGACGGGCGCGATCCACCCGGCGAGCGGGAAGTCGGGCGCGGTGAAGCCGAACCATTCCTGCAGCATCGGGCTGTAGACGAGGACGGGGATGCTCAGGAGCAGCGAGACCCAGAATTTGCGGCGGAACATCTCTTCGTGGCCGGTGTGGTCAACGTGCGCGCCGTGCCCGCCGTCGCCGTGACCCATCGCCGCGTGGTCGTGGGCGGCATGTTCGGCGGCGGCGTCCTGCGGGTGGTGGTGCTCGACGTCGTGGCCGTGGGTTGCCCTGTCCATCGCCTCGCCGGGCAGCGGTTCGTCCATGTGGTGCTCGTGGTGGGCGTGGTGGTTCTCGGCGGCTTCCTGCGTGGCCTCGGCCGGCGGCGTGTGCTCCTCGTCCCCGTGGTGGTGCTCGTCCATCCTGTTCTCCTCAGCTGGTGTCACACATACCAGATTGTTGCTAATAATCTTATCGGATCGTGAAACCCGCCGCGAGGGGCAGATGGCTCAAGCTAACGCAGGTCAAATGGCGGGGATGGCAGGCTCAGTCCGTATCTACAGACTCGCTGGCAAGAATCTCGGCAACTTTTGCGCTCAGTGCAGGTACCTCACCCATGCCGGAGAGAAAGCGAGCGATGGCATCGGCAGCTTCGACCATATCCTGCAGGTAGAGGATCTCACGCCGCATAGATTTCGTGGCTCGTCGCCAGCACCTCTTCACGGATGAGCGGCTTGAGTCCTCGCTCGGGCACCATATCGACTGGCCGGTTGAGGAGAGCACTTAGTTCGCGCTGCAGGCGGGCCAGCGTGAGGAAGCTGACCCGCGCGCCGGGCAGAAACGTAACAAGCATATCGACGTCACTACCCGCCTGGAAACGCTCGGCGTTGAGGACAGAGCCGAAGAGCGCCAGCCGTGCAACATGATAGCGCCGGGCAAGCCGGGCAATCGCTTCGGCAGGAAGTTCGAGGGCCCGGCGCAATCTTCTGGTGGCTAGTTATACCGTCGCCGACGCCCCTTCCACCGGGTAGCCGGCCTCCTCCCAATCGGCGAGGCCGCCGGCGTAGTAGCGCACGCGGCGGAAGCCCCGGCTGGCGAGGCGCTTGGCGGCCAGCCAGCTCACCGGGCAGGGCATGCCGGAGCAGTAGACGACCAGCTCCTCGTCCGGGTTGAGGCTGTCCAGCGCCGGGCTGCCGTAGGGGATATTGATCGAGCCGGGGATGTGCTTGCGGGCGAAGGCGTTTTCGTCCAGCACCATGATCAGCTTGAACGGCGTGCCATGGTCCAGTCGCTCTTTCAGTTCCTCGCGCGTAATCACGTCCATCATCTTCCTCCTGCGTATCATTGTCTATCTACACAGAAGGATAGCGGCGCCGCGTCCCCTGTCCGTCGCCGTGGGCGTGCCCTGTTGTCTGAACTGTGATTCGTCTAGCAACGATGTAGCGCGATTTTCTCAAATCGCGCGCTGCGCGGCGGGGAGGAGCGATTTGGAAAAATCGCTCTACATGGATATGCGAATCAAAGTCCATCAATCAATCACACGAATCACAGTTCAAAACGACACCGCCGGTTCCGGCGGCGGCACCACGGCGGAGACTCCCTGCCCCAACCTTAGGCCGCCCGTCGCCGCCAGCTCGTCGTAGGCCGCCACCAGCGCGGCGCTGAGCAGCCGGTCGTCGTGCAGAGGCTGGCGCCCGGCCGGCGTCTCCACCGTTACGCCCTCGGGCACGCCCCAGCGCAGGTGGCGCTCGAAGCTGCCGCCGGGAGGCAGCTCGTAGAGGCAGTGGGCGGCCTGAAGGAAGAAGAGGGACGAGTCAGTGGGCAGTTGGTAGTGGTCAGTGGTCAGTGGGTCGTCCACCGCCAACTGACTACTGCCCACCGACAACTGATCACTGTCTGCCCAATACTTGAAGCGGCCCGTCTCGACGATGCTGAGGAAGCGGCTGCCCAACTGGGCCTTGCTCTGGGCGGTGAACTTGAACGGCGTGACGCGCCCCGGCCCCAGCGCCGCCGCCAGCCAATCGACCAGCCCTTCGCCTACGCCGGTGGCATCGGCGACGAGGTGTGCGACGCGCCAGTGGTGCAGATAGGCGAGCAGCCGCTGGACGAGCGCGGGCCGGCCGGGCGCATCCTGGAAATGGCGGCTGCCGTGGTCCACGAAGACGTCTACCGCTTCGTAGAGGGGCAGGTGAGCCGGCGAGCCGTCGCTCCGCGCACTGCTCAGGCGGAAGATGGTGCAGACGGTGTAGTCGCGGCCCGGCGCGGCGAGCTGGGCCACGGGGTCGGTGCTGGCCTCGTCCTGCCCGGCAACGTCGAGCGTGGCGATATAGGTATGGTACGGGCGGGTTTCAAACCCGCCCGTACCGGGGACGGATTCCGGCCCGTGCAGGCGCGGATGCTCGCCGCGCATCAGCGCCAGGCGGCGCGGCGAGAAGAGGCCGGCCTCGCCGTCGAGCGGGCGCAGATAATATTCACTCTGCACGATGGGGTGGCGGCTGCCCAGCCGGCGCTCCTTCCCGGCGAGGAAGTCGCCGTAGGCCGGATTGGCGGCGATGACGGCGGCGGGCGGCACAAGGAAAACGCGGCGCACGCCGTCCTCTGCTGCCAGCCGCTCCAGCGCCTCTTTCTTCTGCCAGAGGGCATCGTGGCGGTAGCGCACCGTGCCCAGGTAGAGCGCCGTCGCGTTGTGCGCGGCGCGCATCGGCTCGAAGACCGCTTCCAGATGCGCGGCGTCGTGGTCCTGCAGCTCGTCCACCGCGAGCAGCCAGTGGGCCGTCTCGCCCCGGCTGAAAGCGCCGGGATGGCTGCTGAGGAAGACGACGCTGGCCCGGCCCAGGCTGCGGCGCAGCGGGCGCGCTCCCTTGCGCCATTGCCCGCGGTCCATCGGGTTCTCCAGCCGCGCCTCCAGCCGCTGGATGCCGCGCCCCAGATTGTCGCCGATGGCGGCGTAGACGATCTGCCCGCGCCGGCGGCGCAGCAGATTGAGCAGGTAGACGAGCAGGTGGGCGACGGCCTCGTTCTTGCCGCTCTGCCGGGGGAAGACGAGCAGGAACTCGCGCCCCTGCCGCTGCAGCACGCTCTCGGCGACGGCGGCGAGCGGCGCGAGCTGGTAGTCGTAGAGCGGCATGCCCAGCACGCCGGCCGAAAAGAGGCGCATGTCGCGCAGGATGCGCTTGTAGATCGCTTTGTCGGACGTCATCGTCGGGTGTCAGACGTGCGGGCTGGCGCCCCCATTTCTGAACTGTGATTCGTTTGATTTGACGATTGGCTATGATTCGTGGCGCGGGCAGAGGCCTCATAGTCAATCAGGCCATCAGGAAAATCACAGTTCAACCAAACAGCCGCTCCAGCACCATCGTCAGCGCGGCGCCGACAATCGCCAGGGTCAGCCAGTCCACGCGCTTCTTCAGCTCCTCGTAATCGCGTCGCAGCGACTGGTATTCGGCCAGGATGAGCTGCTCGAAGGGCGTCGTCGGGCGCAGGTCGAGCGGGGGTCGCGGCGCGCGGGCCGCACGACGCCGCTGCAGCGCCGCTTTCAGCCGGCTCTCGCCAGGGTCCGGTTGCGCGCCGTTCATAGCTCCACGCCCCATTCGGTCGCCAGCTCGTCCAGCGCCTGGCCGATAGCCCCGGCAATGCCGTCGGAGGCGGCGCCGCTCAGCGCGCGCTGGTCCCGCAGAAGCTGGGCCACCGTCTGCGTGCCGCGGAAGGCCAGCGGCGCCAGTTTCGCCAGCGCCGCCGCGTCCAGGTCCGGATTCTCATGCAGGTAGAGGAGCAGCCGGCGCAGGATAATGCGCGTCGTGGCGATTTCCTCGTCCAGCCCTTCCTCCTTCGCCAGACGGCGCAGGTCGGCCATCTCCTGGCGGCTGAAGGCGACGCGGTAGAAGGCAGGCCCAGCGTCGCCCCCCTTCCTTTTCCGGCGCGGAACGCCGCCTGCCTCTACCCCACCATGCTGGTAGCAGAGCGGCGGGTCGCTGCCAATCATCGCGCGGCCCATGCAGGGGCGCCCCCCTGTCGTCGTTCCCGTACAGCGTCTCGATCTCTCCATCTTCTCTGAATCCCTGGCTCCATCTGAGTGCGGTAGCCCACCCTCTTGAGCCAAAGGTAGCACATATGTTCTAATTGCGTCAAGAGGGCCGGGCGTTAAGAAGAGGTGAAGGAAGCAGTGGGAAGCTGGAGGTTTGAGGTTAGAAGTTGGAAAGACGGCGGCGCTTCTGGCTTCCATCCTCTAACTTCCAGCTCCCAATTCGTGTCTAATTGAGGGCGCAAAAGGAGGGACCACTGATGAAGAGATCCGCATTCCTGGCTCTGGCGCTCCTGCTGCTCGGCGGCTGTGCCAGCGCAACGCCCACGCCATCGCCCGAAGGGCTGGCCGTCTACCTGCTCGCCGAGGAGGGGCCGGCCGCGCTCCTGGAAGGGGTCGCCCTGGACGATCTGGCGCTGGCCGAGACGCCGATCATCGGCCCGGCCGACATTCGGGCCTACGACGCCGCGACGCACACGATGAGCATCTCCGAGGAGGCCATGGCCCGCGTGCGCGCGCTGTTCGAGCCGCCCGTGCCCACCGGCGGCGTTCCTTTTGTGATGACCGCCAACGGCGAGCGCATCTACGCCGGCGCATTCTGGACGATGCTTTCCTCGCTCAGCTACGATGGCGTGGTCATCCTCGACCCGCTGCCGCTCAGCTCGGTCATGCCCGGCGACCTGCGCATCACGCTCGGCTACCCCGCGCCGGAGCTCTTCACCGGCGAAGACCCGCGCTCCGACCCGCGCATCCTGGAGGCGCTGGAACCGTAGACGAAACGGAGCGCGGGCTTCCAGCCCGCATCGCATCCTTCACCGTTCAGAAAGCGAGAACTGGCAGGAGGAAATAATGAGCACAGAAGAGCAGGGGTACGACAGAGAGGCGTGGCGAAAGCGGATGGACAAAGGGCTGGCGGAGCTTCTGGCGCTGATCGACCGGCACTCGCTGCAGGAGATGCTGGGGCTGCCGTACGAGCGCTTTGTCAGGCCGTTCGACGGCAACTGGGGTTATCCGATTGCGGCCTACGTGCTGGGCAATACGGAGGACCATTACGAGGAGCACGGGAATTACATCCGCGCAATAGTCGAAGGGGCGGCGTCCTGAGCGGGCTGGAAGCCTGCCGGCCAGCATGGCCGGCGCGATCCTTTGGTTACGCCCTCGGCGCGTCGCGCACCAGCTCCACGACGTCGCCGCTCTCGCGGTGGCTGACCCAGGCGTCGGCGCCCATGACGTTGGGCCGGAAGCTGTAGTCGTACTCGGCGGCCCGCTCCGGCGTCCAGCCCGCCTCCTCCAGCCGGCGCATCAGATGGCCGTCAATCCAGAAGATGATCTCCTCCACGCCGACCTCGCCGCCGCCGGCCGGGTTGTAGCCGCTGTACTGCGGGTGGCGCCAGCGGAAGGCATCCTCCAGCCGGTTCGGATCTTCCTCGACGTGCAGGCAGTGGCCCAGCTCCAGCTCCAGCGGCGCGGCGCTCTCCGGGCGCCTGTCGCCCAGGTTGCTCACGGTCAGCCCGCAGCCGCCCGGCATGGGCGAAAAGGTGAAGGTATAGCTGCCCTCCGGCCCGTACCAGGGCTCGGCCGTTCCCGGCGCCGGCAGCGTGTCGATCTCCTGCTCGCCATAGCTCTCGCCGATCCGGCCGGCGCGCGCCCGCCCGCGCTTCGCCAGCTCCCAGGCCAGAATCTCGTCGTTAACCTGCTGCTGCCAGCCCTTGATCGTTGCCACGACGGGCTGGTCGATATGAAAGGTCAGATAGAGCATCGGTCCTCCTGCTCGCCGGCTGCCTCTGTTCCCCGTATCTAACACCAGTTCTATTAGAAGCGCGTAGGGCCGGGCCAATATAGTTGGCAGTGGGCAGTGGGCAGTGGCCAGTAGGTAGTTGGAAGCTGGAAGTTGGAAGCTGGAAGTTGGAAGCTGGAAGAGCTAAAGGCTGACAGCTAAAAGCTAAGAGCTGAGAGCTGTTAGCTTTTCGCGGACGAGGCTCTTCACTTTGTGCTCGATCTTGATCTGCTTGAGCAGCGCCGCGATGTCCTCCACCGTCTGGAAGCGCTCGCGGTCGAGCAGAAGCTGGCGGGCGGTCTGGATGACGAGGCGCTGGCCCACGGCCCGCTGCTGCAAATCGGGGATGCGCGAGAAGTCGTAGCTCATGCCGGGGTCGTAGATGCGGCTGAGGGCGAGAATCGCCGCGTAGCCCGCCGCATCCTGCAGAATGCGCCGCAGGTAGTCGGCCCGGTAATGGCGGCTGCCCCGGTAGACAGGCCGCACGCACTCGTCCCACGCCGCGCAGAAGGAGCGCTCGAACTCGTGCGTCAGCTCCTCCATCGTCCTGAGCAAATAGTCTTCGTAGTCGATCTTCTCGCTCACGCCGATGTCGTCGAGAACCTGCAGCGACATGCAGCTCAGGATCAGGTTGCCGTATAGCTGGCCGATGTCGTAGGCAGTGGGGCCGATGAACGCGCCTTCGGCGTCGAACACCTTCATCTCCTCCGGGCCGAGGAAGATGTTCGCTGTGTGGAAGTCGTTGTGGATGAGCGACTGCGCCCGGACGACGTACGCTTCTTTGAGCCGGAGCAGCTCCAGCAGAACCTGCTCGTCGGCGAGGAAGGCCTGCAGGTCGTCGCGGATGCCGGGATTGACCGGTTCGTCCAGCGCCGGGTCGAGGAAGCGGTCGAAGATAACGCGCTCGATGAGCTGGCGGTATTCGGGGTTGGTAAAGCCCTGCACCAGCCTCTTTTTGTCGCCGGGGTCCAGATAGAGGTCGGAGGTGAAGAAAGCGGTGCGGCCCAGGAACTGGCCCACCTGCCGGGCAAACTCCGGGAACTGCTTGCGGCGCGCGAACTCGAAGCGGGCCAGCTTCAGGTGCGAAAGGTCCTCCATGATGAGGATCGCCCTTTCCTCGTCCCAGGCGTATAGCTCTGGCACCGAGCCGGGGCAAATGACGTTCCAGAGCTTGAACGCCTCGATTTCCACGCGCATGCGCGCCAGCGAAAGGGGCACGTCGCGGTGGCCCTTTTCAGCCCCTTTGATGAAGCGACGATACTGCTTGAGCACCACCGAGCGGCCGGTCTCCCGGTCGGCGATGCGGTAGATGGCGTTGATGTAGCCTTCGACGCTGCGCTGGTTGCCGGCGATTTCGCTGATTTCGAGATCGGCCTGCGGGGGAAAGAGCGCGGTAGCGGAGCGGACAAACTCGACCGCTTCGTGAGGGGTGAGCAGATAGGTGTCATCCATGAGTCCTCACGGCGGACAGGCCAGGGCTGAGGAAGAGGGCCACGAGCGGCCGGGTGTGGTTCCTGGCGCGTCCGTCTGCCACCCATTATCGGCTCTTCGCGCCGGCCTGTCAAATGGCGGCAAGCGCCCGCCGCGTGACACTTCGCGGAAGGCCCGCCTGTTCTATGATCGCTGACCCTGTACTTTCGTACAGGCCATCACGTGATCATTGTCACACCCGTTTATAGGACAACAGACACTACCCCGGCCCCTGCGGTTGGCGTATCCTACCCTGAATCCTGCCCGCACTGGCAGCCGGAGGTATGGTTAGTGGGTATCGTCAGCGGCAACCAGATTAAAAGCTCGGTCGCGGTGCTTCGCCAGTGCCTGCGCGTCCTGCGCTGGCTGCTGCCCGTCCTGATGATTGTCTTCGTCATGCTCTACGAGCTGGGGCCCGGACAGTGGTTGATGGATCGCTTCGGGCCATGGGCGCACACCGCGGGCGAGGTGATCGTCTTCGGCACGGCCGGCCCGCTGCTGACCTTCATCTTCCTGGAGTTCTTTGGCCGTTGGCTGGACGAGCGCGATACCAGCGACCTCCAGGCCAGGCTCATGGCCGAAGCGCGCGCCGACGTGAATCACAGCCGCGCCATGGTGGACGATGCCGTACAGGCGATCTTCTCGGCCAGCGCCCTGCTGATGGCGCTGCAGGTGGAGGCCGAACGGCAGGGCGTGGACACTGGCGCCATCCCCGTCGCCGAGACCCAGCGCGCGCTGGATAACATCGTCGACGACCTCCGCGCCCATCTGCAGGAGGCGCCGCATTGGGTGAGCAGTCAGAAACCGGCGGTCAGCGAGCCGTCGTCTGTTCGCCAGCAGAACCAGATGACCACCCCCAACTGACGACTGCCGGCTACCGGCTTACAATCTCCCCCACCGCCAACAAAACCGGATCGGCGTGGCCTAACGAGACGGCCCGGGCCTGCGCCGCGTCGAGGTGGCGCACGAAGCGCCCATCGTCATAGAGCGCCCACTGGCTCCAGTCCTCGGCCACACGCACCACGGTGTAACGCTCAGGCGGCGTGGCCGGGGCGTGAAACGGCCCGGCGATTTCCGCCAGCTCGCGGTAGGCAGCGATGGCCTGCGCAGGCGGATCGGGCAGCGCGCGCAGCAGCTCGCCCGCCAGCCGGTTCAGCGCCACGGCGTCGGCCGTCGTCGCCAGCCCGTCGCGGATCCAGGCGCGCACGCTGCCGCCGCGCGTCACGAACTGGGCCAGGCTCTCCCCCTCGGCGGGGCCACCGCGCAGGGCCGAGACCCAGCGCTCGCGCGGGAGGCGTGCGCCGGGCATGTGGATGAACAGGTGGCGCAGGTGGCCGAACTGGCGTCGCCAGCGGCGCGGCAGCGTCGAGGCAGAAAGCGCCGCCACGGCGACAAGCCCACGCGCCTCCTGTTGCAGCAGCAGCGCGTCCAGCTCTTCCTCCACGAGCAGCCCGTAGATGTGGCGCTGCAGCAGCCCGCCGTTGAACAGCCAGCCGGCGCGCCCGCCGGGCAGCTCCCGGTAGCGCGTCGGGTCGCCGGGATAGCGCGGATTGACGCGCACGCGCACGTACCAGAGCGTATCCTGCTCGCGCGCCGGGATGGTGATGCCGGGCGCCAGCCAGCGGCCCGGCTGCACCTCCTCCCACGCCGGATTGAAGCCCAGCCCCGCCGCCCGGATCGTCGCCGGGCGCAATCCCTGCTGCCGCAGCCAGAGGTAGGCGTGCGCCGCTTCTGGCGCTTCGTCGGGCAGCTCCTCCGGCGTGGCGTCGGCCAGTTGCTCTTGCTGCAGCCAGATGGCGGCAACCTCCAGCCGCTCGGCGCAGCGGGCCAGCGCCTCGGTCGCCGCCTGCTGCCAGGCTGCCGGAGGCGGCGCAGGGCTTGCCGCCGGTGCGGCGACGACGTCCGGCGGGCGCGGCGCGCGGATGGGCAGACCCAGCGGGCCGAGCAGGTAGCGGCAGGCGCCCAGATGGCAGACGTCCTGGCGACGCGCCGCATATTCGACCGCGTCGAGCCAGAGCGGGCTGCCGTCGGGCGCTACCGTGCAGTGGCGGCAGTGCCAGCGCCCGCCGTCAGGGTCGAAGGGGCGCACGTGGAAGCGGTCGCGCCCTCCGCAGAAGGGGCAGGCCCCGGCGAACTCGCCCGGAGCCACCCGTTCCAGCCGCGTATCGCGCCCCACCAGCAGCAGCAGATTGACGTGGCTGCAAACAGCCGCATCGTCGATGGGCCGGGAAGGGATAGACGGCGGGGTACTGCTTTCGGACATAACGCTTGCTCGCCGGGAAGATTGTAGCGCAGTCGAGCGACGTTGCACAG
>Ga0123332_1003935_pt1 | contig 13297 bp, 9 predicted proteins | sample BioC12SIPDNA_4_FD_89958 | JGI IMG/M metagenome (GOLD analysis project Ga0123332, IMG submission 89958) | Anaerobic biogas reactor microbial communites from Washington, USA - Biogas_R2_A C12 SIP DNA | ecosystem: Engineered > Bioreactor > Anaerobic > Unclassified | place: Washington, USA...
CTCGCGCCTGGTGCGGCCGCGGATGGTCGTCTGCGTGCCGAGCAACGTCACGCCCGTGGAGCGCCGGGCGCTGGAGGACGCCGCCCTGCACTCCGGGGCCCGCCGGGTGTTCGTGCTCGAGGAGTCGATGGCCGCCGCGATCGGCGCCGGGCTGCCGGTGCACGACGCGACCGCCAGCATGATCGTGGACATCGGGGCGGGGACGACCGAGGTCGCCGTGATCAGCCTCGGCGGCATCGTCAACGCCCGCAGCCTGCGGGTCGGGGGCGACGAGGTCGACGAGGCGATCGTCGAGGGGGTGCGCGCCGCGCACGACCTGCTCCTGGGGGAGCGCTCGGCCCAGGACATCAAGATCGACATCGGCTCGGCCTACCCGCTCGCCGAGGAGCTGGAGAAGCGGGTCCGCGGCCGCGACGTCACCACCGGGCTGCCGAAGACGGTGACGCTGACGTCGACGGAGGTGCGGCGGATGATCGAGCCCGCGGTCCTGCAGATCGTCGACGTGGTCAAGGCGGTGCTGGACATCTGCCCGCCGGAGCTGTCCGGTGACGTGCTGGACCACGGGGTGGTGCTTGCGGGCGGGGGCTCACTCCTCCGCGGGGTCGACGAGCGGCTGCACCGCGAGCTCGGGGTCAAGGTGATGGTCGCCGACGAACCCGCCCGCGCCGTCATCCGGGGGGCGGGGGCCTGCGTCGACGACTTCACCGCCCTCGAGCGGGTCCTGGTCACCCCGCGCCGGGCCTGAGCCGATGACGCGCCGCCGCCTCCTGCCGCGCCTGAGCAGCGCGCGTGCCACCCAGGTGCTGCTCGGGGTCCTCGTGGCGCTCACCGCCTGCGTGCTGCTGCTCGACCTGGCGCGTCCCGCCGTGACCGCGCCGGTCCGCCGGGCGGGGGCGACGGTCCTCGCCCCGATCCAGTCGGCGATGACGGGGTGGACCGACGACCGGCTCACCGAGGTCACCCGCGAGCGGGACGCTCTCGACGCCCGGGTCAAGGAGCTGGAGGCCGAGGCCAGGACCTCCGAGCAGCTCACCGAGCTCGAGCGGGCCGCGGCGGGCTGGGGCGGCCACGAGCTGCTCCCCGCGCGCGTGGTCGGCTTCTCCTCCGGCAGCACCCCGATCGGGGGCCGCACCGTGACGATCGACGCCGGCGAGGCGGACGGCGTCCGCCGGGACCAGACGGTCATCAGCTCCGACGGTCTCGTCGGCCGCGTCATCCGGACGGCGCCCACCAGCGCCGACGTGGTCCTGCTCGGCGGCTCCGACGTCGTCGTCGGCGTGCGCTTCGGCACGGAGGGTGCGCTCGGGTCCGTCGACGGGCGCCCCGCCCCCGGGCTCCCGGCCCGCGCCTCCGGCCAGCTCACCCTGACCGCGGTGGGGGACAGCGAGATCGCCGTGGGCGACCTGGTCACCACCCTCGGCAGCCCCGACTCCGTCCCGTATGTCGCGGGGGTCCCCCTCGGCACCGTCACCTCCGTCGACGCGGACCGGGGCCAGCTGGGCCGGACCGCGGTCGTCGAGCCCTTCGTCGACGCCGACACCCTGGACCTGGTCGCCGTCGTGCTGCTGGGGGAGGAGGTCCGGTGATCGCCGCGGTCCCGGTGCTCCTCTCCCGCACGGTCCTCCTGCTCGTGGCGGTCCTCCTGCCGACTCTCTTCCCCAGCGGTATGCCGGGGCGCCCGGACCTCGTGCTCCTCGTCGTGGCCGCGGCGGCCCTCATGCACGGCCCGGTGACGGGTGCGCTGGTCGGGCTGGCCGGCGGGTGGCTGGTCGACCTGGTGCCGCCCGGCGGCGAGCCGCTGGGGGCCGGTGCCCTCAGCTACGCCGTCGCCGGGGCGCTGGTCGGTGCGGCACGACGCTGGGCGCCGGCCTCGCCGCTGGTGCCGTGGGTCGCCGCGGTGGGCGGGGCGGTCGTGATCCAGCTGGTGCGGGGCCTCACCGCCGCGGCCGGTGTCGGTGTGGCGCACCCGACCGACCTGCTCTGGTCGGTGCTCGCGACCGGCCTCTTCGCGCTCCTGCTGCTGCCGGTCCTCATCGGCGTCGAGCGGTTCCTCATCGGTCGGGGCTGGAGCCGGGTGGGACGGGTCCGCTCATGAGCCGGCGCCCCGGGCGGCCCGAGGTGCGGGTGCCCCGCCCGCAGACCAGCCCGGCCGTCGCGCGGCGCCACCGCTCGCTGCGCCCGCTGTGGGGACTTCTGGCCGTTGCGCTCCTGCTCGGCAGTGTGCTCGCCGGGCGTCTCCTGGACCTGCAGGTCGTCAACCACCAGGAACTCGCGGTGCAGGCGGCCGAGGTGAGCACCCGCGTGGTCACCGAGCCCGCCCTGCGGGGCCGGGTCCTGGCGGCCGACGGCACGGCGCTGGTGGCCAACGCGCCCACCACCGTGGTCACGATCGACCCGCGCACCCTGCTGGAGTCCGACGACGAGGGTCGCGCGCTCATCGAGCAGGTGGCCGCCGAGCTGGACCTGCCGGTGGAGTCGCTGTGGGGACGCACCCGGCTCTGCGGGACCCAGGGGGCCCCGCCGGTGCCGTCGTGCTTCTCCGGCTCGCCCTACCAGCCCATCCCGGTCGCCTTCGACGTCGACCCCGTGGCCGCCCTGTCCGTCCTGGAGCGGCCCGAACGGTTCCCGGGGGTGGCCATCGACACGCGGCCCGTCCGCACCTACCCCCAGGCCACCCTCAACGCCGCCCACCTGCTGGGCTACCTGGGCCGCCCCACCCTGGAGGAGGTGACGACGCGCGAGGGTCTCACGGCCGAGGATCTCGTCGGACGGGCGGGCCTGGAGGCGACCTACGACTCCGTGCTCCGCGGCACCTCCGGCCGGACCACCGTGACCATCGACCCGCGCGGGGTGGTCACCGGGCAGCTCGAGCACTCCGACCCGGTCAGCGGTCTGGACCTGGTGACCCATCTCGACGCGGAACTGCAGGCCGAGGTGGAGCGGGTGCTGGCCGGCACCGTGCGGATCTCCCGGGCCCAGGGCTGGCCGGCCGAGTCGGCCGCCGCCGTCGTCCTGGACGTCACCGACGGTGGGGTGGTCGCCGCCGCCAGCTACCCGACATACGACCCGTCGATCTGGACCACCGGGGTGACCCAGACGCAGTATGACGACCTGACCAGCGACGCCTCCGGGCAGCCGCTGGTCAACCGGGTGGTCTCCGAGACCTTCCCGCCCGCCTCGACGTTCAAGGTGGTCTCGCTGCCGGCGGCGCTGGCGACCGGCGTCGACCCCGACCAGGAGTACGCCTGCCCCGGCGCGGTCGACATCGGGGGGCGGCGGTTCACCAACTACGAGTCGCGGGCGCACGGCCCACTCAGCCTGCAGCGGATCATGGAGGTCTCCTGCGACACCGTGTTCTACGGCTGGGCCTACGACGAGTGGCGGGCCCAGGGCGGCCTCGCGCAGGAGAGCGACCTGACCGACCCGTGGGTGATCACCTCCGAGCAGTTCGGTCTGGGGCAGCGCACCGGCGTCGACCTGCCGGGGGAGGCGGCCGGGGTGGTGCCGGGGCGGGAGTGGAAGCGCGCCTACTGGGAGGCGACGCGGGAGGACAGCTGCGCCCGCGCCGAGTCCGGCTACCCGGAGGAGACCGACCGGGCGCGGCGGGAGTTCCTCGAGCAGCTGGCCCGGGAGAACTGCGAGGACGGGTGGCAGTACCGGCCCGGCGACGCGGTCAACTTCTCCATCGGGCAGGGCGACGTCGCCGTGACCCCGCTGCAGCAGGCCGTGGTCTACGCCGCCATCGCCAACGGCGGGACCCTCTGGGAGCCGCAGGTGGTGGACGCGGTGCGCACGCCGGCCGGCGAGCTGGTCGAGGACCTGCCCCCGGTGGCCTCCGGGGAGCTCGGGCTGGAGCCGGAGGTGCTGGAGATCGTGCGCTCCGGTCTGGCGGGGGTCAACACCGCCGGGACGGGGGCACCGGCCTTCGCCGGCTTCGACCTGGCGGCCTACCCGGTGGCCGGCAAGACCGGCTCCGCCGAGTCGTTCGGGGAGCGCTCGACGGCCTGGTACGCCTCCTACGGTCCGACCACCGACCCGCGGTACGCCGTCGTGGTGGTGGTCGAGCAGGGCGGTATCGGGGGCGACATCGCCGCGCCCGCGGCCCGCCGGATCTGGGACGCGATCGCCCGAGGGTAGGCGCGGGGCGGCGCCCTGGTCGGACGCGCCGATCGGGTTGGAGCACTGGCCAGCCCGGACCAAAGGGGCTTATCTGTCCGATTGTCTACAAAAGGACACTGAGCGATCGATGGTGACGCCAGGTTGGTGCCGGCACCGAGACCTCGGACTCAATGGCCCAACAGGAGGACACATGACGTCTGCCAAGCCAGCGAACCGGGAGGCGCCTCCCCATGTGCTGCGCCGAGCGATCGGCGCGTCCGCGATCGGGAACGCGGTCGAGTGGTTCGACTACGGCATCTACGCCTACGGCACGACCTACATCGCGCTCGCGCTGTTCCCCGAGGACTCCACCAACGCGGTGCTCTTCACCCTGGTGGGCTTCGCGGTGTCCTTCCTGATCCGACCGCTCGGGGGCATCTTCTGGGGGCCGCTCGGCGACAAGATCGGCCGCAAGAAGGTGCTGGCCCTGACCATCATCCTGATGGCCTCGGCGACCTTCTGCGTCGGTCTCCTCCCGTCATACTCCACGATCGGCATCGCGGCGCCGATCCTGCTCTACACGCTGCGGATCATCCAGGGCTTCTCCACCGGCGGTGAGTACGGCGGCGCCGCCACCTTCATGGCCGAGTACGCCCCGGACCGCCGCCGCGGCTTCTACGGCAGCTTCCTGGAGTTCGGCACCCTGGCCGGCTTCAACGCCGGCGCGCTGCTGATGCTGGGCCTGATCACCTTCCTCGACGAGCCGGCCATGCAGGCCTGGGGCTGGCGCATCCCGTTCCTGGTCGCCGGTCCGCTCGGCCTGGTCGGGATGTACCTGCGGTCCCGGATCGAGGACACCCCGGTCTTCCGCGAGCTGGAGGAGGAGACCAACGAGGCCGAGGTCAGCGCGATGGTCAAGCTCAAGGAGGTCCTCAGCAACTACCTGCCGCAGGTCCTCAAGCTGTTCGGCCTGGTGATCGCGCTGAACGTGGTCAACTACACGCTGCTCAGCTACATGCCGACGTACCTGCGCAACACCATCGACCTGGGCCAGGAGGGTGCCCTCATCGTGCCGATCGTCGGGCAGCTGATGATGATGGTCGTGCTGCCCTTCGTCGGGGCGCTCTCGGACCGGGTCGGCCGAAAACCGATGTGGGCGGTCTCGCTGGTCGGGTTGACCGTGCTGGCGATCCCGATGTTCCAGCTGATGGGCACCGGGCTGACGGGCGCGATCGTCGGCTTCGCGATCCTGGGGCTGCTCTACACGCCGCAGCTGGCCACCATCTCGGCCACCTTCCCGGCGATGTTCCCGACGCAGGTGCGCTTCGCGGCGCTGGCGCTGTCCTACAACGTGGCGACCTCGCTGTTCGGCGGCACCGCGCCGCTGGTCAACGAGGCGCTCATCGACGGCACCGGCGACCAGATGTGGCCCGCCTACTACATGATGATCGCCTGCGTCATCGGTCTGGTGGCGCTCTGGAAGGTGGTGGAGACCAGGGGCGTCTCGATCCGCGGCTCGGAGATCCCCGGCACCGAGGAGGCCTTCCGCGAGCAGGAGGAGCTGGCCAAGGCCTGACCTTTCCGCACGGCAGCGGCCCGGGCTCCCTGAGCCCGGGCCGTTGTCGTATGCCGTGTGGTCCCGTCAGCTGTATGCCGTGCGGTCCCGCCAGCGGGACACACCTCCGGTGCCGTGGGGCACCGGTGGTGCGAGCGGTCAGCGGCCGCCCACCACGGCCTCGACCGCCTCGCCCCAGATCCCGGCGGCCTCGGCGACGTCCTGCTCACCGACCACCAGGGCCGGGATGAAGCGCACGCACTGGCCCCAGGCGCCGTTGTTGAGCAGGATGAGACCGCGTTTGGCGGCCTCCTGCTGGACCGCGGCGGAGGTCGCGCCGTCGGGGGCTCCGTTCTCGTCGCGGAACTCGTTGGCGATCATCAGCCCGAGGCCGCGCACGTCGGTGATCTGCGGGTGCCGGGCCGCGACCTCCTCCAGCGCCGCCTTGAGCTGCTTGCCGCGGGCCGCGCTGTTCTCGACCAGGCCCTCCTCCTGGATGACGTCCAGCGTGGCCAGGGCGGCGGCGCAGGCCACGGCGTTGGCGCCGTAGGTGCCGCCCTGCGAGCCCGGCCAGGCCTTCTCCATCAGGGCGTTCGACGCGGCGATGCCGGAGAGCGGGAAGCCCGAGGCCAGGCCCTTGGCGGTGATCAGGATGTCGGCGCGGGCGTCGAAGTGGTCCCCGCCCCAGAACTTGCCGGTGCGTCCCCAGCCGGTCTGCACCTCGTCGACGACGAGGAGGATGCCGTGCTTGTCGGCACGCTCGCGCAGGCCGGCGAAGAACTCGGTGCTGGCCGGGACGTAGCCGCCCTCGCCGAGCACCGGCTCGATGAGGAAGGCCGCCGTGTCCTGGGGGGAGGTGAGGGTCTGCAGCGTGTAGTCCAGCTGCTTCAGCGCGAACTCCGTGGTCTCCTCCAGCGACCAGCCGAAGTGCCCGGGGTCCGGGAAGGGGGACACCTGGACGCCGGCCATGAGGGGGGAGAAGCCGGAGCGGAACTTGGTGCCCGAGGTGGTCAGCGAGGCCGCCGCCACGGTGCGTCCGTGGAACCCGCCGTGGAAGACGACGATGTTCGGTCGGCCGGTCGCCTGGCGGGCCAGCCGGAGCGCGGCCTCGACGGCCTCCGAGCCGGAGTTGGCGAAGAACATCCGGTCCAGACCCTCGGGGAGGACCTCGCCCAGCCGGTCCACGAGCTTGAGCAGCGGCTCGTGCATGATCGTCGTGTACTGCCCGTGGATCAGCTTGCCGACCTGTTCCTGCGCGGCCGCCACGACCCGGGGATGGCAGTGGCCGGTGCTGGTGACCCCGATCCCGGCGGTGAAGTCGAGGTATCGGCGGTCGTCCGCGTCATACAGGTAGACACCCTCGCCACGCGTGGCGACGACGGGCGTCGCCTGCTTCAGGACAGGTGACAGTTCGGCCATGACTTCCTCCTCGGTGTGGGTGCATCCGCGACGGCCGGGGACGATCCCGGCAGCGTGTTAGATTGTCGACAATCAGCGTATCGCATGGCCCGGGTGGGAGTGCGACCCCCGGAAGGAGTCCTGGATGAGTGTCGATGTGCTCGACCGTGAGGCGACCGTGCTGGGCGCGGTCCCGACCCAGCTGCTGATCGGTGGTGACTGGCGCGACGCGCAGGGCGGCGCCACGTTCGAGGTGCTCGACCCCTCGACCGGGCGGGTGCTGTGCGAGGTCGCCGACGCGACACCTGCCGACGGTCAGGCAGCCCTGGACGCCGCCGTCGCGGCCCAGGCCGACTTCGCGGCCATGCCGCCCCGCCAGCGTGCCGACATCCTCACCCGCGCCTTCGAGCTGCTGCACGAGCGGATCGACGACCTGGCGCTGCTGATGACTCTCGAGATGGGCAAGCCGCTGGCCGAGGCCAAGGGCGAGATCACCTACGCCGCCGAGTTCTTCCGGCACTTCGCCGGGGAGGCCACCCGGATCAGCGGCGGCTACCAGACCGCGCCCGCCGGCGGTGCCCGCTTCCTCATCGCCAAGCAGCCGGTCGGGCCCTGCCTCCTCATCACCCCGTGGAACTTCCCGATGGCGATGGGCACCCGCAAGATCGGCCCGGCGATCGCGGCCGGCTGCACCAGCGTCATCAAGCCGGCGCACCAGACGCCGCTGTCCATGCTGGCCCTGGGCCAGATCCTGCTCGAGGCGGGACTGCCGGCCGGCGTGGTCAACATCGTGACCTGCCAGCACTCCGGCGAGGTCATGGAGCCGCTGATCCGCTCGGGTCGGGCGCGCAAGCTCTCCTTCACCGGATCGACCAAGGTCGGCAAGATCCTGCTCGAGCAGTGCGCCGACAAGGTGCTGCGCACCTCGATGGAGCTGGGCGGCAACGCGCCGTTCATCGTCTTCGAGGACGCCGACCTCGAGGAGGCCGTCGCCGGGGCGCTGGCGGCCAAGATGCGCAACATGGGGGAGGCGTGCACGGCCGCTAACCGGATCTACGTCCACGAGTCGGTCGCCGAGGAGTTCGGCCAGAAGCTGGCCGAGCAGATGGGCGGTCTGGCAGTGGGCCGGGGCACCGAGGACGGCGTGCGGGTCGGACCGCTCATCGACCAGGCGGCGCAGGACAAAGTGACCGAGTTGGTGGCCGACGCGGTCGACCGCGGGGCGCGCGTCGTGACCGGCGGGTCCGCACCGGAGGGCGAGGGCTACTTCTTCACGCCGACCGTGCTCACCGGCGTCTCGCCGGAGGCGCGGATGGGCAGCGAGGAGATCTTCGGCCCGGTCGCGGCGATCACCCCGTTCTCCACCGAGGCGGAGGTCATCGCCGTAGCCAACGACACGCCATACGGCCTGGTGGCCTATGTCTTCACCAACGACCTGCGCCGCTCGCTGCGGGTGGCCGAGGCGCTGGAGACCGGCATGGTCGGCCTCAACCAGGGCGTGGTCTCCAACCCGGCCGCGCCGTTCGGCGGGGTCAAGGAGTCCGGCCTGGGCCGCGAGGGCGGCGACACCGGCATCGAGGAGTTCCTGGAGACCAAGTACATCGGCATCGCCCTCCCCTAAAAAATGTAGGGGTTTCGTACGCCCTCCACGCAATTTCGTAGCGGTCTCGTACGCTCACGCCAGCCGGGGTTCGCGTCCTCCACGCCATGTCGTGGAGTGCGGGACGATGTCGCCGCCTGCTCAGGGACGGGTGTGAACGAAACCCCTGAGAAGATGTGCGGAGGGCGTACGAAACCACTACCAAAATTGGTGGGGATATAGGGCAGGGTGGCAGGACGTATCTAAGTTCGGTTAGCCTTACCTAATGATCTCCGGCGACGCGCACGCCCTGTCCGGCTCGGCCCTGCGGCTGTCCTACGGCGGCCACGAGGTGGTCCACGGCGCGGACCTGAGGTTGCGCCCAGGCCACGTGACCGCGCTGATCGGGCCCAACGGGTCGGGCAAGTCCACCATCCTGCGCTCCCTCGCCCGGCTGCACCGACCCGACGACGGCACCGTCTCGCTCTCGGACGTGCCCGACATCCAGGTGCTCTACCCCAAGGAGTTCGCCCGCCGCGTCACGATGCTCTCCCAGAACCGGCCCACGCCCGGCGGCGTCACGGTCCGGGACGTGGTCGGCTTCGGGCGCCACCCCTACCGCGGGCGGTTCCGCGCCAACGACCCCGACGGCGCCGCCGCGGTCGAGCGGGCGATGGCCCTCACGGGCGTGGACGGGATGTCCGAGCGCGGGGTCGACGAGCTGTCCGGCGGTGAGCTGCAGCGCGTCTGGCTGGCCACCTGCCTGGCCCAGGACACCGGCGTGCTGCTGCTGGACGAGCCGACCAACCACCTCGACCTCCGCTACCAGGTGGAGCTCCTCGACCTGGTGCGCGACCTGGCCACCGAGCACGACGTCGCGATCGGGGTCGTCCTGCACGACCTCAACCAGGCGGCGCTCGTCGCCGACACCGTGGTCCTCCTGCACCACGGGGAGGTGCAGGCCGTCGGCGAGCCCTGCGAGGTGCTCACCTCCGACCTGCTCAGCGAGGTCTACGGCCTCCACGTCGATGTCCACCTGCACCCGGTGAACGGGCGCCCCGTCTGCGAGCCCCGCAGCCGCCACGCGAGCCCGTCCGCCACCGCACAGCCTCCCGCCTCGGTCCCCGTCGGTGCCATGGCCGCCGGTTGACGACCCGACCCACCACCCAGCCCAGAACCGCACCGCAGCACGTCCGCCGAGCCCGGCGCACGGCATACCCAGGAAGGCACCACAGCATGCACCTGCCCCGCCCCGCCCACGTCGCGAGCCTTGCGGTCGCCGCGGCACTCACCCTCACCGCGTGCGGCACCACGGAGGACCCCGCGACGGCCGACCCGACCACCGAGGAACCGGCCCCCGACTCGAGTGACGCGAGCGAGGCCCCCGACTCCGAGGACGCGCCGGCGGCGGGGCCGGTGACCTTCACCGACGAGCGGGGTGAGCACACCCTCGACGCACCGGCCGAGGACGTGGTGGCGCTCGAGTGGGGCCTGACCGAGAACCTGCTGACCCTGGGTGTCGTTCCCGTCGGCCAGGCCGACGTCGAGGGCTACAACACCTGGGCCACCGTGGTTCCCCTGGACCCGACGGCCACGACCGACGTCGGGACGCGGGGCGAGCCGGCCATGAGCGACATCACTGCGCTGGACCCCGACCTCATCGTCACCACCACCGACATCCCGGAGAACGTCATCGTCCAGCTCGAGGACATCGCGCCGGTGCTGACGGTCCGCGGCTCGGACGCCGAGGACCCGCTGGGCTACATGCGCGAGACCGTCGAACTGCTGGGCACCGCGACGGGCCGCGAGGCCGAGGCCGAGGAGGCACTCAACACCTTCGACGAGAAGGTCGCCGAGGGCCAGGCCGCGCTCGCCGAGGCCGGGCTGGAGGGCGCGGAGTTCACGATGGCCGACGGCTGGATCGTCAACGGGGTCGTCTCGGTCCGGATGTACACCCCCGGCTCCTACTTCGGCGCGATCGGTGAGGAGCTGGGCATGGTCAACGCCTGGACCGAGGGTGGCGACCCCGACTACGGGCTCGCGCAGACCGACATCGAGGGCCTCACCGCGCTCGGCGACGTGCAGTTCCTGTATGTCGCCAACGACGCCTCCGGCGAGGCCGACCCGTTCGCCGCCGGCGTGGAGGGCAACGCGATCTGGGAGCAGCTGCCGTTCGTCACCTCGGGCAACCTGCACCGCCTCCCGGACGGCATCTGGATGTTCGGCGGGCCGGAGTCCGGCGCCGCCTACGTCGACGCCATCGTCGAGTCGCTCACGCAGTGAGGTGACCGGCACGCACACCCGCTCGAGCACCGACCCCGTCCTGGAGGCAGGACGGGGCGGTGAGCCGACCCCGGCAGGCCGGGCCGGCGGGCGGGGAGACCGGTTCCCGGGGCGCCGCATGGCGGGGGGCGCCCCGGGGACCCGGCCCGCTCTCGTGGGCATCGCCGGGGCCTACCTGGCCGTGGCACTGCTGGCCCTGCTGGTCGCCGCGGTCCACCTCACCCAGGGGACCTCCCCGGTCGGGGCGTCCGAGCTGTGGCAGTGGGCCACGGGGGCCGAGGGCATGGACGAGACCGCCGCCGTGCTCATCGCCTCCCGGGTGCCGCGCCTCCTCGCGGGGCTCCTGGTCGGGGTGGCCCTCGGCTTCTCCGGCACCCTGCTGCAGTCCATCGCCCGCAACCCGCTCGCCTCGCCGGACACCCTCGCCGTGAACGCCGGGGCCTACCTCACCGTGGTGCTGGTGGCCGTGCTCGGCGTGGCCGCCCCCTTCTACGGCCAGGTCGGCCTGACCTTCGTGGGCGGTCTGGGTGCCGCGGCCCTCGTCCTCGCCCTGGCCCGGGGTGGTGCGGCCGGGCCGAGCCGCCTGATCCTGGCCGGCGCCGCCATCTCCATGGCGCTGAACTCGGTCGTGACCCTGCTGCTCATCCTCAACGAGCAGGAGTCGATGGGGCTCTTCGCCTGGGGGGCCGGTTCGATCACCCAGTCGGGCAACCGCACCGTCGCCCTGGCCGTGCCGGTCGTGCTGTTCGGCATGCTCGCCTCGGCGCTGCTGTCGCGCAGGATGGACCTGCTGGCGCTCGGCGACGACGCCGCGTCGGTCCTCGGGGTGTCGGTCCGCAGCACCCGGGTCACGGCGGTCCTGGTGTCGGTGCTGCTCGCCGCGGTCGCGGTGGCCGTCGCGGGTCCGATCGGCTTCGTCGGCCTCGCCGCACCGCTCCTGGCCCGGCTGCTGGCGCGCCGGGTCCCCGGCCTCGGCAAGCACCTGGTGCTGCTGCCCTTCGCAGGACTGATGGGCGTGGTCGTCACGCTCGGCGCCGACGTGCTGCTGCGCAGCCTGGTCCCGCCCACGATGACGGCCGCGGTCCCGACCGGTGTGGTCACCTCGGTGCTCGGTGCCGCACTGCTGGTGTGGTTCGCCCGGCGGCTGCCCGACACCGGCCCGGCGCTGTCCACCACCAGCGAGCACCTGGGCCGTCCCCGGTCGAGCCGCACCGTCGTCGCGGTCCTCGTCGTCGCCTCGCTCGTCCTGGCGGGTGCGGTCGTGGCGGCCGTCATGTTCGGCGACCGGCTGATCCTCCTGGGCGACGTCGGCAACTGGCTCAACGGCGTCTCGGGCCGGGAGGTCACCCTGGAGATGGGTCGCCGGATGCCCCGTGTCGTGGCCGCCCTGCTGGCCGGCGCGGCCCTCGCGCTGGCCGGGACCATCGTGCAGGCCGTATGCCGTAATCCGCTCGCCGAGCCGGGCTTGCTCGGCGTCACGGCGGGGGCTGGCCTCGGGGCCGTGGTCACCCTCCTGCTGGTGCCGGGCGTGGGCGTATGGGCGATGTCGGGCGCCGCGTTCGCCGGAGCCATCCTGGTCACCGCCCTGGTCTTCCTGCTGGCCTACCGCGGGGGACTGAGCTCCACCCGGCTGGTGCTCATCGGCGTCGGGGTGCAGACCGGGCTGTTCGCCCTGATCACCCTCGTCATCGTGATCGTCGCGCCGTGGGACGTGAACCTGGCGCTCACCTGGCTCGCCGGCTCGACCTACGGGCGGACCGTGGACCACCTGGTCCCGGTGACGGTCGCGCTGCTGCTCATCACCCCGCTCGCCGTGACGCTGCGTCGCGACCTCGATGTGGTGTCCCTCGACGAGGACACCCCCCGGATCCTGGGCATCGCCCTGGACCGGGCCCGCGTGGTGCTGCTCGGGGCCGCGGCGCTGCTGACCGCGGCGGCCGTCTGCGCGGTCGGGGTCGTCGCCTTCGTGGGCCTGGTCGCCCCGCACGCGGCCCGGGCCCTGGTCGGCGCCCGTCACGCCCGGGTCCTGCCGGTCGCGATCCTGCTCGGCGCGATCCTGATCTCGGGCGCCGACACCATCGGCCGGTCCGTGCTGGCCCCCATCCAGATCCCGGCCGGCGTGGGGACCGCGCTGCTGGGCACGCCCTACTTCATCTATCTGCTGTGGCGCAGCCGCGGCAGCGACACCTGAGGAGGAACCACCCATGACCGTGGCCACCGCCGTCGCCACCTGGCGCTTCTTCGACGTCACCGTGGCGCGGCTGGAGCAGCTGAGCCCCAGCTTCCTGCGCGTGACCTTCACCGGTCAGGACCTGCACGAGTATGCCGACCTGGGCCTCGACGCGCGGATGAAGCTGGTGCTCCCCGCCCCCGAGGGCGCCTAC
>Ga0123332_1003938_pt1 | contig 13288 bp, 7 predicted proteins | sample BioC12SIPDNA_4_FD_89958 | JGI IMG/M metagenome (GOLD analysis project Ga0123332, IMG submission 89958) | Anaerobic biogas reactor microbial communites from Washington, USA - Biogas_R2_A C12 SIP DNA | ecosystem: Engineered > Bioreactor > Anaerobic > Unclassified | place: Washington, USA...
AGAGAATGGTTTCCGAAGACGCCGCCGCCGGCAAGCAGCACCATGCTGCAACCAGGATCAACCCAATAGTCCGAAACGCTCGCATGGGATTGCCTCCATAATGTCCTCGCCGGCCCGTGGGCGCTACATCCGCTCTCCGAAATCGGCACGGAAGGCGTCGGCCAGCTTCTGGCCCCAGCCGTCCAACGCAACCAGTTTGCCGGTGAAGAACCGGAGCACGGGCGGTTCTTGGATGAACTTCAGTCCGCCGACCAGGTCGCGGTGGGCCAAGAGCCACACGAGCCGATCGACGACATAGTCGATGTGGGCAATGGAGTAGACGCGGCGCGGAACGGCCAGGCGGCACAGTTCCAGATCCGACGGAACGTCGTTGCCGTGTTCGTCGCGGTCCATCGAAATCGTGCCCCGCTCCATACCGCGCGCGCCGGAGGCCAGGTAGAGCGCGGCGGCCAGCGCACCGGCGGGATACTGGCTCTGCGGGATGTGCGGGAGGAACTTCATCGCGTCGACATGGCCGGCCAGGCCGCCGGCCGGCGTGACGGCGGGAATGCCCTTCTCCACCATCTGGTCGACGAAGTATTGAATCAGATCGGCCGAACTGCTCGCCACGTCGAGATCGACCATCTCGCGCAAGCCGACCGTCATCGCCTCAATCTCCTTCGACGACATGCCGCCGTAGGTAATGAAGCCTTCATAGACCGGCAACCATGCCTTGAGCTGTTCGAAATACTTGGGATCATTGGTGGCCAGCAGACCGCCGCGAACGCAGGTGCTCTTGCGGCCGGAAAGGTAGATCAAGTCGGCATAGCTCATCATTTCCTTGACGATCGCCGCGATGCTGACATTCTCGTAGCCTTTCTCGCGGCGGCGGATGAAATAAGCGTTCTCGGAAATCAGGCTGCAGTCGACGATGACCGGAATATGGTGCCGCTGGGCGACCTGGCGGACTTCGCGAAGATTGGCCATCGAAAACGGCTGACCGCCGATGAGATTGGTGGTGGCCTCCATGCGGACGAATGCCACCTTGTCGGCGCCGTACTCGTCGATCACCGCTTCGAGCTTGGCCAGATCGATGTTGCCCTTGAAGGGATTGTCGCTCTCGGTTTCCAGCGCGCCGTCGCCAAAGATCTCCAAAACCTTGGTGCCGGCCATCTCGAAATGGGCCTTGGTCGTGGTGAAATGGTAGTTCATCGGCGCCGCGGTGCCGGGGCGGCAGAAAATCTTGGCGATGAGGTGCTCGGCGGCTCGCCCTTGGTGCGCGGGCACGCAGTAGTCGAAACCGAGGATCTCCTTCACCGCGGCGAGCAGCTTGTAGTAGCTTTCGCCGCCAGCGTAGGCGTCGTCGGAAACCATCATCGCGGCAAGCTGGTTGTCGCTCATCGCGTTGGTGCCGCTGTCGGTGAGCATATCGAGAAAGAGGTCGCGGGTTCGCAACATGAAGGTGTTGTAGCCGGCTTCTTCAATCGCCTGAAGCCGCTGCCCGACCGGAGGAAGCGTGGTCTTCTGGACGATGCGTACTTTGTGCATCTCGATCGGAAGCTCTCTGCCGTTGGACAGCTTGACAATCACTGCAGACTCCTTGGAATGGTCCCGGAAAAGTCAACAAACAATTTAGTCTAATTCCTCGGCAAGGCTGCTGCCAGACCTCTTCAGCCCGGCAATTGACCGTGCCCCTAACAAGAATGGTGTGGCGCTGGCGAAGCCTTGGGGCGACGTTGGTAGACGAGCGGACAGGAGGGGGTACAATACCGTCATGACCTCGCCGAAGATCCGGTAGATCCCGCTTGCCGAGCGGGATCGCTGCCGCGCCGATCCTGCTTGGCGAACGGATTCTGCCGCAAGATCCCGCTCGGCAAGCGGGATCCACAAATAACCAGGAGGAACTTATGGCCGGGCCCGTGTGGCAGGGAGTGGACCGCGAGGTGCAGGCGTTGCGGGCGATTTTCGAGCGGGCTCGCCTGAAGGGCATCGCTCCGCTGCAGGTCCACCGCCCGCGGCACGTGCTGCTGGCGGTCGATAGCTCGAGCCAGGATGCCATGGGGATCGCGGTTTCCCAAGAGCTTCGCGCGCGTTTGAAAAGCGAGTTTTCCGTAGTCGATGCGAGAGAAGGGGCGGTTTCCGGACAACTTGCCACCGGCGCCGCGGCGGCGGTGGGCGGGACGGTGATGCCGCGGAGCTCCGGCAACAGCGCCGATCAGATCCTGGCGGCCGTCGAACAATCGGGCTGCGATTTGTTGATTCTGCCGTGTCCCTACGGCCATCCGTTGGAATCGCTCGGCGCCGATAGTGTCGGACCGGTGATCGATGCCTTGCTGTCTCACTGCGGGGTGCCGATTCTTGTGCTGCGGATGCCGTTCGACGGCGTCGGCGCCATGTTCGAGCAGGTGCAGATGCTCAGCGCCACCGACAGTGGCGCGGCGCCGCTGGCGGCGGCGTGGGCGGCCGGACTGGTCGTTCCGCGCGGCACGTTTCGCCTCGTGTTGCTGTTCGATCGCGAGGTTCGTCATCGTATCCAAGCATTGATCCATTCGGGCGTGAGCGACGCCAACCTCGATATCAATATGCTTGCCGAGGCGATGGTGGACGATCACGTCACGTTGCACCGCTGCTTGCAGAAGACCGCCTCCAGCGGCGTTTTCCGTTACGAATTGGATCTGCGGTTGGACGACGCGGCCGGCGACATTCCTTTGGTCGCCGAGCATGAGCACCCGTTGCTCGTTCTGCCGATGGATCGCTCCTATCATCCGTCGCACCCGGCCATTCTGGACCGGATTCGCGTCTGCCCCAGCCCTGTGCTCGTGGTGGCGGAGTAAGACGTCGACTTCGAAGAGGTTCCGACACGTGTTCTTTCACCGACGCCTATTCGCTCGCCGCACGTTGACCGTGGTGGTCGATTAGATCACGAAACCGTTGTGGTGTGAGTTCTTGCAAAGTATCGACAACATATTCCGCTTTCGAGAGGAGTTCTCGACTGCGGCCGGTGCTGACCAGCGCGACGACGGCCATGCCCGCCGCGTGGCCCGCCTTGACGCCATCGGGGGCGTCTTCGACGACGATGCAGCAAGCCGGACGGAGCCCCAAGCGCGCGGCAGCCAGCAGGAAAACCTGGGGATCCGGTTTGCCTCGCTCGACGTCGGCGCCCGTCACCACGGCTCCGATCAAGTGGCGGACGCCGAGACGGTCGATGACCATCTCGACGTTGGCCGGCGGCGCCGACGAGCCGATCCCCAGGCGGAATCCCCCCGCAACAAGCGAGGCGATCAGTTCGGGCGCCCCCGCCATGACCGGAAACTCGTCGTCGATGATTTTCCGGAAGGCTTCTTCCTTCCGCGCGTCCAGTTCTGCGACCTGTTCGTCGGTGAATTGTTGCTCCGGCCACAACTGGCGAATCACCTCGCGACTGGTCCGCCCGAAGGTCGCGGCGAATTGGGCCTCGGTCATCACGCGGCCGGTTTCGCGCCCCAGCGTCTGCCAACTGCGAAAGTGCGGGAGGTAGCTGTCGATCAACACTCCGTCCATGTCGAAGATCACCGCGGCTTCATGCTCTCGATCCATTCTCTCCCTCGTCATATTCACCCAATTCAAAAACGAGATCACAATAGGTTTTCATGTCGAGCACGCTCATTGTCTGCACCGCCCGCAGCACCACGAGTTGCCGACTCCAGGGCGCCGGATCCGCGCCGACGCCACTGAAGACCCTTCTGGCTTGCTCCACCGGGTCGAGGGGCCGACCTCGGCCCGTCAACTCGCCGACCGCCCGGAGAAGATCGCCGCGGCGGCAGTAGACCAATCGCCGACAACGTGCTTGTTGCTCCAGGGTATAACGGAGGAAGGCGGGCTGTTGGAAAAGCTTTATCAGCCGCCGCCGCCAGCGGAGGCGGCACCAGGCGGCGCGGAGCGACCACTCGGGCAAGTTGGCCAGCGACCAGCGGCGCGAGGTCGCGGCCAAGGCATCGTCGAAGGCGCGTTCCAAGAGCCGCGTGGCCGTTAGATGCGTTCGCGCCCGCTTGTAGTCGATCGAATAGGCGATGGCCATCGCACGCAGTGCCTCGGCGGAAAACTCTGCGAGGTGAAGCCGGCTGAGCCACGCGCGGAATTCGAGCATCTGCCGGCGCCGCTTGGCGGCCATCCGCCGATATCTTTCCTTCATCGCCGGTTCCGCCTCGATCCTGTCGAGATCCTCTTCGATCGCCGCTTCCGTGGCCCCACGGAGCCGATTGGGACAACCGGGCAGGAGCACGCCCAGATACTCGGGGTCGAACTGGGCCCGCATCCTCATACATTCGACGAACAGCGGGCGGCGCATGCGATGGATCTTGCGGACGGCCACCGCGAACGGGTCCGCCTCCTCGAGGCCGGAGAGATCGCCGACGCTGGGATGCAGCACCTCCCGCACGAATCGCCAGATTTGGCGGACGACCAGAAAAACGGCCACCGCCGTCCACCATACCATCTTCACCGGCAGCCAGAGGACGCGTCCGCCCGCCATGTGCCGCTGGTAGAGCGACAGCGGGTTGAAGATCCGCTCCTCGCGGGGCAATCGATGGAAGGGATAGGTACGGAAGACGCGGCGAATGTTATCGCGGCGGTCTTTCCGCATCAGATCCGCAACCAGGTCTCCGTAGCGGCGACGGACGTCTGCTTCATATTCCGGTTGATCGGAAAGGAAATGGACCGACGTGAAATCGTTGCTCGGAAAACACCGCCCCCGACCGCCGTCGTTCTCGTCGGCAGGGGGCCGCTCGGCCAACGCACGATAACGCCCGTCCAACGGCGCGGGCAAGTCGATCTGTTCCGGCGGTTTTCTCAGACGCCGCGAGAGCCACTGCGTGTGGCGAAGGACATCCCGGTCAGCGGCCGTGGCGGCCCTGCTCAAGGGCAGCGCATAGGCATTGTAATCGACGATCAGTTTCGCCGTGTGCTGGGCAAGGCTCCGCGAGATGAAGTGGAACCAGACGTACGGCCCACGGAATGACGCGCGGGCGTGGGTCAGGTCGAGTTGCCGCAAGCGGGCGCGGTCGCGACGATTGTAGGCCAGCCGTCTTTCGCGGAGCGAGATCAACAAGAGGTTGCCGAGCAACTGGTTCGTCGTGCCGACGTCGCTGGGATGGAACGGCGGGCGTTCGAGGTAATCCTGCCAGAGCAGTTCCACCGCGGCGGAGGAAACGGCGACCTCCTCCGAAGCAGCGGGGGAAACCGCCGACTCGGGCGCCAGCACGCGCTGATGCAGCAGGGCATGGTTGCGACGGGCGAGTCGCTGCTTGAGAATCCTGGTGGCGCCGATGAACTGCGCTTCGGCCACCAGGCCGTAGAAGTCGGTCGCCTCGTTGGCGATTTGGCGAAACCACATGCCCAGCAGCATGGGCAGGAAGCAGAGCGTTCCCAGGATCACCAGCGGCCCGGCCACGAGACGTTTGAGCACCTGGCTGAGGGTGTGCAACGGAGAGAGCGGCAGCAAGCTGGCCAGATAGGAGACCAATAAGAATGCGGCCCCGAACATGAGAAACCGCCGGGCCGGCCGCGCCGTCCCCTTAATCATCCACTCGCCCAGCGAATCGACCAGTTGCGGGGCGGTGACCGTGCCGTACAGATCGGCCAGCCAGTAGACGCGATCCAACATCTGCCGCAGCAACAGCCCGATGCGGTTGGCGACCTGCGCCGTCGTGTCGTAAGGACTGGGCAGTCGGCTGGCGCTGACGAGGTCTCGCAGGACAGGCAGCCTCCGAATCGCGAACATATCAAAGGCCCGGCACCAATGGGCGACACTGTCGGCCAACCGCCGGCCGACCCGCTCGGAGATGCCTGCCGGGGTGGCGGTAATCAGCCAGGCGACCACCGTTTCCAATGGGATTTCGCGCGAGGCATATCCATCCGACGGATCGCCGAGAGCTACTTGGCCGATCTGCGGGGCGGAGAGCATGGCCGTGAGATCGTCGATCCGCATCTTGACCAGGCCGATTTGAGCGGCAGGCGCCAGCCCGCGGAGCATCTCGGCGGCGCGATAGTGGAAGCGTTCGCGCAGCGCTGTCAGTGCGGTTCGGTAAGGAGGCTCGCGGACGGAGATCGCCGCGTGTTCGAACAACACCAGATTGCGATTGAGCAAGGGACTGAGTTGCCGCACGAGGCGGTCGGAGGCGCGGAGTGTGAAGATGACCAGGCGTGCCATGCGGAGCACCGGCCGCGCCACGCGCAGCCAGCGGGCCATTCGCGGCAGACGCAGGTAGCGGAGGAAACGGAGTATGACGAACCACTCCCCCTCCTCCGCCAGCAGAAGAGGAACGCCCGCCGACATCTGGTGCGCGACGTACAACAGGAACCCGACCGGAATCGCCGGCACCAGGCCCGTGATCCAATTCCGCCGCAGATAGAGCCAACGCCGCTGGCACAACACCAGTTTCAAGGTGAATTCGGCGAGGAACACCAGGCAAATCCCCAGATCGAGCCAGGCGAAGATCGGTTCGACATGGCTGCCGCCGGAGTGGAGGGGGCCGGTGCCCCAATGCCGCGACTCATATTGCAGCAGCGGCCCTTCCAGGGCCAGCATCACGACAAAGACGATCAAGAGAGCGAGGATGAATCGTTCGAAGACCGCCACGGCGCGGCGGCCGAAGAGCCGCTCCATCCGCAAAGCCAATCGCCGCTCCTGCAGTTCGCCGGCCACCCTCGCTTCCCGGCGGCGAAGCGACCGCTTCGCGCTCTTCCAGCGCCGGTCATTCACCGCGGCCGCCTTCCGATCGGCTTGCCGGATCGCCGTTCGATTGAGGGCAAGGTTTTCCGCCAGGGTCTCGAGGCTGCGAACGGCGGCCGGCAGCGGCAGCTCTTCGAGAAAGGTCAGTGTCTCGCCGGTCGTATCGGCGAGATCCTCGGTCACTTCTTCCAGCGCGGTAAGGCGAGCGGGCCCGGGAACATACTGGATGCGTTGCAGCCACGCATCCGCCGCCCGCTGGCGAAACTCCGACAAGCGGCGGCCGAGAGCGACGGGATCGCCTTCCGCCGGTTGCCGGTCTTCCGTGGCCGGCGCCTGACGCGATGCGTCCGGATCGAGCCGCGCGTGCAGCCGGCCGGCAATTTGCCACAACCGATACCAGGCTTGCCAGTCTTCCGGTTCCGGCTGTCCCAACAGCGCCTCAATCTGGCGGGCGATCGCGGTGGTGCGGAGTCGCTGCGCGGCCTGGTCGAGCTGGTCGAGCGCCTCGGAGGCCGAGTCTTGCCCGCCCTCGGATCCGCGATCCTTCCAGGCGTCGATTTCCCGTTGCAGCGCTTCCTGCTCCAGCAGAGTCCGCCCCAGAAAGTCGACCCCACGGTGGCCGTCGAGCACCGCCGCCTGGGCGCCGAGCCAGTGCAGGTCGTCGCGAAAACACTCGACGGCGAATGCCATCGATTCGGCCGGCAGCGTGTGGTCGTCGAGCAACTGGGCGAGATAGCGATCGTCTTCTTCCAACTGCCGAAGCACCGACTCGACCGCGTCCGCGCCGGAGGTTCCATTGCGATCGAGACTCTTGACGAGCCGCTCGTGACAGGCATTCTGGACCGCCGGAAGCCTGCGGAGGATTTCCAGCCGCCCCGCGGCCGCGGGATTCGCGCGATCCCATTGCCGCCTCAACAGAATGCCTTGGCGCGCAAGCCGGTCGCAATGGCAGGCGTCCGAAGCCTCTGGGTGAATCGCCTCTTCAGCCCGCATGCACCAGGAAGACGTTTCTTCGTGCAGCGAGCCATCCGCGGGGGTGGTCATGCGACTTATCCGTGGGCAAACTCAGGATTTCCGAAATACATTCGTGGCGGTTTCCGGCATGGTTCAAAAAACGGGGACTGGCTCCGAGCCAAACAGCTTCTGCCGGTGAAAAACACGGTTCGGCGAGGTGCCTGTCCCCGTTTTTTGGACCATGCCCGGTTTCTTGACGAATCAACACTATCGTGAGCGATCCGGCGAGAATTGTCCACAGAGGAAATGGCCGGTCGGCGGCGGTTTTGCCGATGCTCAGCCCTTGAGTTAGACTGGTTCCCATGAGTTGCCGCTGTTGCATAGCCTGTTGGATTCTGTTGCCGGCAGCCATAGCGAGTGCCGCCGCCGCGAGGGATCCTTGCAAAACACCGTCTGCCGAGAATACAGCCGTTCCGACCGGGAGGGAGCAGCCCGCGGCCACTCGGACGGAACCTTCAGCCAACGACGAGCTGGCTCCAGTGGTCGTTGCTCCGTTCGGCGAACGGCATCTGGCGGTTCTGGGTTCCGTCGCAAGACGTCTGGTGATTGTTGGCCGCGACAAGGGCGAAGTGAGTCGAACGATTCTGCTGCCGGCCGAGGGGAGCGGAATGGCGGTTCGAGGCGACACTGCCTATGTCACGACGGCCGAACCGGACGGACGCGTGCTGGCGATCGATTTGAAGATCGGTCGGATCGACCGGCAGTGGCCGCTGGGACACACACCGATGGCCCCGATCCTCAGCGGCGATGGACGCACGCTTTTCGCGGCGCTGCGTTTTGAAAACCGCGTGGTCGCCGTCGACTTGAAGACCGGCGCCCGCCGCTGGGCGACGGTCGTGCGGGAACCGGTCGCCTTGGTGCTTGGCCCGGGGGACACGCATCTGTTCGTGGCCAATCATCTTCCCTGCGTACGGCCTTTCCTGGATGACGAGAACCCCCATATCGCCGCCGAGGTGTCGGTGATCGACACCGGCAACATGCGAGTCGTCCGTACGATTGAACTCCCCAACGGCAGCCAGGGCTTGCGCGGGCTGGCTGTTTCGCCGGACGGCAAGTACGTGGCCGTGACTCACATTCTGAGCCACTACACCGTGCCGACGATCACCGTCGCCGCCGGCGCCATGAACCGCAACGCCCTCTCGCTCCTCCGCGCCGACTCGCTCGAGTGGTTCGCGACGGCGATTCTCGACGACCCCCAACGAGGCGCCGCCAATCCGTGGGGCGTCGATTTCGCCGCCGAAGGCAACCGTTTGGTCGTGGCCCATGCCGGCGTTCACGAATTGAGCGTGATCGAGTTCGACGCGCTGGTCGATCGGCTTGCGGCCCGCCGTGACGGGGAAGAAAGCCCGTTTGGCGACGAAGCGCTCGCCATGATGACGGGCATTCGAACGCGGATCAGTCTGCCAACCATCGGTCCGCGGGCGATTTGCCTGTGTGGCCAAGTCGCCTACACGGCTGGTTTCTTCTCGGACGACATCGCCGCCGTCGATCTGCACGACCCGAACCACCCCATCGTCACGATCGATTTTGCCCCGTCCAAAACAACATCCGCGGCGAGGCTCGGGGAGCGATACTTCAACGATGCCATGCTCTGTTTAGAACATTGGCAAAGCTGCGCGACATGCCACCCCGACGGTCGCACCGACGCGCTCTACTGGGATCTGCTCAACGACGGAATCGGCAACACGAAAAACACCAAGAGCCTGCTGATGGCAGCCTTGACGCCGCCGGTGATGTGGCGAGGCGTGCGGGCCGACGCCGGCATGGCGGTGCTGTCCGGCATCCGTCACATCCAGTTCATGGAGCCTTCCGAGGGCCAGGCCGAGGCGATCGAGGAATACCTGCGGGCCATGACAGCGACGCCCAGCCCGCGGCTGAACGCGGCCGTGCGGGAGTCGCCCAAGACAGACGACGCAAGCTGCGCCAAGTGCCACTTCCCCGGCGTGCCGCGCGGCACACTCAGCGAAGCGGCGCAGCGGGGCAAGACTCTTTTCGAAGGAAAGGCCGGCTGCGCCGCCTGCCATCCGCACCCCTATTTCACGTCGATGCAGACGGTTGACGCCGGTCTGGGATCGGGCGTGGCCTACGATGTGCCGAGTCTGGTCGAAGCCTGGCGCTCGGCTCCTTATTTGCACTCCGGCGACGCACTGACGTTCGAGGAAGCCGTCAACGACTTCAATCATCTGCAGATGCGGGGCACAACAAAGCGGCTCAGCGAGACCCAACTGCGAGACCTGGTGGAATACCTCCAGTCGCTCTGAACGGCATTGCCAGGTCGAGTACGGTTTCCTGATAGCCGACGTGATGGGCCACGGTGTCGCTGCCGCCCTGCATACGATGCACCTCAGTTCGCTCTGGACGAGGTACTCGCAACTGCTCACCGATCCGGTGAAGTTCGCCGCTGCGGTGAACGACGAACTCAGCCGAGTCGTGCAAGACGAATCGTTCGCAACGGGAGTCTGCGGAGTGATCGACGCACGGAACAAGCTCGTGCGATTCGTCGGCGCAGGCGGTCCGCCGATCCTCGTCTATCATGCGGATGGCCAGGTCGAACACCTGGAGGCCTCCGGGCTCCCCTTCGGCATTCTTGAAGACGCTCCCTATGAGATCGTCTCGTCGGAGCTTGCCCAGCGCGATCGCCTGCTGCTGTTCAGCGACGGCGCCTTCGAGATTCACAACGCCGAGGGGCAGATGCTCGGGGTTGAAGGGCTGATCCGCATCTTGGAGACGCTCGGATACCCGGGATCGGGCATTCAAGCAAACTTGCTGGAGCAGGAGCTTCTGCGGTATTCCAACGACATCCGGCTTACGGACGATGTGACGTTTATCGAGGTGCAAGTGAAATAGAACTGCAAACGCTGCTGACCGAACCGGGTGTTTTCGACGGTTAAAGATGCTTATCCGTTCCACGGTGCGCGGAGCGGACTTGTAAGCATAGCGTTGGCTTCCTCATCGCCCGGAAAACATTCCTGCTTCGGATCCCACCGCACATTCCGCCCCAGCCGGATCGCCACGTTGCCGAGGTGGCAGAGGCTGGCGGAGCGATGGCCGATCTCGACCGCGGCGACCGGTTCCTGGCGGCTTCTTACGCAGTCCAGGAAATTCCGCACGTGGGCCGACGTGGCATCGAGCCGTATCCCGCCGGAAGGAAACTGCGATGCGATCAGTGTCGCCGGCTCGCTCCGCGCCTTCCAGGGGTAAGCGGTTGTCTCGACCATCCCTTCCGTTCCTTCGAACCGCACTCCCACCGGCCGCTCATTCGTCTTGCACAGCAGTTCGACCCCGTTTTCGTAACGGCAGCGGAACTCGGTCGTCAGCGCCGTATTGAACAGACTCCCCTCGGGCAGCCAAGTGGCGCCGACGTACTCGATCTCGACCGGACCGCTGCCGTCCATGCCCAGCCCCCATTGGGCGAGATCGTTCGAGTGGGCGCCATAGTTGGTTACCTGGCCGCCGGAGTAGTCATAGTTGAACCGGAAGCGGTAGAGGCAACGATCCTTGTGGTACGGTGCGTCGGGGGCCGGTCCCAGCCAGCGATCGTAGTCGAACCCGGCGGGCACCGGCATCGGCTTCCAACCGGGGCCGGGGCCGACCTTGTTGTTATACCCGACATTCGTCGTCACGCGCTTGACCTCGCCGATCTTGCCGTCGCGAACCAATTGGCATACGTAGCGGTTGAGCGGATTGCTCCGCTCCATGCTCCCGGTCTGGAGGATCCGTTTGTGCTTCCCAACGGCCTCGACCATCGCCCGCCCCTGGCCGATCGTCAACGACAGCGGCTTCTCGCAGTAGATGTCCTTGCCGGCCTCCGCCGCGCGGATCGTCATGATCGCGTGCCAATGGTCGGGCACGACGATCGTCACGGCCTCGACGTCACCGCAGGCGAGCACTTCACGGAAGTCGACGTAGGCCCGGCATCCTTGATAGGCGGCGGTTCCCGTCTTCTCGCCGTAATGCGCGTCGACCGCTTTCCGCGCCGGTTCCCGTCCGAGGAACTGATCGTCGTCCCGATAGCCGTGGCTGGCCGTGTTGACGTCGCAGACGGCGACGACCTGCACGTCGTCGTTCTCCAGAAATCGCTTCAGGATGCCGCTTCCCTGATTGCCCGTGCCGATGCAGGCGACCTGGATGCGGTTGCTGGGTGCCTTCGCGCCGAAGACGGATGACGGGACGATCCACGGCAACGCCGCCGAGGCCGCGCCGGCGGCCGCGACGTTGAGAAAGCGGCGACGGCCGTAGCGGACTTGCGAAGTTGGTGAATTCTTGGCCATGACGACCTGCTCCTGTTTGGTGATCCGGCGGATTCGTGCTATGTTAAGTTGCCGCCGGCGCTGCGTCAATCGCCAACCGACCGCCAACCGCAACACCACTCGGAGCCCTATCGTGCAACTTCTGCAAACCGTTGTGCTGTTCGCCACCCTGTGTGTGCCGCTCTCGGCCCAGTCGTTCCGAGCAGACGGCGATGCGCTGCTATTCCAGTCCGGCCGCGAGTATGTCCGCTTCGAGAAAGGAAAATGGTCCGCCGGAATCGAGGGCGGGCCGGTCGTGCGCTGGCACATGTTCCTCTGGCACGATCAATGGGTTTACGAGACGCTGCCGGGCGGCGAGGTCCGCTCCGGGCCGACGTTGGAAAACGACGGCGCCATCACCATGAGCGGCGTCTTTTCGGCAAGAGAGAATTCGGCGCCTGTGAAATACGCCTATCGGATCACGCCGGAAGAAGGTCGCGTTTACGTCCGCTGCGAGTTGGAGAAGACCGGGCCTCTGGAACTTCGCAACGGGGTCTGGCTGCACGTCGGCGTTGCCGGCGACCGGCTGGATCGGACCAACCGCGTCTGGATCCGGCCGGCTTCGTATGGCACGATCGCCTCAAGCGTCAGCGGCGTCGGCGACGGCCTGTTGATGGAAGTCGAGCGCGGTCGAGCGGTCTGCCTGGCCGCCCGTGGGCTGCACGAAGTGAATACGGAAGGGACGAAAGATTCTACCCTGTTGCGTTACAACGTGCTGCGGAGCGAATTCCCACCGGGCGAAAAAGCCGTGGTGGAATACACGATTTCTTTCGCCCCGATGCCCGAGAAACTGCCAGGCCAGATTGAGCCGGCCCGTGAGCCGCTGGCGATCAAGAAGGCCACGCCCAGTGCGGACTGCATACCCCAATACGAGAAGCTGGAATTGGCGGTCGATCTCGGAGCGGCCTACGCAAACCCCTACGATCCCGAGCAGGTTGCACTCGACGCCATTTTCACCGCGCCCTCCGGCAAACGGCAGATCGTCCCCGGTTTCTTCCTGGTCGACTGCCGGCGCGAGGTCGTCGAGGGGGCGGAGTTGATGGTGCCCGAGGGCAACGGCGCCTGGCGGGTCCGATTCGCTCCGCTGGAGCAGGGCCGCTACCAGTGGCGGCTGAAGCTTCGGGACCGCAGCGGAGAAATCACTGGCGGGGAGGGCGCCTTCGAGGCAACGGCGCCGGATCGCTCCGGGTTTGTCCGGCGCAGCAACGTCGATCCGCATTACCTCGCCTTCGACGACGGCAGAGGATATTTCGCGATCGGCCACAACCTGCCCATCTATCACACCACGGGCCAACTG
>Ga0123332_1003941_pt1 | contig 13276 bp, 11 predicted proteins | sample BioC12SIPDNA_4_FD_89958 | JGI IMG/M metagenome (GOLD analysis project Ga0123332, IMG submission 89958) | Anaerobic biogas reactor microbial communites from Washington, USA - Biogas_R2_A C12 SIP DNA | ecosystem: Engineered > Bioreactor > Anaerobic > Unclassified | place: Washington, USA...
GGGATGACGATCTTGCCATCCTGGATGGAGCTCTTGCGGATCACAACGCCCTCGTTCTGGACGCTGTTCTTGGCGAAATTCTTGACACTGATTCGCTGCATGCCCTCCATCTGCGCCACCAGGGGCGCATCCTTGGCGGGGGCGGTGCCGAGAACCGGATCTTCAGCGCTTGCCAGTGGTACGGCCCACAGCATGGTCATGACCACCACGCACAGCAGCAACAGCGCTCTGCGCTTCTTGAACATTCTAGTTCCTCCTAATGCGGCGGTTGTCCTTTGCCTGGGGCTTACACTAAGCCTGATGTGGTCACTCAAAGGGTATTCACTCCTTGAAAAAGGCCATTTCCACCGTATCGTGCTCTCCACAAGGCAGATCCATCCCGCGCATGGCAAGGCAAGGATCTCACCCTTGCCCGGCTGGACTCTGTCGACGCTGGCTGATCGCGACGCAGGCGTGTTGAGGAGATACTGATCTGCCCTGGGCACTGACGGAGAGAATTGTACCGCGCGGCACAAGCGATTGGAATAAGGAAATTATCTAACGCGCGTAGGGCGATTGCCTGTTTTTGGGGCAAGACAAAGCCGGCCAGGGACCTTTCCCTGGCCGGCTTGGATGGCAACGAAGTTCACGCCGGGGGGTGTCAGGGGCTCGGCGGGGTCCCTGGCGAGTGCGCCCGACCGAATCTCCCCGGCGTCACACCCTGTCAGGCACCCCCCTCGCCGGGCACGCGCTGCTTCATCCACGGCGCGGAGTTGTAGAAGCTCGTGATCACGCTGCCGGGCGGGTTGATCGCATCGCACGCGGCCCGATCCGCGCCGGTCAGCGCCATATCGGCGACCGGCAGTGCCTCCTCCAGCTGGGCCAGCGTGCGCACACCGAAGATGGGCGCGGTCACCGCAGGCTGGTCCTTCACCCACAGCAGCGCATATTGGGCCGGGGTCACCCCGCGCTCTGCCGCAAGCGCGACGAACCGCTGCCCCGCCGCGATCCCGCGCGACTCCACGCGCTCCGCATACACGCCCCCGCGCTCGCGCGCCCGCGAATCGGGCGGCAGCGCGGCGGCCGTGCCGTAGCGTCCGGCCAGCACGCCCTGAGCCATGGGCGCCCACGGCAGCAGTCCCAGCCCGTACTTCAGCGCCACCGGTGCCATTTCGTTCTCCACGCGGCGATCGAGCAGGTTGTAGGGCGGCTGCTCGGTGATGTAGCGCGCATAGCCGTGCCGCTCCGCGATCAGGAGCGCCTCGACCACCGCCCACGCAGGATGCGTGGTCGTGCCGACGTAGCGCACCTTTCCCGAGGCGACCAGGTGCGTCAGCGCCTCGAGCGTCTCGTCGATCGGCGTGGTCGGATCGGGCCGGTGCATCTGGTACAGGTCGATCCACTCCGTCCCCAGCCGGCGCAGCGAGGCCTCGCACGCACGGATGAGATAGCGCCGCGAGAGGCCGTGGTCGTTGGGCCCAGGTCCGGAAGGGTAGAAGGCCTTCGTGGCAACGACCACGTCGTCCCGGTGTCCGTGCAGCGCCAGCGCCTTGCCGAGGATGCGCTCGCTCTCCCCCGCGTTGTACATGTCCGCGGTATCGAAGAAGTTCAGGCCCGCCTCGAGCGCCCTGTGGACGATGCGGATCGCCTCGTCCTCCGGCGTCGGATTGCCGAAGTTCATCGTGCCGATACACAATGGCGCCACGCGCGTCCCGGAACGGCCAAGCTGACGATACTCCATCTCACACCCTCCTTCATGTTGATGGCGTATCATAGCACACCCTCTTTCAGGCCGGACCTCGAAGCCAACGGCTGCTTTATCCGGTCTTTATCGAATCTTCACATGGGGGTGCTAGTCTGAGGGTGCATCTGAACAGGAGCCAAACGCCGGCTTTATCGGGCCTTCACAGGCAGCTGTTAGAGTGAGTTCAACAGGCGGGCGAGCCTCTGATCAGATCGGCAAAACAAAAGGCTATGTAAGGAGGGTACGATATGACAAAGAAACGGCTGATGATCGTGACGGGCGTGCTGGCGCTCGTCGCAGTCCTCGGCGTCGTCACGGTGGGCGGTGCGTTCGCACAGACAAGCACACCTGGCACAGAGACGCAAACCACGCCGGACGTCGACAGGCCGCAGCGCGGCCTGCCGGCCTTCGGATTCGGAATGCGCGGCGGCAGCACGGAAAGCTTCGATGCCGTCGCGGAGGCGCTCGGCCTGACCCCGACGCAGCTGTTCGAGGAGCTGCACTCGGGCAAGACGTTGAGCGAGATCGCAGAGGCACAGGGCGTCGATCTCACGGCAATCGAAGACGTCATGAAGACATCGCGGACGGAGGCGATGAAGGACAGGATCGCCCAGGCCGTCGAGGACGGGACGATGACGCAGGAACAGGCTGACTGGCTCCTGCTCGGCATCGAGAAGGGATGGACCTCCGGAGGCCGCAGCTTCGGCTTCGACTTCGGAGGGCGCGATCACGGCCGCGGCATGAAGGGTATGCGCGGCATGCCCTTCGGGGACACGGAGCAGACGCCCAGCACATCAGTTCCGGGAACTGAGAGCTGACGCTCGCAGAGGCAGCCTGAAGTAGGCGCACCCACGCACGTGACGGACCTGCAGGTGGTCTGCTCACCCCCGAGGTAGCCCCTACGCCTGATGAATGCGGGGAACGGAGGGCGACTTCCGTTCCCCGTCCGTGTGACAAGGAGCCAGCAGTGACAGACGCGTTGATCGAGCTTCACGACATCAGGAAGGTCTATCGCATGGGTGACCTGGAGGTGCACGCGCTGCGGGGCATCTCACTGCAGGTGGCGCAGGGCGAGATGATGGCCATCATGGGCGCATCCGGATCGGGCAAGTCGACGCTGATGAACATCGTCGGCGCGCTCGACACGCCGACGAGCGGCGCCTATCTGCTCGACGGGCAGGACGTGGGGCGCATGAGTGACAACCGCCTGGCGGAGGTGCGCAACCACAAGATCGGGTTCGTCTTCCAGAGTTTCAACCTGCTCCCCCGCACCACGGCCCTCGCCAACGTCGAGCTCCCGCTGGTCTATGCCGGAGAGAGCAACGGCCGGAGCAGGTGTATCGCCGCACTCGAGAGCGTGGGCTTGGGGGATCGCATGCATCACCGGCCCAACGAGCTGTCCGGCGGGCAGCAGCAGCGCGTGGCCATTGCGCGGGCCCTGGTGAACGAGCCGAGCCTGATCCTCGCGGACGAGCCGACCGGCAACCTGGACTCGAAGTCCGGCGAGGAGATCATTTCCATCTTCAAAGAACTGAACGAACAGCAGGGCATCACGATCGTATTCGTCACGCACGAGCCCGACATTGCCGCCCACACGCGGCGCATCGTGCGCCTCCACGACGGCCTGGTCGTGAGCGACGAGAAGACCGTCGCACGGGGGGAAGCGGCATGAAAATCATCTTTCGTATCATCGGCATCCTGGCCGTGGTGGGCCTCATTGTAGCCGGCGTCTGGTACCTGCGGAACCGTTCGGCGACGGCGCAGACGGCCACCACCGGGGGCACGTACACGCAGGTGGTGGCCGCGCAGCGCGGGGATCTCAGTTCCTCGCTGACGGTGGTGGGCGAGCTGGCCGCGGTGCAGCAGGCGGACCTCGCATTCGACAAACTCAGCAGCAGTACGGCCCTCGTGACGCTGAACGTGGCGGCCGGAAACACGGTCAAGGCGGGAGACCTGCTCGCGGCCGTCGATCCTGCAGCGTATCAACAGGCTTTAGACCAGGCGAAGAGCGACCTGGTCTCGGCCGAGGAAACCCTGGCTGACCTGGAGACCCCCGCGACTGAAACCGAGGTCGCGGAGGCGGATCAGGCGGTGGCGGAGGCCGAACAGGACCTGGCCGAAGCGCAGGAGGCGTTGGCCGAGCTGGCGTCGCCCGACGCGTCGGCCCTCCGGCAGCTCCAGGACGCCGTCAACAACGCGCAGGAAAGCCTGGACCTCGCCAGGCTGCAGTCGAACATGACCGAGATCGATTCGACCGCGGCCAATCTCCGCAATGCGGAATACCTGGCCAAGTGGCACGAGCGAAAGGTCATCGACCTCGAGAAGATCGTTGCGACCGGCAAGGCCAACAAGGAGCAGACGGAACTGCTCGCCGAAGAGCAGGAAGCGCTCAGCGCCGCGCGCGTCACCCTCGTCAACGCGCAGACGCAGCGGCGCCTGGCATTGGACTCCGCGGAGGCCTCCATCAAAGCCGCCGAGGTAACGCTGGCCGGCGCGCGCGAGGACCTGGCAGATGCGAAGGCGGGCGGCGACGCGCTGGAGCTGGCCAAGGCGCGGCTGAATGTCAGGACCGCGGAGGTGGCCCTGGCTGCGGCGCAGGAGACGCGGACCCGTTTGGACGAAGGCGCGGATGCGACCGAATTGGCGAACGCGAGAGCCGACGTGCAGAAGAAGAAGCTGGCCCTGGCGGATGCCGGGGCCGCCTTGGCGGGCACGAGCCTGACCGCGCCGTTCGACGGCACGATCCTCCAGGTGCAGGTCAGGCAAGGCGCCCTGATCTCGGCCAATACGGCGATCCTGACCATCGCCGATCTCGATCAGCTCGAGGTCATCGCCTCGGTGGACGAGACGTCGATCAAAAGCGTAGCAGCCGGCCAGGTCGCCCAGGTCACCTTCGATGCCCTGCCCGGCCAGGCACTCCGGGGCGTCGCCGGCGCCATCCCGCTCCAGGGCACGCTCCAGGGCGACGTCATGGTATACGAAGTGCCCATCGCACTGGAAGGCGCAGAAGACCTGCCCCTGCTCGTCGGCATGACCGCCAACGTGGCGATCCTCACCGGCGAGGCGGCCAATGCACTTCTCGTGCCGACGATGGCCCTGACCAAATTGGGCGGAATGGTCCAGGTGCAGGTCGCGGACCCCGCCAACCCATCTGCCAGCCCACAGTCGGTGCCGGTCCAGGTCGGGCTGAGCAACGGCACCTACACCCAGATCACCGCCGGGCTCAACGAGGGCGACCAGGTCGTCTTCCAGGTGTCGAGCGACAGCACGTCGAACTTCCCCATGGGCGGCGGCATGATGATGATGGATGTGGGTGGCGGCGGACAGCCGCCAGAACCGCCGCAAGGGGCTGCGGGCGCCAGGCCGTCAGGCCGCCAATAGGGGATGAAAACGATGAAGCGACTTCTGAAGTATCTTGGCATCGTGGCCCTGCTCGCCGGCGCCGTGCTGGGCGGCTACTTCCTCCTGCAGGGCCGCGAGGCCTCCCAGGCAAGCACGCCCGAAACCTATCAACAGGTCGTCCTGGCCACGCGGGGCGACATCACGTCTTCGCTCTCCGTCGTGGGCGAGCTCGCTGCGGTCCAACAGGCCGACCTGGCCTTTGAGACGCTGAGCAGTGTCACGCCTCTTGCCACGATGAACGTTGCGTCGGGCCACGTCGTGAAGGCAGGCGACGTGCTGGCGACGATCGACCCGGAGAGCTACCAGCAGGCCGTCGACCAGGCCATGAGTGACCTGGCCGCGGCCGAACAGGCGCTGGCCGAGCAGGAGGAACCGGTGACCGCTGTGTCGATCGCGCAGGCCGACCTCGCCATCGCCCAGGCCGAGTACGACATCAGCGATGCACAGGCGGCGTTGGATGAGCTGCTCAATCCGGACATCGTGCAACTGAAGACGGATGTCGCGGACGCGAAGACGGCCCTCGCCGAAGCGCAGATCGACCTGCTCACCGCCCAGCAGACCCTCGATGACACCCCTGCCTCCGACTCCATGGAGAAGCTGCTCGACACGGAGGGCGACCGCGCGGAGGTGTATTACCGGCTCCTCAACGAGACGTACCGGGATGACTACTACGAGGACCGGCTCACGATGGCCTACAACCAGATGATGGACGCGAAGGAGGCCCGCATCAAGGCCGAGGTGCAGCCCCAGGTGGACGTGCTCAACGCGAAGATCAGCGTCCGAAAGGCGGAACAGACCCTGGCAACGGCCGAGGAGGCCCTGGCTGACGCGCTGAGCGGCACGGACAGCGTCGAAGAGGCGCGTGCGAAGGTGACGCTGAATGCCGCCGTCGTAGCCTTGGCGAAGGCCCGGGAGGCCCGCGCAGAGCTGGATCAAGGGCCGGACGCCACGGAGCTGGCTGCCGCCAAGGCCGATGTGGATGCCAAGAAGCTGGCCCTGGCGGACGCCGAAACTGCGCTTACCGCCACCAGCCTGGTCGCGCCCTTTGACGGCACGATCCTGGAAGTGGGCGCGACTGCCGGCGACAGAATCTCGTCCGGCACCGCCATCCTGACGATCGCGGACCTGACCGGGCTGGAGGTCCTGGCGTCGGTGGACGAGACCACCATCAAGAGCGTCATCGCGGGGCAGTCCGCGCAGATCACCTTCGACGCCGTTCCTGGCCAGACGCTGAGCGGTGTGGTCGGCAGCATCCCGCTCCAGGGCACCCTGCAGGGCGACGTGATGGTCTACGAGGTGCCCGTGAGCCTCCACGGCGCGCAGAACCTTTCCCTGATGGTCGGCATGACGGCCAATGTGAACATCGCCACGGGCGAAGCGACCGGCGCGCTGCTCGTGCCCGCCATGGCGCTGACCAGGTCGCGCGGCATGTACCAGGTGCAGGTGCTCGACTCGACCGGCCCGGACGCGGTTCCCCAGTCCGTGCCGGTGCAGATCGGACTGAGCAACGGCACCTACACGCAGATCACCGCCGGTCTGAATGAGGGCGACCGGGTCGTGGTCCGGTTGTCCGGCAGCAACAGCACGGCCGGCCAAAACCAGCCCGAGGGCGACGGGCTCTTCGGCGGCGGCGTGATGCGCATGTTCGGCGGGCGGTAAGGAGACTGATACGTGAGAAAACTTCTGATGGTCATGAAGGTCTCGATCACCTCGCTCGTCGCGCACAAGATGCGATCGTTCCTGACCATGCTCGGCGTGGTGATCGGCGTCGGCGCGGTAATCGCCCTGGTGGCGGTCGGCGCGGGCACGCAGGCCCAGGTGGTCAGCCAGTTCGAATCGCTCGGCTCCAACCTGCTCGTCGTATCGTCGCAGTCCTCCTTCGGATTTCGCCGCGGGGGCATGACGACCAGCCAGCGGCAGCTGACCGATTCGGACGTCAAGGCAATCGAAGGCCTGGCGACGTCGGTCGCGCTCGTGGCGCCGGACTACAGCCCGGGCAACTTCAACGTCACCTACAGCGGGACGACCACCCAGCCCACCGTCACCGGCGTCACCGAGGCGTACGCAACGGTGCGCAACTGGGCCATGGCCACCGGCCGGTTCATCAGCGCGGAGGACAGCGACGCCATGGCGATGGTCGCGGTGCTGGGGGTGGATGCGGTCGAAGACCTGTTCGGCAGCGTGACCGCCAATCCCGTCGGCGAGATCATCCGCATCAACCGCCAGAACTACACCGTCATCGGAGTGCTGGAGCAGAAGGGTCAGAGCACGGGGCCGACCAGCCAGGACCGCGTCGTGTTCCTGCCACTGCGCACCGCACAGATCAAGTTGGGCGGCGCGGGCACAAACACCGTCCGATCGATCAACCTGCAGGTGCGCTCGGCCGAGGAGATGGACCTGGCGCAAGCCCAGGTGACCGCGATCCTGCGCACCCTCCACGGGCTGGCGACCGGCGCGGTCAACGACTTCACCGTGCAGAACCAGGCGGACATCGTGAGCACGGTTGCGGAGACCAGCGGCACGTTCACCACCTTGCTCGCCAGCATCGCAGCCATCTCGCTGATCGTCGGCGGCATCGGCATCATGAACATCATGCTGGTATCCGTCACCGAACGCACGCGGGAGATCGGCCTGCGCAAGGCCGTGGGTGCGAAGCGCTCGGACATCCTGATCCAGTTCCTGGCGGAGGCCGTGGTGCTGAGCGTGGTGGGCGGCCTGATCGGCGTCGGCGTTGGTGTAGGCGGCGCGCAGCTCATCGCCGGCATGTTCAGCTCCAGCCCGGCGCTGGTCACCGGCAGCAGCGTGGGACTCGCGCTGGGCGTATCCCTGGCCATCGGCATCTTTTTCGGGTTCTATCCCGCCAACCGTGCCGCCCGGCTGAACCCCATCGACGCACTGCGGTACGAATGACCGCAACGGATCGGCGAGGCTGCGGCTGCCCAACGGCGATGAACAAGGGCACTTGCGCGCGGGTGGCAGGGAAGCTAAGATAGTCGTGTCGAATGCTGAGACATGATCGGGTGTGACTGATGAATCGAACCGTGTTGGTCGTGGATGACGACAGGAAGATCGTCGAGCTGGTGTCGCTCTACCTGAAGCGCGACGGGTATACGGTGCTGCCCGCGTACGATGGCTACGAGGCGCTGGAGATCGCGCGGCGCAAGCGCCCCGACCTGCTGGTGCTGGATCTCATGCTCCCGGAGCTGTCGGGCATGGACATCTGCAAGCTGATCCGTGCCGAGTCACGCGTGCCGATCATCATGCTGACCGCCCGCGCGTCCGACGAGGACAAGTTGCGCGGGCTGGATCTCGGCGCCGACGATTATGTCACCAAACCCTTCAACCCGCGCGAGCTGGTCGCGCGCGTCCGTGCGGTGCTGCGCCGGACGTTGCCCGAGGATGCACCCGGCGATGATCTGCGTTTCGGCGACCTGGTCGTGAGCTTCCTGCGGCATGAGGTCACCGTGCGCGACCGGCCGGCCAACCTCACGCCGACCGAGTTTCGCCTGCTGGAGACGATGGTGCGGGAGCCCGGACGGGCCTTCTCGCGCTCCGAGTTGCTGGATCGCGCGTTCGGCTTCGACTACGAGGGCGTCGAGCGCACCATCGACGTCCACATCATGAACCTGCGCCGCAAGATCGAGCCGGGCGGCGAGTGGCGCTACATCGCCACCGTACCCGGGGTGGGCTACCGCTTCGAGGCGCCCGATGTGGGGTAGCCTGCGCGTCCGCCTCCTCCTCGCCACCATCCTGGTGGTCGTGATCGCCATCGGGGTGACGGCGTTCGTGGCAACGCGGCGCACCGAAGGCGAGTTCCAGCGCTACGTCGAGCGGCGCAGCCCGTTGGACGACCGCCGGCTGGGCTACCTGCTGGCGCGCTACTTCGAAGACCACGGCTGGGAAGACATCCAGGCCGAAGTGGTGCGGCTGAGCCAGTTCTCCGGCCAGCGAGTGGTGGTGACGGACGAGGCAGGCGTCGTGCTGGCGGACAGCGACAGCAAGCTGATCGGTAAGGCGGCAGAGGATCGCTGGCCGCCGCCCCGCGCGGTGCTGCAGCAGAACGCGGCGACCGTCGGTTCGGTGTACATCGATCCGACGGGCGGACCTCCCGACCCGGCAGCCACGTTCATCTCCGCGGTCAACCGGTCCGTGCTGTTCGGCGCCCTGGCCGCAGGATTGGCCGCCGTCATCGTGACCCTGGCCGTGTCGGGCCGCATCCTGCGCCCGGTCAGGCAGCTGCAGATCGCGGCGGGCCAGATGGCGCGCGGGGACCTGAGCGCGCGCGTGCCGGTGGAGTCGGACGACGAGCTGGGGCAACTGGCCGTCGCCTTCAACACGATGGCCGGCAGCCTGGCCGAACAGGAACTGCTGCGCCGCAACATGGTGGGCGACGTCGCGCACGAGCTGCGCACCCCGCTGACAAACCTGCGCGGCTACCTGGAAGCGGTGCGCGATGGGTTGTTGCCCCCTGATGCCGCACTGGTGGACAACCTCTACGAGGAGACGATGCTGCTGACGCGGCTGGTGACCGATCTGCACGAGCTGGCGCAGGCAGAGGCGGGGCAGTTGACGCTGCTGCGCGCGCCGGAACGGCTGAGCGAAGTGGTCGACCAGGCCGTGACGATCCTGCGCCCGCAGGCGGACGCGAAGGGCGTGGCACTTTCCATCGAACTCACGCCGGACCTCCCGACGGTGGACATCGACCGGGAGCGCATCGGCCAGGTGCTGCGCAACCTGATGAACAATGCACTCGCACATACGCCCGCGGGCGGCACGATCACGGTGAGCGCCGGGCGGAGCGGCGACGAGGTCGCGGTGACCGTAAGGGACAACGGCGAAGGGATCGCCGCTGCCCACGTGCCGCACGTCTTCGACCGCTTCTACCGCGCGGACAGCTCGCGCGCGCGGCAGACCGGCGGCGCAGGGCTGGGCCTGGCGATCGTCAAGCAGCTGGTCGAGGCCCACGGGGGCACGATTACGTTGACCAGCGCCGAGGGCCAGGGGAGCACGTTTACTTTCAGCGTTCCCATCGCGGCTTGACGACGGTCCGGCGCCGGCGGGCCAAATGCCGGCAGAGCGTGTATAATAGCGATGATCGTAGTTCGGGTTGTTCAGAAGTATTGGATAGTTGCATTGGAAGGGAGAATCGAATGACTGAGTCACAAGCCACCATCACTTTCACCGCGGACCGCACGCTGATCGCGCCGGGCGAGCCCGTCACCGTTCGCTGGCACGTGGAAGGCGTCAAAGAGGTCTACTTCTACATCGAAGGCCAGGACTGGCGCGGCCATGGCGTGGCCGGCGTGGCCGAACGGCAGGTCCACCCGACCCAGACCACGGTTTATCGCCTGCGGGTGGTCAAGCGCGACGACCAGGTGGAGGTGCGCGGCATCGAGATCCACGTGCGCGCCGCAGCCATTCTCCCCTTCGGCCAGGTGTTCGAAGCCGACAAGAGCGTGGTGCGGCCCGGCGAGTGCCTGACGTTCCGCTGGCACGTCGAGGGCGTGCGCGAGGTGTACTTCTACGCGGAGGGCCAGAACTGGCAGGAGCACGGCGTGGCCGGCGTGGCCGAGCAACAGGTCTGCCCGTCTCAGACCACCATCTATCGCCTGCGCGTGGTCAAGGCCGACGGCTCCGTAGAGGAGCATGGCATCGGCATCCAGGTGCGGCCCGCGGAGCTGGAGGCCTACAAGATCATCACGGTCGATCGCGCCCTGATCCAGCCGGGTGAGTGCGCCACCTTCCGCTGGCACGTCGAGGGGGTCAAGGCCGTCTACTTCTACGCAGAGGGCGAGAACTGGCAGCACCATGGGGTGGCGGGCGTGGCGGAGCAGCGGGTCTGCCCGTCCCAGACGACCACCTTCTGCCTGCGGGTGGTCAAGGCCGACGACTCGCTGGAAGTCCATTACATCGCCGTGACCGTGGCGCCATGACGGTGGAGGGCGGCCCACCCGCCGGTCTTCCTGACGGTTTCGTGGTCCGCCCGCCCCGCCCGGATGAGGCGGAGCCGGTGGCCGAGCTCATCCGCGCATGCGATGTCGCGGATACCGGCGAACCGGACTGGAGCCTGGACGATACGCACGCGGACTGGGCGCGGCTTGGGTTTGACCTTGCGCGCGATGCCCGCGTCGTCGTGGCGCCCGGCGACCGCCTGGCCGCGTACACCGACGTCCACGTGCGGCCCGACCGTGCGCCGGTCGCGTTTGATGAGTGGCGGCGCTATATCGTCGAGCGGAAGGACTTTGACCGCACGCTGTCGTTTGTCGCGATGCGAGGCGGCGAGGTCGCGGGCGCGGCCATGTGCCTGATCTTCGAAGAGATGAAAGAGGGCTGGGTGCGCCAGCTCGCGGTCGGGGAGAAGCACCGTGGCCTGGGCCTCGGCAGGGCGCTGCTCCTGCACGCGTTCGGCGAGTTCTATCGCCGCGGCATGCAGCGCGTGGGGCTGGGGGTGCATGCGGACAACCCCTCGGCCACGAAGCTCTACCTGGGCGTCGGCATGTACGCGCAGCAGAAGTACATCCAATACCACCGCCCGGCCACCTGAGCAGCCGCGACCAGATCGCTGTCCGCATGTGCGGGGCGGCCGCGCCGGCGTCGATCGGTGTGGCCGCCCTACTCTATCTCTTCCGCCGTAAGATGAGCAGCACGCCCGCAGCCGTTCCCACGCCGGCCGCGACGCGCAACCCCACCGCAGGCCCGGCAGCGGGCGCGTCCGCCACAATGCCTGCGATGACCGGACCTGCAAAGAGCGCGACGTTGACCACAGCGGTGTAGATGGCCACATAGTTGGTGCGATTGGCGTCGGGGGTCACCGAAGCCAGGTTGTCGAACAGGTTGACCGTGATGGCTGCATTGAACAGGCCGGCCAGCGCGGCCCATGCGATGAGCCAGCCGACCTCCGACGTGAGTGACGTCATGAGCGGGTAGAGGGCATAACCGAACCCGCCGATCGCCAGCGCGCGCGCCCGCCCGATGCGCCGCACGATGTTCCGCATCGCCAGGGACCCGATCACCATCGTGCCGGTTGCCACGCTCATGATCACGCTGACCGGGCCATCGGCGATGTCGAGCGTGCGCACCCAGTAGATCGGCAACAGCGGCGCAATCATCCCCAGCGCCAGCTGCAGCACGGTCACGCCGGCCACGAAACGCACGAACCCCGGATAGCGCACCATTTCGCCCAACTCGCTCCTGAGCGGAGGCTGCTTTCCGACACGGGCAGGCGGGTCCGGCACGTGGATCTTCGTGACCTGCCACCAGCTGACCATCGTGCCCGCAACGCCGACCAGGAACAGCACCTGGTAGTTGATCGGAAAGGACATGCTCTGCAGCACCGGACCGGCCAGAAGCGTAGTGATCGTGTTGACCAGGCCGAAGGCCGCGATACGCAGCCCGACCATCTGTTGGCGCCGCTCCTCGGGCACTGCTTCGGCCATCATCGACGTGAACGCGAGGTTGCTGAGGTTGGCGGGCACGGCCGAGAGGACCCAGATGAGCGCGGTGAGCTCCGCACGATGCGCCGTGGTGAAGAAAGGGACCAGCGGAATCGCCAGGAGGACCAGGCGGAACAGCATACCGCTCCCGATCACCCAGCGCATCCGGTGGCCCGTACGCGTGATGAGGCGCCCCGCGGGGATCAGCCAGAGCATGGCGACGAGCGCGGGACCATAGGTGATGGCGCCGACGAGCAGGCTGGAGGCGCCGAGCCGGACGATGTAGACCTGCAGAAAGGCCATCATCGTCCCGTAGAGGACCCCATGCCAGGCGATATCGCCGACCAGGTGACGCAGGTTTCGGTCGACCTGGGCGGGCGTCAGCTCGGGATCGGGTGGCCGATGCAGAGCCAGCAGGTCCGCCGGGCTCAGCTTACGCCACGAACTGCGGCTCAGTCGCGTTGGACCAACTCCACGAGCACGCCGTGCGCGCCCTTCGGGTGGATGAAAGCGATCCGGCCGTATGCGCCGCGCTTGGGCGTCTCGTCGATGAGTTGCGCGCCCTTTGCCTTCAGGTCTGCGAGGGTCGCCTCGATGTCGTCCACCTCGAGGCACACGTGATGCAGACCCTCGCCGCGCTTCGCCAGGTATTTTCCGATGCCAGAGTCCGCATGCAGCGGCTCCAGCAGCTCGATCTCGCTGTCGCCCGTGGGCAGAA
>Ga0123332_1003944_pt1 | contig 13269 bp, 15 predicted proteins | sample BioC12SIPDNA_4_FD_89958 | JGI IMG/M metagenome (GOLD analysis project Ga0123332, IMG submission 89958) | Anaerobic biogas reactor microbial communites from Washington, USA - Biogas_R2_A C12 SIP DNA | ecosystem: Engineered > Bioreactor > Anaerobic > Unclassified | place: Washington, USA...
CGACCTCGCCGTGGTCACCGCACCCGGGGCGCGCGAACGCCGTGACGAGGTGAACGGTGCGCGGGCGGCCGCGCGGGGGCTCGGCCTCACGGTCGTGGAGCTCGTCGACGGGCATCCGGCCGGTGGCACGGGGGCGGGTGGCGCTGCGGCCGAGCACGTGCACCTCGACGGCGGCGACGTCCTGAAGGTCGGGCGCACGCTCTATGTCGGGGTCGGTGGCCGCACCACCCGGGCGGGCGCCACGGCCCTGGCGCGGATCCTGGCGGAGACCGACCGGCGGGTCGAGGTGGTCCCGATCAGCCGGACGCTGCACCTGAAGAGCCAGGTCACCGCGCTGCCGGACGGCACCGTGGTCGGCTATGCCCCGCTCGTCGACGACCCCTCGCGCTGGCGCACCTTCCTGGAGGTGCCGGAGCCGGAGGGTGCCCACGTGGTCGTCCTCGACGAGGCGACGGTGCTGATGTCCGACGCTGCACCCGAGTCGGCGCGGCTCTTCCGGGACCGTGGCCTGACCGTCATGACCGTCGATGTCAGCGAGTTCGTCAAACTCGAGGGCTGCGTGACCTGCCTGTCCGTGCGCGCACACCCCTGGGACTGAGGTCGCCACCCCCATGCGCCCGCAGCCCTGGGACTGGGGTCACCACCTCCGTGCGCCAGCACCCCTGGGACTGGGGTCGCCAGCACCTCTGTTGCGGATCCGTTGTTGCGGATCCAGCGCTATAGCGTCGATCTGGCACATGCGGCCGTTGGGCTCACGGCCGAGCAGCGCCCAGCAACTGCACCAGCTCGTTGACGGCCGCCCGCCCCGCGCGGTTGGCGCCGATGGTCGACGACGAGGGTCCGTAGCCCACCAGGTGGACCCGGGGCTCCCCGGCCACCCGGGTGCCTTCCATGGTGATCCCGCCCCCGCGGCCGCGCAGCCGCAGCGGCGCGAGATGGTCCAGCGCCGCGCGGAAGCCGGTGGCCCACAGGATGACGTCGACGGGCAGCACGCTCTCGTCGACGAGGCGCACCCCCTCGGGGAGGATCTCGGTGAACATGGGGCGGCGGTCCAGCGCGCCCCGGGCCCTGGCCTCCAGCAATGAGGGGGTCCACAGCAGCCCGGTCACCGACACGACGCTCAGGGGTGGCAGCCCGCGGGCCACCCGCTCCTCGACCATGGCGACGGCGTCGTGCCCGGCCCGGGCGTCGAAGGGGGTGTCCCGCCAGACCGGCTCCCGACGCGTGAACCAGCTCGTGGAGGTCACCAGGGAGATCTCGTCGAGCAGCTGCACCGCGGAGATGCCGCCGCCCACGACCGCCACGTGCCGGTCCGCGAACTCTTCAGCGGCGACGTAGTCCGCCACGTGGAGCTGCCGACCGGCGAACGTCTCCTGCCCTGGGTAGATGGGCCAGAACGGCTTGGTCCAGGTGCCGGTCGCGTTGATCAGGGCACGCGTGCTCCAGCTCCCCGCCGACGTCTCGACGCGCAGGCGACCACCCGGGTCGTCGTCCTCGCGGGTGACCGTGCTCACCCGCACCGGCCGGGCGATCGCGAGCTCCAGCTGCTGCTCGTAGTCGTCGAAGTAGCGGGTGATGAACTCCGAGCTCGGCTCGTCCGGGTCGACGTCGGGCACCGGGGTTCCCGGCAGCTCGCTGATGCCGTTGACGGTCCGCATCCGCAGGGATCGCCACCGGTGCCGCCACGCGCCGCCGGCCCCCTCCTCCGCGTCGAGCACCTGGTAGGTCAGGTCAGGGCCTGTCCCACTCGAGCCACTGCTCCCACCCGAGGCACTGGTCCCGTCCGCGCCACCGCCCCCGTCCGCGCCCCCACCCGCGGGACGGAACCCCCGGCGCTGCAGGTGGTAGGCCGCCGACAGGCCCGCCTGACCGGCGCCGATGACGAGCACGTCGACGGACCGGATCGGGACGTCGGGACCGGAGGCTGCGGGAGTGGGGGACACAGTGGGTCAACGCTAGCGGCACGACCGGGCGGCGCACGGCATACGGGCGTAGCGTGACCCAGATGACAGAGAGCATCAACCCCGACGCCCCGCCGAGCGGACCCGGCTGCGTGGAGTGCCTGGCCACCGACGGCTGGTGGGTGCACCTGCGCCGGTGCGCGGCGTGCGGTCACGTCGGGTGCTGTGACAGCTCCCCGAGCCAGCACGCCTCCGCCCACTACGGCGGGACGGGCCACCCCGTCGTGCAGAGCTACGAGCCGGGCGAGGACTGGTTCTGGAACTACGCGACGGAGGAGTTCGCGCATGGTCCGGCGCTGGCCGAGCCGACCTCCCGCCCGGAGGACCAGCCGGCGCCCGGGCCGCTGGGTGCGGTGCCGTCGGACTGGCGGGACCATATCCATCGCTGACGCCGCCCCCACCGAGAGGCGTCCGGGTCGGTCCCGACCACTAGGCTGACCGGCATGGCGAGACCGCACATTGCGTCGGTGATCGAGGACCAGATCTCCGCCCGGGTGGAGCGCGTGCTCCGTCGGCGCGGCTGGCACGAGCGGGTCACCGGCTACACCGGCTACGGCAGCGCCGACCGGGCGCGGTTGCTGGCGCGCGTCCTGCTCAGCCGCAAGCCGCCGCGGGAGGCCGGGACCCTCGACGACGATGCCCCCGGCGTGGAGACGGGCACCAGCGTCGAGGAGGCCGCCGAGGCGCTGCAGCGGGCGGTGCGCGGCTGGCGCAACTTCATCACCGCCCCGGCCCTCAACGCCCCCGTGACCGTCACCCTCGGCGAGGTCACGCTCGACGTGGATGTCGACCGGGGTGGCTACCTGGACCTGGTGGTCACCGGGCACGGGCTCGAGCCCGGCTGGCACGAGGCCGTCATCCGCAGCGCCAACGGCGACACCGTGCACGCCCCGGTCTGGATCATGGACCCCTCGGTGGGGATCGGCGTGGTCAGCGACATCGACGACACCGTGATGGTGACCCACCTGCCGCGGCTGCTGATCGCGATGCGCAACACCTTCTTCCTCGACGAGCTGGCCCGCAAGGCGGTCGCCGGCATGGCGCCCCTGCTGCGCTCGCTCGTGGCGGAGCACCCCGGGATGCCGGTCTTCTACCTGTCCACGGGCGCGTGGAACACCGCCCCCACGCTGCGCCGGTTCCTGCAGCGGCACCGCTACCCCGACGGGCCGCTGCTGCTCACCGACTGGGGACCGACCCACTACGGGTGGTTCCGCAGCGGCCGCCAGCACAAGGCCGACGAGCTGCACCGGCTGCTGCGCGACTTCCCGGGCATGCGCTGGATCCTCATCGGCGACGACGGGCAGCACGACCCGGACATCTACGGCGAGTTCGCGACGCAGCACCCGGAAGCGGTCGACGTCGTCCTCATCCGGCAGCTGACCACCAAGGAGCAGGTGCTGAGCCACGGTCTGCCGATCGCCACCGACGAGCTGCTGGGCAAGGACTACGCCGGCGTGCCGATGCTGCGCGGACCGGACGGCTACACCCTGCACCGCTTCCTGGCCTGGAGCCGGGCGGAGTTCGAGCGGCTGCGCGCCCGGCAGGCCGAGCATGCCTGAGCTGCCGGAGGTGCAGGGGCTGGTCGACTTCCTCGCCGGCCGGGTGGTGGGCCGGGTGGTGACCGACGTCGAGCTCGGGTCGATCGCGGTCCTCAAGACCTTCGACCCGCCCCCGGACTCCCTGGTCGGCCGGCCGGTCGACGGCGCGGCCCGGCACGGCAAGTTCATCGACCTGGACGTCGACGGCACGCACCTGGTCTTCCACCTGGCCCGCGCGGGATGGTTGCGGTTCTCCGAGAAGCTGCCGACCACCCCCGTCCGCCCCGGCAAGTCACCCATCGCCCTGCGGGTCCGCCTCGACGACGAGTCCGGCTTCGACCTGACCGAGGCGGGGACCAAGAAGGGCCTGGCGGCCTATGTCGTCACCGACCCCCAGGACGTGCCCGCCATCGCCTCGCTCGGACCCGACCCGCTCGCCGCGGACTTCACCCGCGAGGTCTTCGGCGAGATCCTCGCCGGCCGCCGCACCCAGATCAAGGGGCTGCTGCGCAACCAGGGCACGATCGCCGGCGTGGGCAACGCCTACTCCGACGAGATCCTGCACGCGGCCAAGCTCTCGCCGTTCGCCATCGCGGACAAGCTCACGCCGGACCAGGTCGACACGCTGTATGCCGTGCTGCGGGAGATCCTGCAGGCGGCGGTCGAGCACAGTGCCGGCAAGCCGGCCGCCGAGCTCAAGGACGCCAAGCGCAAGGGGATGGCGGTCCACGGCCGCACCGGTGAGCCCTGCCCGGTCTGCGGGGACACGGTTCACGAGGTGAGCTTCGCCGACTCGGCCCTGCAGTACTGCCCCACCTGCCAGACCGGCGGCAAGCCGCTCGCCGACCGCCGGATGAGCCGCCTCCTGAAGTGACCGAGCCCGGTGCGCTCGGTAGGGTCCTGGACCGCCACGCCGTGCGCTCGGTGGAGTCCTGAACCACCACGCGGCGCGCTCGGTGGGGAGGGGCGGCGATTCTGATGACAGGACGCGCCGTGTGACCATGGAGCCATGAGCCAGACGCCGCTGATCCCCGTCTCCGAGGTGCCGGACGATGCCGTCGTCATCGACGTCCGCGAGGACAACGAGTGGCACGCCGGCCACGCGCCCAACGCCATCCACGTGCCGATGGGCACGATCCCCGAGAACCTCGACGCCCTCCCGGACACCGACGAGACGGTCCCGGTGATCTGCCGCAGCGGTGGCCGGTCCGACCGTGTGGTCCAGTGGCTGGTGCAGCAGGGCTTCGACGTGGTCAACGTCGACGGCGGCATGCGTGCCTGGGCGGCCGCGGGCAAGGCGATGACGAGCGAGGACGGCAGCGAACCGACCGTGGTCTGACCGCGGTCCGACCGCGTGGTTGCCACCGCGTCGTGGAACGGCCTGCCTGACTGGGCTCGCTACTCGAGCGTGCGGCGGCGCCGCGGCTCGGGTGGCGGTGGCACCGGCTTGGCGAGCAGCACCTGCGCCATCGGCACCACCTCCGGGCCGCGCCGGGTCTGGATGACCACCTGCTCCTCGGTGCGCTCAACGAGCTCACCGAGCGCGTCCGTCGCGCGCTCACCCTCCTCGATGAGGTAGCGCACCACGACCCGCGTCCCGAGCGGGATGGTCCGAAGGCGTTGCGCGGTCACCCGGCCAGCCTGTCACAGGGAGCGCGCCGGGACAGGCTGCGCGCCGGGACAGGGAGCGCGCCGGGACAGGGAGCGCGCCGGGACAGACCGCGCACGACCGGCGCAGCCGATGCCGTTGTATCTGCGAATCTAGGAAACTCGGAAGAAACCTGGATACTCAGGCATCGGCGCGGCCTGTCAGGCTGGCGAGGGTGTCGCTGTAGTGCTGGTTCTCCATCACGCCCAGCACGTTGCCGAACGGGTCGCGCACCGCAGCCGTCACGAATCCCGGGCCCCGCTCCGTGACGTCCTCGTGCGGGCTCGCGCCGAGGTCCAGGAACCGCTGGTGGGCGGCGCGCACGTCGTCCACCGCCCAGTAGGCCACGGCCGTCCCGCCCGCTGCCGAGCCACCGGGCCAGAAGCGGCGGTCCATGATCCCGAGCTCGTGCTGGTAGTCGCCCAGGCGGAACTCGACGTACGCGACCGGGCCCTCCTCCGGCCGCCGGAAGTAGGGGGTGGCACCCAGCGCCTCGGCATACCAGTCCGCGGCCGCGGCCACGTCCTCGGCGGTGTAGACGATGGTGCTCAGTCCTCGCAGCATGATGCGTCCTCCTGGTGTCGGTTGATCGTTCTCACTCCACTCTCGGGCCTAAAGTGCTCACCCTCTGATCACTTTGTGTGACACGATTCAGGAGTGCGCGCGGACCGGCTTGTCGCCGCGCTGCTGGTGCTCCAGCAGCGCGGTCGGGTCACGGCCGCGGAGCTCGCGGCCGAGCTCGAGGTCTCCCTGGCCACCGCGCGACGGGACCTGGAGGCGATGGCGAGTGCCGGCATACCCGTCTATCCGCAGTCCGGGCGCGGCGGTGGGTGGGCGCTGGTCGGCGGCGCCCGGACCGACCTGAGCGGTCTGACGGCCGACGAGACCGAGGCGCTGTTCCTGCTCATCGGCCCGGCGGCCGGAGTGTCGGAGGAGGCGAAGGCGGCGCTGCGCAAGCTCGTCCAGGCGCTGCCGCACACCTTCCGCACGCAGGCGCGGGCGGCGGCGAGCGCGACCCTGGTCGACCCCACGCGCTGGGGGGAGGTCGAGCGTCAGCCACCCGCGGTGCTGGAGGTCCTGCGCTCGGCGGTGGTCCGGTCGCTGCGGGTGGACCTGGACTACCGCAACGCGCGAGGCGAGCGAACCACCCGGCGGGTCGACCCCTGGGGCGTCGTGGACAAGGACGACACCTGGTATCTCCTGGCCGGCACACCCCGCGGCCAGCGCACCTTCCGGGTGGAGCGGGTGCTCTCCGCCGAGCTCACCGACGAGGCCTTCGAGCGGCCGGACGACCTCGTGCTCCAGACCGCCTGGGACCAGGTCGTGCGCGAGGTCGAGGAACGGCGCTCGCGGACCTGGACGACGGTGCTGGTTGAGGGACGGTTCTCCGACATCCTGGCCCACCAGTTCGGACGGCACGTGACGCGGCGCGGGGACGCCGCCGACGGTCGGGTGCGCCTGCGCCTCGGGGCACCCACCGCCCTTGACCTGGCCCGCAACCTGGCCGGCTGGGGCGGCCTCGTGGAGGTGCTCGACCCGCCCGAGGTCCGCGACCAGCTCGCCCGGATCGGGGCCGAGCTGACCACCTCGTATGCCGAGGGGTCACCTTCCCTGCCGGCTCCCGTCGGACGTCGGCCGGCTGGGAGGGGGTAGGTCGTGCCCTCCACGGTTCGCCTCACCCGCCGCACGGCGCTCCGGGCCGGGCTCGTCGCGCTCGCGGGTGCGACCGCCGGGTCGGGGTGCCAGTCGCCGGCGGCGTCACGGGCACCGCTGCGGGAGGGGAGGCTGACGACGGAGTACTGGCCCGGCTACCAACCACGGTGGCAGCTCGCGCTGCCCGAGGGCGCCACCGCGACGGTCCTCGCCCTGCACGGCTACGGCGGGGACGCCGGCTCCTGGTTCGAGCCGCCGGTCGCCCAGGCCGTCGCGCAGCGGCTCGGGGTCGCGGTGGCCGCCGTGGACGGGGGCAACGGCTACTGGCACGAGCGGGCCGACGGCACCGACACCGGAACGATGGTGCTGGAGGACCTGCTGCCGACCCTGGAGAAGGCGGGGGCCCCGGTCGGACGCGTGGGGCTGACCGGCTTCTCGATGGGTGGCTACGGCGCCCTGCTGCTGGCCTGCCGGTTGCCTACGGAGCGGGTCCTGGGCGTCGCAGCGGTGAGTGCGGCCCTGTTCTTCACCGCGGACGAGGCCGCGATCGGCGCCTTCGACGGAGAGGTCGACTTCGCCCGGCACGACATCTTCGACCGGGTCGAGACCTTGCGGAAGGTGCCCGTCTGGCTGGCCTGCGGCGACGACGACAGCTTCGCGGCGACCAACCGGGCGCTCGCGCAGCAGCTCCCGGATGCCGTGACCGAGTTCGACGCGGGCGGGCACACGCGGGCCTACCTCGATGCCCACTGGCAGCGGGGGATGGGGTTCCTGCGGGACCAGCTCCCGGCCAGGTGAGCACAGGATCGCCGGCTGTCTAGCACCTGGGTGAGAGTCCGGCATACTTCCTGATCGGCAACACGATGGGGCTGTATGCCGAAATCTCAGGTTTGTCGTAGATGTCCGGATACGCTCCGATCGTGGATCCGATCCGTAACCCCTACGCCCCCGGCGCCGGCCAGCGCCCGCCCGAGCTCGCCGGTCGCGACGAGCAGCTGGAGCGCTTCCAGGTCGTGCTGGAACGGATCCGGCGGGGCCGCCCCGAGCGGTCGATGATTCTGACCGGGCTGCGTGGCGTCGGCAAGACGGTGCTGCTCAACGCGCTGCGCTCGACGGCGGTGCGCGCCCGGTGGGGGACCGGCAAGTATGAGGCGCGCCCCGACCAGGGGATGCGGCGCCCGATGGCCGCTGCCCTGCACGTGGCGGTGCGCGAGCTGGGGCATCCCCAGGGCGATGAGGTCGACCACGTGCTCGGGGTCATCAAGGCCTTCGCACAGAAGGACCAGCCCGGGGCCAAGCTGCGCGACCGGTGGAACCCCGGCATCGACGTGGCGGCCGTCACCGGCCGGGCCGACTCCGGGGACATCGAGATCGACCTGGTCGAGCTGTTCACCGACGTCGGCGGGCTGGCCGCGGACGTCGGCAAGGGCGTGGCGATCTTCATCGACGAGATGCAGGACCTGGCGGACGAGGACGTCTCGGCGATCTGCGCCGCCTGCCACGAGCTGTCCCAGTCCGCGCTGCCGGTGATCGTCGTCGGCGCCGGCCTGCCCCACCTGCCCGCCGTGCTCTCGGCGAGCAAGTCCTACTCCGAGCGGCTCTTCCGCTACACCCGGATCGACCGGCTGGACCGGGCCAACGCCGACCAGGCGCTGCGGATGCCGGCCCAGGACGAGGACGCTGACTTCACCCCGGAGGCGCTGGACGCGCTGTATGCCGCGACCGGCGGCTACCCCTACTTCATCCAGGCCTACGGCAAGGCGGTCTGGGACCACGCGCCGACCTCGCCGATCACCGACGAGGACGTGCGGGTTGCCTCACCCGAGGCGGAGGAGGAGCTGGCCGTCGGCTTCTTCGGGTCCCGCTACGAGCGGGCCACGCCGGGGGAGCGGGAGTACCTGCGGGCGATGGCCGACCTGGGCGCCCAGGCCCGGGTCGAGGACCCCGAGGCCGTGGACGCCATCGAGTCCGTGCCGACCGCCGACGTCGCCGCCCACCTGGACCGGAAGCCCCAGTCGCTGTCGCCCGCGCGGGACGCGCTCCTGAAGAAGGGGCTGATCTACTCGGGGGAGCGGGGCCGGATCGCCTTCACCGTCCCGCACTTCGGACGGTACCTGCGCGCGCAGGCCTGAGGGCGTGTCTGTCAGCAGCGAGCGATTTCGAGATTTGTCCGAGAGCATGAGACTGCGTGAGATGGATCGGCACTTCAGCGGGGGGATTTTGAGACGGGACCGACCGCTCACACCTCCATCTGACGGTTGATCGTCACTCATCCGCCCCTGTCTTCAGTGCTCGGGCCGGACCCCGCAACCGGAAACGCCCAGGCGACCATCAGCGGGAACTCCTCCCGCCAGAACGGGCCACCGTGGTCACCTGCCCGCTCGGCCCAGATGACCTCTGTCCCGCCCGCGCACAGCGCGTCCACCCACTTCGGCACCCCACGGCGCGATCAGCTGTCCGTCCCCGGCATAGACGACGGACTCGGGCGGCTCCGAGGGCAGGTAGACCGTGACTCCCCGCCCGCCGTCGAAGTCGAAGACCTCCGAGACCAACTCGCCCATCTATCGAGTATGTCGCGGGCCGGCTCCGCCGCGAAGGGTGCAGGAGCAGCCCACTCAGTCGAGATCGGGCCAGTCGCTGGTGAGGTAGGCCTCCACGGCGCGGTGGCGGAAGGTGTAGGGCTTGCCGCGGGAGATGATTCCGCGCACGGCGTCAAGGCGCTGCGAGGTGGGGCCAGCGTCTGTGGGCTTGGCCAGGCCCAGGGCGTCGGCAATTCGCGTGAGGGTGCGCGCGCTCGGCGGCAGTCCGGCCATGGTCCGGAGGAAGTCACTCTCCCGGCCTGGTAGCCGCTCGAGGATCCGCTCCACGTGAGAGGCGGCTTCGGCTCGCGCCGCAGACCAGCCGGTCACAACCTGCTGGCGGGTGATGACTGGGCTCGTGTCGGCATACCACGCCTGCTCGCCCGCGAGCTGGAACAAGAAGGGTTCCCCACGGCACAGGTCGACGATCGTGGCGGCAGCCTCTGGCTCCATGCGGATCCGGCTCAGACCACCCGAGCCGTCAGGGACTGGCCACCCGTCCAGTACGAACGGGTGCAGGGCCGCGTGGAGATGGTCGTCGTCGATGGCGGTCAGCGTGGTCGTCTTGAAGCGTCGCGCAAAGGTGGCGCCCTGCCGAGCGCCTGCCATGTCGGCGAAGTCTGGGAGCCCGGTGAGGTAGACCGCGATCGGCAGGGAGCGGCGCAGTTGAGGCCCGACACCTGGTGCGCTAACGATCTCCTCATGGGCCAAGGCGTCGCCCAGCGCGATCAGGGTTTGAGAGAGGACGTTGCTGTCCCTGATGTTCTGGACCTCGTCGAGGTGGACGAGAACCACAAGTTCCCGGACCATCGCGGATCGGCCGACCTCGATCAGGAGGTCCGTCAGGGCCGTGTAGGGCTCAGGGCCCTCCTGCCGGCGCAGGGTGAGCGAGATCCCGTGTGCGGCAACCGTCTGCACGCGGTCCAGGGTGGCCTTGATCCGCCGCTCGCGAGAGGCGGCCAGGCCGGCCGTGTCGGAGAGGGTGAGCATCGCGGAAGCGATCGCCTTGAGCGGGTCGACACCCGAGGGGATGCGTATCTGCGGGGTCACCCAGTCACCGTTCGCGGCCGCCTCGTCGGCGATGCGTCGCACCAGGGTGGACTTGCCGAGCCCAGCCTCCCCGAGGACGGTTCGCCCACGCTCCGGAAGCCCGGCAAGGCGTCGCGGGCGCACGACGTCCCGCCAGTCACTGAGTTGCTCGACCCTGCCGGCCCAGACCTCTGGGACGCTGTCCGAGCCAGGGGTGAAGGGACTGTTAAGGGCGCTGCGCATGATGATAACTTTATCAGCGTACCTGCCCCTCGATAAAGTTATCACCACTCGAATGGCAGCAATGCGGCGTCACATCACTCACCTCCGGCGCCTCGATGCCCAGCGGGCCCAGCCCTGCGCGGTTTGCAGAGTGGTTCGTATGCCGTACCATCTAGTACGGGATGCGAACCATCTACTGGAGAGATCGGGGTCGTCGTGGATGAGGTCAACGTCTTGCCGCAGCAGCTGGACCTGACTGCCGGGTTGATCCGCAGCTCCGCGCTGGTCCAGGACATCCTGGCGGCTGCCAGTGCCGAGCACGGGCTCACTCCTCAGCAGTCGCAGCTCATGTGCGTGGTGGGAGACACGCCGTCGAGCATGGTGCGCCTGGGTGCGCTGCTGCGCATCGGGAAGTCGAGCATGACCGGCCTGGTCCACCGGGCCGAGCAGGCTGGACTCATCCAGCGGGCGCCCGACCCCGGCGACGGGCGATCCACCTTGATCATGCTCACCGCAGAGGGCCGGCGCGCCAACTCGGCCTTCCGGGCAACGGTGGGCGAACGGATCGAACACATCATCGCGACCCTGTCGGCAGCAGAACGCAGCAACCTGACGGCGGCACTGTCGAGGGTCGCCCTGACCAATCAAGCCCCCCAGACATGGCCTACCGAACAGGAAGACTGATGAACACCGCAGAGCTCGACCTGCCGGTCCGCCGCGGACCGCGTCCGACGACCACACCGACCAACCCGCACGTGCAGCTAGACCAGAACGCCCCGGTCGAGCTGCAGGACCAACTACGTGACCACGCCCTATCGCTGCCGGGCGTCAGCCGCGGCGTCAGCCGGGTCTCCGTGCCGGGCACCATCGCCTTCTTCCTCCAGGATCCGGTGGAGCCGCCGGCGCTGCCCGACGTGCTGGGCGGCGAGTGGGGGCACATCCATCCCCATTCCGATGGCAGCCTGCACCTCAACGTCCCGACCGCACTGGCCGAGCGCCTGATCGCGGCCGGCTGGGCGGAGTACCACTGCCTGGTCGCCCCCGGATTCATACCACCGATCGTCATCATGCTCTACGGGCCCCGCGACGCCGAGGAGCTCACCGTCTGCGCAGCGGTGGTCGAGGAGGCCTACCTGGTCGCCGGCGGCCACCGCATCGATCAGGACGGACGCCCCCTGGGCCTCGGTGCCGCCTGACCCAGGTTGCCTCGCGGCCGGGTGACGATCAGCACGACGAGGGCAAGCCACCAACAGCCCAACTGTGATGCCGATGTGCAGGTCCCACCAGAAGGAAGCCAGGCACTGCTGATCCACTGCTCGTAGTCGGGACGTCTCGCGCGGCGTAGGTGGCGTTGTCACGCGCTCACCGGCCTCGTGACCCCCGGATCCAGAGCCAGCCAGAAGCACTCCTCATGCTCCCCGTCGGTCTGCCTGGGATGGGTGACCCCAGGAGGCCAAGGCCATCAGACCGACGGCCAGGGATTGCGTCGATCCGGCCAGGAACTGCGGATCAAGCGTCTCCGGCGTATCACTCGGCTGGTGGTAGTGGCGGTTGCGGAACTCCGCGCCATCGGTGGCCATCACGGCGGGGATGCCCTGCCGGTGGAAGGAGACGTGGTCGGAACGTTCAATCTCTGGCACGTGCAGGGGCACCGCCAGCCCACGGACCCTTCCCGTCGACCACGCGTTCGCGGCCGCCAGGAGGAGATCGATCACCGGGCCGGTCCCGGGGTAACCCGCCAGGAGGAGGTCCTTGCCAGTGTCGCCGGTGACCCGTGGCGCCGCAGAGCAGCCGAGCATCTCGGCACTCACCGCTGCCACGATCCCGTTCCCGAACACAGACGTCAGGTGCTCTGCGAACGCGGCCGAACCGGCGAACCCGCCGGGATCCTCCTCGAACGGCACGGCGGCCAGGACCACGTCCCTGGGCAGCGTGCGTCGCGGCAGTACTCGGGCGACCTCCAGCAGCCCGGCCACACCGCTCGCGTTGTCGTCCGCCCCGGGGCTCTGATCGACCGTGTCGTAGTGGGCGACGAGCACAACTGCACTTCGCACGGGGGCTCGCTCACCAGCCGCGACGGCTCCTGATCCGGGCACCGAGGTCCAGACGACGGGCAGGGTCACTCCACGGTGCGTCACGCCCAGTGACTGCGGTTCCAGCGAACTGGCGCGCAGCTCCTGCTCGACGTAGTTGGCGGCCGCCCGGGCCTGCTCCAGCTCGGACCACGGATGACGAGGTCCCCCCGCCAGTGCTCTGACGTGGCGCATGAGCCTGCCGACCTCGACCGAGCGCGCAACCGCCGCAGGGTCCCCCGGAACGCCGGTCAGGTCGACGTCGACGCTCGGGTCACCCGAGGCCAAACTCAGCAGCAGCTCGACGCGCTGCCGCCGGTCATCCTCGATCTCCGCCTCGTTCACGGGGTCATCGTCGCACGCACCCGTGCAGCGGGGGACCGGCTGAGCACAGCCATCCGCAGAGCACCGGTCGTGTTCGGACTCGGCGGGTGCAAGCTCTGGCAGGGTCGCACTCAACGCGCGCACGAGCCACCGCGGGTGAGCAGGGCAGTGAGGTCGCCGACGGGCCCGAGGTGCGTCAGTTTGTCCGGATTGAGCTGGTTCTGGAGGCCCACGACCTGGCCG
>Ga0123332_1003946_pt1 | contig 13266 bp, 10 predicted proteins | sample BioC12SIPDNA_4_FD_89958 | JGI IMG/M metagenome (GOLD analysis project Ga0123332, IMG submission 89958) | Anaerobic biogas reactor microbial communites from Washington, USA - Biogas_R2_A C12 SIP DNA | ecosystem: Engineered > Bioreactor > Anaerobic > Unclassified | place: Washington, USA...
AAAAGCAGACGTGTTCAACGGTCTATCTCCTACTCACAGGTCGTCAGGCGGGTCCACGCCCGGTCAAGTCGTCACGCGCGGGCCGAAAACGGCGCGGCCAATGCGGACCAGCGTAGCCCCTTCTTCAATCGCCACCGGATAATCGTCGGTCATGCCCATGCTCAGGTGATCCCAGGCCGCCGCCGGGAAGTCGTTCGCCAGTGCGTCGCGCAGCGCCCGCAGCGCCGCAAATACCGGGCGGGCCTCTTCGGGATCGTCCACGATGGGCGCCATGGTCATCAGGCCGCGCACCGCCACACCCGGCAGGGTCAGGATCCGGGCGACGTCGTCCCACAGGACGCGCCGCGCCGCCGCACGTGCCTGCCAACTGTACGCATCCCAGCCGTGTTTGGTTTCCTCGCCGGATACGTTCACTTCCAGCAGCACGTCGAGCGCGCCAGCGCGCTCGGCCAGGGCCCGGCTCAGGCGCTCAGCGAGCCGGACACTGTCCAGCGAATGCAGCAGCGCGAAGCCCGCCGTCACGTGGCGCGCCTTGCGGCTCTGCACGTGGCCGATCATGTGCCAGGTTACCGGCTCGTTCACCAACCCGGCGACCGCCGCCATCTTGGGCAGCGCCTCCTCGACGCGATTCTCGCCGAACTGGCGCACTCCGGCGCGGACCGCTGTCGCGATGTCCTCCGGCGGGTGCGTCTTGCTGACCGCGACCAGCGTCACCGAGTCCGGCGCGCGCCCGGCGCGGAAGCAGGCACGCTCGATCTCGGCCCGCACTTCCGCGATCCGTTCGGCTATCGGCACGGATGTCGTATCCATCGTCTATCCTGTCAGGGCGATCACCGCGCCGAAGCGTCCGGTGCGGCCCTGTTCGGCGCGGTGAGAGAAAAACTCGTCGGTGCGGGTCGCCGTGCAGATGCCCGCCGTTTCGATCTGCGCCACGCCCGCGCGTTCCAGCGCAAGCCGGTTGGCAGCCCACAGGTCGAGATAGGCGCTGCCATCGTCCGCGCGACGGATCACGCCGTCGAGAGTCCCGAAGGCATCCCGCACCGCGTCGACGACCTCCTCGCCGACCTGGTAGCGCTCCGGCCCGATGCTGGGGCCGATGCCCACCTGCACGTCCTGCGGCCGCGTCCCATAGGCGGCTTGCAGGGCGTTCAGCGCGCTCACCGCCGCGCCCAGCACGGTGCCGCGCCAGCCGGCGTGCGCGATCCCGGCGACGTGGCGCACGGGGTCGTAGAGCACGATCGGCGTGCAGTCCGCGAAGCGCATGGTCAGCGGCAGGTTAGGCCGGTCGGTGACCATGCCATCGGCGCGGGCTAGCCAGCGGCGGTTGGGTACGTGTCCCTGCACGATCACCGTGTCGGCGCTGTGAACCTGCCACACGGTGCAGGTCTGCGCGCTGTCAAGACCCAGCGCGGCGAGCATCCGGCGGTGATTCTCCTGCACGGCGGCGGGCGCGTCACCCACCGTGCCGCCCACGTTGAGCGATGCCCACGGCGCAGGACTCACGCCACCCAGCCGGGTGAAGATCGCGTGGATCAACCCCCCGGTGCCAGCCCACTGGTCAAACTGGTAATACACCAGCCCATTGTGTTCGATGCGTTGCACGATTCATCCTGGTGGCGCGGTTCCGTCTCGAAGACGATTATACCGCACACGATCCCGCCGCGTCGACCGGCACCGGGCAGCTCACCGGCATTGCGAGCGCCTTGTCAACCCTGTACAATACGTGGTATGAGCGACTTACTTGGCAAGTTCAACGTGCTGGTCCGATCCAGCATCAGCAGCGTGTTCGGTGACGATCCCCGGCGGCGGCGCGGCGCTCTGCCCGACGTCGAACGCCTGGGCGAGGACATCGACCAGGAGATCGCCGCCCTGCGCGAGCGGATCAACCGGGCGCTGGACGACGAAGACGAGCAGACGCAGGCCATCGACGCGCTGCGCCGCGAGGTGGCGAACTGGGATCAGCAGGCCGATCGCGCCCTGGAGCGGGGGGACGAGGTAGCGGCGCGCCATGCGATCCGGCAGATGCAGTTGACAGGCCAGCGCCAGGCGATGGCCGAATCCGATCTCGACCAGCACCGCCGCGCGACGTCTGAGCTGATTCAGCGCGTCAACGAGCTGGAAGCCCTGGTCGCCGAGGCGCGCGCCCAACACGCCCCGGCGCCTGTCGAGCCCGCTGCCAAGGCCAGCCCGGTTGAGGTCCTGTCATCGCGTCTGCGCAAGGCTCGCCTGTTCCTTGAGACGCAGGAACTGGAAGCGCTCGAGCCGGATGCCCCGCCGGAAGACGTGGAAGACGGGGCCATTGACGACGATCTGGCGCAGCGCCGCGCGCGCCTCAGCCAGTAGCGCCCACTTTACATTTTCGTTCCTTCCGTTGTACAACTAAGCCAACTTCCGGGTGGGTTTTTCTGTTGGTGCCAGCAAATCATGAGCTATTTGCCCGATTTCGACGCAATACGCCTGCTGGTGGTCGAGGGCGATCCCGGTACCATGGACCGCCTGTCAGGGATTCTGGAGACGGCGGGTTACAACGTTCACCGGGCGTACAACGCGGACGACGCGCTGTACCTGCTGGATCATGGCCGGTTCGACCTGGCGCTGATCGATGCGCGCATGGGCGACTCGCACAACCGTGCGCTGGTCGATCTGCTGGCCGATTTCCCGTGGGTCCGGTGGATCGCGCTGGTTGACGACCGCTACGCCCGCCCCGAGTCGCTAGTGGAGCGCGGCGCGGTGGCCTGGCTGCCGCAGACGGCCAAACCAGCGCTGCTGCTGCGCCAGGTGGAGGCCGCGATGGATGGCGAGCCGGTGCCTCCCGCGGGTGCAGCCGCGTCGCCGGACGACCGGGCGCGCGACGAATTCAGTGCCCTGCTGGAACGCCGCCTGATCGAGCAGCAGACCCTGTCGAACCTGGCCCGCTCGCTGAGCGCCGTGCTGGACCTGGACGTGCTGCTGACCCAGGTGGTGGATGCGGCGGTCCGGCTGAGCAACGCCGAAGAGGGCTTGCTGCTGCTGCCGGACGACGAGGGTAAGGCGCTGTGGGTGCGCGCGGTCAAGGGCATCGACAGCGAGACGGCGCGCAATTTCCGCATCAAGACGCGCGATACGCTGGCGGGACAGGTCTTCCGGCAGGGCCAGCCGATCCTGATAGGCGACCAGGGGCCACAGAAGTTGAAGACCGAATACCTGGTCAAGTCGCTGCTGTACGTGCCGCTGTCGATCAAGGGTGAGACCATCGGCGTGCTGGGCGTGAACAACCGCTCCGCCGATCGCACGTTCACCCAGCACGATAGCGAGCTGCTGCAGGACCTGGCGGCTCATGCCGCGGTCGCCATCGAGAATGCGCGCCTGTACGAAGAGAGCGTGCTGCGCACCCGCGAGCTGAGCACGCTGGTCCAGGCGGGCGAGGCGGCCAACTCCACGCTGGCGATCGATCGCGTGCTGTCGATCATTGCCGGGCAGCTCATGGCGGCGCTGGACGTGGCCCAGTGTTACATCGGTGAGGGGCGCCCGAACCACGATCAGTTGGAGACGCTGGCGGTGCGCTATCGGGCCTTGTGGCGCCCCGGCGACGGGCCGGTGTTGGCTGCCGCCAACCATCCGGGGATCGAGCAGGCATTCAAGCAGCAGCGTGTCGCCGTTCTGGCGCCAGCGCGCTCGTACGCGGGCCAGCCGCCGGCGGCATGGCTCCCCCACCGCTATTTAGCGCAGCACGTGGTCTACGTCCCCTTGTTGGCGCAGGATCACCCGCTGGCGGTCGTGGTCCTGTACTACATTCACCGCCCCTTCGACGATACGCACGACGCCCGCAGTGTCCAGGCGCAGATCCAGCAACTGGCGCTTGAAACGGTGATCAGCCTGTCGGGCCGCGATACGCACCAGCACAGGCACGGTCTCTTCCGCGTGGCCCAACGCATGTTGGAGGCGTCCCGTTCGGACTGGTGCGAGATCGCGCTGTGGGACTCTGACGAGCAGCAGTTTGTCCTGTCGCTGTCGTACGGCGAGACGATCTGGCGCGAGCAGCCGCGCCCCGGCCTCGATCTGGCCCACTTCCCGCAGTTGGCACGCATCCTGGCTGAGCAGGTCCCTTTCACCGAGCCGCCTGCGGACGAGCTGCGCTATCTGACCGAGCTGGGGCACGGCAAGAGCCTGCTGGGCCTTCCGCTGGTCATCAAGGGGCAGACGGAAGGGCTGGTCCTGCTGGCGGACACGCGCGCCGACCGGCATTTTTCGCGGCGCGAAGTGGAGCTCGCGCAGGCGCTGGTGCTCCAGGCGGCGAACGCGTTGGGCAACGCGCGGCTGTACCGCGATCTGGAAATTAGCCTGGAGGAGCTGCACCGCGCCCAGAGCAAGCTGGTGCAGACGGCGCGCCTGTCGGCGATGGGCGAGCTGGCGGCGGCGGTCGCGCACCAGATCAACAACCCGCTGACGACCATCCTGGGCGATGCGGAGATGCTGCTGCAGGACATGTCGCCGGACCGGGAAGAGACCGAGGCGCTGGAAGCGATCTTCCGGGCGGGCCAGCGCGCCCATGAGGTCGTGCGCCGCCTGCTGGGCATGGCGCGGCAGCCGTCGACAGATGAGTCGTTGCAGCCGCTGGACGTGAACGAGACGATTACCAACACGCTGTCGCTGGTGCGCGGGCACATCCAACACGGCAACGTCGGGCTGGCGGTCGATCTGGCGCAGGATCTGCCGCCGGTCGCCGGGATCATAGACCAGTTGGAGGACGTATGGCTCAACCTGCTGCTGAACGCCCGCGATGCGGTGACCGACCGGCCTGACCCCCGCATCGGGATCGCCAGCGCCTACCGGCCTGAGACGGGGAGCGTCGAGGTCCGGGTGTGGGATAATGGGATCGGGATCGAGGAGGCAGTGCTGGCCCAGATCTTCGAGCCGTTCTTCACGACCAAGCCGACCGGGGAAGGCACCGGTCTGGGCTTGCACATTTGCCAACAAATTGTCGAAAAATGTCAGGGTAGCATCTCTGTCCAGAGCACATATAATGAGGGCACAGAATTCATCGTTCAATTACCCGTTTATCATGGGTGAAGCGAGTCATGACAAAACCTTACATTTTGGCCGTGGACGACGATCCAGAGGTCTTGGGTACCCTGTCGCGCGCGCTCAAGCGCGAAGGGTTTGAGGTGGGCCGCGCGCTATCCGGCCTGGAAGCCCTCAAGATGCTCGGCGCCCGCCGTCCGGACTTGATCATCCTCGACATCATGATGCCGGGGCTGGATGGTCTGGCTGTGTGCCGCAAAATTCGCGCGGACAGCCAGTACAACGATCTCGCGATTCTCTTCCTGACGGCGCGTGGCCAAACCGATGACGTGGTGGCTGGCCTGGACGCGGGCGGCGACGATTATGTGGTCAAGCCGTTCGAGCTGGCCGAGCTGACGGCGCGCGTGCGCGCGCTGGTCCGCCGCGGGCAGCGCAACGCCGTGGTAGAGAGTCCGACTATTGTCATCGGTGGGCTGACGCTGGATTCGAACACCCACACGATGACGGTCTTCGAGCGACCGCCGGTACAGCTCACCGCCACCGAGCACCGCCTGCTGCGCTATCTGATGGAGCACGCCAACCAGGTGCTCTCGCCCCAACATCTGTTGGAGGCGGTCTGGGACTACCCACCTCACACGGGGGATCCGGACCTGGTGCGCGCGCACGTGCGCAACCTGCGGGCCAAGCTGGAGAGCGACCGGGCCGAGTCGCGGTTCATCCGCACCATCCATGGCGTCGGGTACATGATCTCGGGTTAGCGCGGCCTTTTTCACAAGTCTTTCATACCTTGGGCGTCCACAGCGGCCCTTTGTCCTTTATACTAAGGACCAGATGAGAGAATATGCTGCTGTAGATGAGCCCGAATCGATGAGCATTTCGACCCAATCCGAGCGATTCATCCTGGCGGTGGACGACGATCCGGACGTGCGCGCGACGATCAGGCGCGTGCTGGAACGGGACCTGCACCACATCATCGAAGCGCCGGACGGCCAGTCCGCCCTGCGACTGGCGCGCGAACACCGCCCCGACGTGATCATCCTCGACGTGAGCCTGCCCGACATCAATGGGTTCGAGCTGTGTACCATGCTGCGCAGCATGCCCTTCGTCAACGATACGCCGATCCTGTTCCTGAGCGTGCATCACAGCGCGCAGACCGTTGCCCGGGCGCTGGACTGCGGCGGAGACGACTACCTGCGCAAGCCCTTTGCCACGCGCGAGTTGACGGCCCGCGTGCGCGCGCTGCTGCGCCGCACCGCCTCACGGTTGCCGGGCACGGTTGCCGTCCTGCGCTTCGTCCCCAACGACTCGGTGGTGATCGTCAATGGGCGGACCATCACGCTCACGCCGACCGAGTACGCCCTGCTCCACTTTTTGTGCCAGCACCCCACCGAATATCACCCGGCGGCCAGCCTGCTCGAGCACCTGTGGGAATACCCGCCCGACGGCGGGGATACGGCGCTGGTGCGCAACCACATCCGCAACCTGCGGCGCAAGATCGAACCCGATCCGGACCACCCGGCGATCATCGTGTCGGCCCACGGGCGCGGCTATGCCATCAGTCCCCACGTCGATTACCAGGGCAGCGTGTCGGCGCGCTGACGGAGGGACAACGCGCGCCTGGCCCCCGGTCTGGATGCTGACAAATCCTTATAAACTCCTCACAAAAAGACAACAGGCTCGCCCAAGCATCTATGGTATCATTCGAAATAGGGGCTGGCCCGCTGCTGGGCGCCACCTCTGCTTGTCGCTAAACAACGTTCGTCGAGGTGAATCATGCGTGCCACATTCCGTAGATTGCTCGCCATGCTGGACGGAAGGCCGACCGGTGCGCGCGGGCAGAGCCTGGTCGAGCTGACCCTGACGCTGCCGGTCCTCCTGGTAATGCTGATGGGCCTGACCGAGATTGGCTGGTACGCCAACAACTACCTCACCCTGCTGGACGTGGTGCGTGAGGCGGGGCGTTTTGGGGCCACGCGCGACCCGATGGCCTGGGTCGACGGGGAAGAGACCAACTACCACCGCCTGGACTGCGAGCTATTCTCCAATCTGTTCGACAAAAAAGCGGGCGAAGATAACACGGTCTGGCCTGGGCCGGATCTGTCATTGTACGGCTACCATATCGGGCAGGAGAGCGCGACGATCGGGTACTACGACGGCGTGGCCTGCTCGGTGATTGGCAATATGGAGCCGCTGCGCTTCGACGACGCGAAAGATGATATTGTCGTGTCGGTGTTTTCGTTCGCGGTCGTCAACAAAGGCACCGCCAACGCGTACGTCAAAATCGTGGGGCGCTACCCGGCGCGGGCGAACGAATGCCAGAATGACGATGTCTTCGACCCGTTCGACTTTCAGGGCGGGACCGGGCCTGACGGGCGCATGACCGGCAACGGCAGCGGCATGGACCAGGATGAAGATCACTCGCGGTGGGATCCGGAATGGGACAACGTGCGGGGCTTTATCTTCCGCGGCAATCACCAGCACGATTACGGCGCGGGCGTCCCATGTTTGGGCTCGGAGTTCTCGACGGCAGAGGTCGAGGAAATGCTCAACTTCGAGGGCGATCCCGACCGCGCGCGCAAGATCGCCGAAACGGCCGATTTCGGTCTGGTGCTCGTCGAAGTATTCTGGTCGCACGACCAGTTGTTGGGGCTGCCCTGGTTCCGGCTGGGGCCGGTGGGTGAGGGGCAGATCATCCATGTGTGGGCGTTCTTCCCGGTGTCGGCAGCCGAGCCGGATATCGAGTTCTAGTGGATACGGTGTAGCATGATGAAACACATCATCTTCAACAACCCGATTTCCAAGCGCCTGCTGCGCAGCCAGCGCGGCCAGTCGATCGTGCTGCTGGCCTTTGCGTTCATTGCCCTGGTGGCGTTTGTGGGGCTGGTCACCGATCTGGCGCTGCTGTTCGTGCGCTACGCCTCGCTGCGCCGCGCGGTCGACGCGGCAGCCATCGCCGCCGCCGGGCAGATCCGCGAGGGCACCAGTTACGGCGAGGTCGCCATCGCGGCCCAGCAGTATATCGAGCTGCATAACCTGGAACCCGACACGATCCTGGTCGAAACCTGCGAGACCGACATCGACGCCTGGCGCAAGGGCACCGGCGAATTCGAGGACGAAGGCCCGCACCCGGAGTCGCTGTTCCCGCCGCCGGTGTCGGATCACATGCCGAATACCGAGCTGTGCGATTGGGGCGACCCGCACAAGCTCGTCCGCGTGAGCGCTCAGATCAACTCGCCCACGACGTTCCTCTCGCTGATCGGCATCGGGCACATCACGCTCGAGGCGACGTCCGTCTCCGAGACGGCGGTGCTCGACGTGGCGTTGGTGATCGACACGTCGGAGTCGATGTCGAACCAGACGGACATCTACTCCTACACCCACGCGAACGTGGGCTGGGATCTGCCGGTGGGCGGCGGGCTGCCGACTTCGGCGCGATCCGAGTGTGTGACGACGCAGGAGGAGATTGATACCGGGGTTCTACAGCCGAACGATCGCGAGCGGTGGGCTGGCTGCTGTAACGACCCGGGCACGGGGAATGTGGGCGATGGCTCGCTCCAGGCTAACGGCGTCGTGGTGCCGAACGGCCTCATCTGGCACGATACCAACGGCAACAGCATGTACGATGGCCCGGGCGAAAATGGCCTGGCGAGCTCGGCGCGGCAAAGCACCAGCCTCACCAACCCGGATGGCTTCAACTTCACGACGCTGGTCTGCGAGCCGTTCAAGGACGTGAAAGACGCGGCGCGCATGTTCATCAAGCGCCTGGACTTCGTGCGCGGCGACCGCGTGGTGCTGGTGACGTTCGACCGCCAGGGCGTCGCTTACGCGCCGGTTGGCCCTGGTGGCGAGCGTATGCGCCCGCTGCTGCGCAGCGAAGCCGCGGCGGTCGATACCCTGAACACCAGGATCGGCGTGCAGATCAACCCGACCGGCATCTGGGACACGTGCCAGCGCCAGAACGTTGCTTTCGCCAACTGGAACGCCTGGCTGGATGGCGAGCTGCCCGAACAGCCGGAGATCCGGCCCAACGCCTACGAAACCATCGCGGCGTGTGGCAACACCAACGTCGGCGGCGGCATCCTGGCGGCCAACAACGCGCTGACCGATCCGATTGACGTCCGGCGCGAGGCGGTGTGGGTCATGATCGTGCTGAGCGATGGCGCGGCCAATGTCACCAACGCCGTCCCCGACGTCAGCGACGAGACGCAGTACGGCTATTGGGGCTACTGCCCGTGGTGGACTTTCTGCTATCTGGATGAAGACCACGTCAACCACTGGGATGAATGTACCGAGAACAACCCGAGCCAGACCGAGCGCGCGTTGCCGATCTGCAACGACAACGACCCCGACACGCGGCATTTCTGCATCGATTGGGACACCGGCCTGCCGGACCCGACCGACCCGCAGTGCGAGACGCGCTACGACGCCGACGACTACGCGCGCGACATGGCGGACTTCGCCGGTCTGGTCGAGGTGTCGCCGGGCGGCAGGCCGGGCAACTTCATCGCCATGTTCGCGATCGCGTTCGGCCAGGGCGTGATCAACGAGCCGACCGGGGCGCCCTTGCTGCGCTACATCGCCGATGCGGGCGACAACGGCTTCATCGACAACAACCTGGAGCAAGACTGGCGCGACAACCGCCAGTTCGACGGTGGCGATTACACGCGCTATGGCGATCCTGACGTGTGTGAGGGCGAAGCGCCAAACACGCAGTGCGGCCAGTACTACTATGCGGTGAACCTCGCCGATCTGATCCAGGTTTTTGAAGATATCGCCGGGCGCTTGTTCACACGGCTGGCGCGGTAGGTTGAGTATGAAAGACGCTGAAAGGCGTGCAAAGGGGGTCTCGATGAGCCCATCAGAAGAACAGAATGTCACTCGACAACGCAGCCGGCGCGGCCAGACGCTGGCCGAGTTCGCGCTGACCCTGCCGATCCTGCTGCTGTTGTTGTTTGGCGTCATTGAGTTCGCTCGCATCTTCCAGGCGTGGATCACGCTGCAGAACGCGGCGCGCTCCGCCGCACGCTACGCAGTCACCGGCCAGTGGGACGTAGACGCGGTGGCGCAGGCGATCGGGTACGTGCGCCCGACTGGGATCAGCTTCGAACAGTATCAGGAGACGGTGCTGGACGAGCTGGTGCCCTGCACCACGGGCAACGACGAAGCGTTCACGCGCCATTGGGGCTTCGACTGCGAGCCGGGCAATGACGACCACCAGGGCTTGCGCGTTGACATGGCGCGCCTGCCGGGGATTGTCGAGCGCGGCCGCATCGGCGCGGCAGGGTTGTCCTTGAAGCCCGGCACGCGCATCGCGGGCCTGCACTCCGCGGGCGGCGGCGAGCTTAACACCGAGACCGTCGGCGACGGCGAGGCCGGCTGGTTCCATGTCTGGGTGTGCAGCTCGCGCCGGCCCCTGATCAATGAGGATATTGGGAACCGCTACCGCCCCAGCCAGGATCGCAGCAATCGCCACTGTGGCCTGATGGAAGGGCCGGGCATCCCGGACCACCCGGCGGAAGATTTCCTCGGCCCAAACCAGTACGACGCGGGCGGCCCAGGTGATGCAGTCGAGATCATCGTCTTCTTCAACCACCCGCTGATCACCCCGCTGGGGCTGGTCGATCACATTCAGCTTCAGGCCCGGCGCGTCATGATCAACGAGTCGTTCCGCTCGACGCGCGTGGTGAACCTGCCGCCGCAGCTCGCGCTGCCGACCTTCACCCCGTCGAATACGCCGCTGCCCAGCAACACGCCGCTGCCCTCCGAGACGCCTACGCCGACGTACACGCCCACCCATACCTTCACGCCGCCGCCGACCGAGACGAACACGCCGACACCCACGCCGGACTGCGCGCTGGTGACGCTCCAGAGCGCGCGTCTGGTCGATAATGCCCTGCAGATCAGCGTGCGCAACGACAACCCGTTTGGCCCGCTGTTCATCACCAAGGCCAGTATCGAGTGGGTCAAGCATCCGAACTTCACGCAGATGTACGCCAGCGACGCGCGTATCGTCGGGCGCAGCCCGTTCTGGACCGGCGTCTCGCTCACTCCGCCGACGGTGATCCAACAGGGCGACACGGGCTGGAGCGATGACGCCCCGAATTACTTCCTGCGCCTGTTCGATGCGGGCGCCGTCACGACCTTCCAGATGCGGTTCCAAAATGGGCCGGCCCGGCTCGACAGTGTGTACACGCTGGGGCAGTTCAACGGCAGCACGCTCACCCTGGCGCGCACCTGGGGTGGTCACGATTTCGAAGGCACGGGACTGCCCCCCTGTGTGATCGAGCTGACGGGTTACCCGACGCCGACTCCCTACACACACACGCCGACCTTCACTCCGACCCCGGTGTGCACCAACTTCGAGTACGAGTTCGTCGGCTTCGAGAACAACGCCGTGGTGCATTACACAATCCGGAATACGGACATCGCGACCGGCTACCTGACCGGCTTCACAATCAACTGGAACACGTACAACCGGGCCGTATCGACGATCTGGCTGAACATGGTGTCGGTGGGAGGGACGAATGCGTTCGATCCGCGCGCAGTGATTGTGTGGTATGGCCACATCGACAACTCACCGGCGGTGGTCAATTCCGGCGATCCTGGCTGGTTGGTGGACGCCGTGATCGAGCCGGGGCAGTCGGTCGATGTCTGGCTGGACTTCGAGGGCACCGCAGGCCGCCTGGACACCGATCGCGGTTTCTTCCAGTCGGACTTCAATGGCACGGGGTTCGAGCTGAACTTCATCTGCTATGGTGAGGCCCAGCCGGTCAACACGCCGGTGAATACCCTGCCGCCGACCAACACGCACACGCCGACGATCACGCTGACGCCCAGTAAGACGAACACGCCCGGGCCGACCCTTACACCGAGCAACACCTTCACGCCCCGGCCGACGAACACGCCCCGGCCGACGGACACGCCCGTACCGGGCACACCGCGCCCAACGGACGACTTCGGCGGCGAGGGCGATGGCTAGGGCCGGGCCATCTGGTCCCAACATCTGAGCAAAAAGCCCCGGTGGTCATAGCCGGGGCTTCGTTTTGTGGGGAATCGTGCCGGTATCAGCGCGCCTGGCGCATGCTCTCCAGGGCGGTGAGGCGCTGCCGGGCGGCTTCCAGCTTGGCGCCAATCGATTCGATGGTGTCGTTCATCGACATTTCCAGGTACGGGAAGGCCAGCCACACGTTCATCAGGCCGAACAGCGCCCCGGTGATCACGCGGTAGGGGGGCAGCGTCTCGCGTACGGGCCAGAACTCGAACGGCGGGTAGCTGAACAACTGGCTGAACCCGTCCAGGCCCAACGGCATCAGGCCGAGGATCAGGTAGAGCCACAGCGGCGCGGGCCGCAGCCAGTGACGCACGCGCGTGAACAACAGCCCGGCCAGGAGCATCATGCCGTAGATGGCGATGTCGCGCTCGCACAGGGCCGCTTTGTAGCCCATCTGTTCATTGCCTTTGAACGCGCGGGAGGTGAGCTGAAGATCCGACGTCCACATGCTGAGATCGATCCCGGCGAAGGCAGGCTCGCTGGCGGCGTAGGACTCGAACGAGCCCAGGTCCGACCCGGCCATTTCGCGCGGGTAGAAGGTCTGCTCCCCGAAGAAGAACACCGACCGGAAAGCGAACTGGTGGCACAGCGGGCCGTAAATCTTGTAGACGATGTCGGCGGCGCCTTCGTAACCGGCCTTCATCAGGACGGGTGCGGTCAGCGAGAGGCTCGTATACACCAACAGGAACCCCAGGACGATCACCAGCCAGTTGCGCGAAAGCCGGAGCACCCACTGGTTGTTGCGGATGATCCGGCGCAGGTCTTCTTCGCTGTGCTGCTGTGCTTTGCTCATGCAGAATGCTGTCCTTTGAGGCAGGCGAGTTCAGTTGGTCGGGCGGCTGTCCAGCGCGTTGAGCAACTGCGCGCCGTCCACCAGGCCGGAAAAGCGCTGCACGATGATCCCGTCCGGATCGAGCAGCAGGCTGGTCGGGTATCCCTGGATGGCGCTGCGGTAGAGCTTGCTGTTGATAGTCCCCGTCTCATCGAGCACGATCGGGAAGGTGAGGCCCAGCTCGTCGGCGAACGTCCGGACCGTGTCCGGCTCTTCCTGGTTGTTCACGGCCAGGACAACGAATCCCTCGGACTCGTGCAGGTTGTAGATCGTCTCGAAATCGGGCATTTCTTCGCGGCAGGGCCCGCACCACGTCGCCCAGATGTTCATCACCACCACCTGCCCCTTGAAGTCGGCGAGCCGCACCGGCTGGCCGCCGGCG
>Ga0123332_1003950_pt1 | contig 13263 bp, 4 predicted proteins | sample BioC12SIPDNA_4_FD_89958 | JGI IMG/M metagenome (GOLD analysis project Ga0123332, IMG submission 89958) | Anaerobic biogas reactor microbial communites from Washington, USA - Biogas_R2_A C12 SIP DNA | ecosystem: Engineered > Bioreactor > Anaerobic > Unclassified | place: Washington, USA...
GGTTGGTTCGGGTGGCGAGGGGTTGCGCGGGGTCGCGGAGGGGTTCCGCCGGGCATGCCGGGCATTGACGGCGGGGCGTAACCTTCGGGCGGCATGCCCATTCCCATCATCGGATCGTTCGGGTTTGCCATGCCGCCGGGAGATCCCGGTTGGAGCAGGTCGGCGGCTGGGCCGGTTTCCGATGACCAGGCCAGCGGGATGTAGGTGCTGATCCAGTCCCAGAACGATTCGTCGGCGGTTTCGTCAACGCGGGTCCAGATGGACCAGAGCACCGGCAGGTCCGGTCCGCTCAGGTTGCCCGAATTGGCGAAGGCGAGGAGGTTTTCCAGCGGGTACGGCTGGCCGGTCACGGCCAGTCGCAGGGCGAGGGCGTCGCCGATGGTGGCCTTGGCGGCCTCAGCGGAGGCGAAGACGAAGTGCTGGGCCCGCGAGTTGAAGGTGCCGGCGAGGATCTCAGCGAGAGTGGTCCATTCCGGCATGGCGGGTTTGTAGCGGCTGAGGGTTTGTCCTGCCTGTTCGAGGAACCCTTCGGCGTAGATGCCGGAGAAGCGGCAGAGCAGTTGTGGAGGGAGCTGGCCCTGGGCGATGGCTTGAACGATGGTTCCCTTTTCGTCCGCGGCGAACAACTCGCCGATGAGTTTGGAGCTGACCAGGCCGCCTCGGCGCACGAGGATGCGGGCCATGAGCATTTTGTGCTGGGCATCGGGCGTATCGGGCGCGGCCTGTCCGGGGCGCTGGCGAGCGCCGGGCGGCATGGGCATGCCGGGCGGCATACCGGGCTGGCCGTGCGGTCCAGCGGGCGTTGCGGTGGGTTCGGCTGTTTCGGTGGGCGAGAAGGCGATCAGTTGGCGGATCAGCCACAGGTTCATCGGAGGGGTCTGGTACCAGCTGCACTGCCACTCCTGACCGGGCTGAATGCCGACGAAGTAGGCCTGCTCGAGGGCGCGGGCGAGGTAGTTGTAGAAGTGCGGTTCCTTGATGCACTGCTCGTAGAGCTGCCGGCCGTAGGGGGAATCGACCTGGACGAGCAGGGAGGCGATGCGGGATTGATTGGCGCTGCCGCCGCCGGGCTGGAGCTGTTCGAGATTGCGGACCATCTCATCGCGGTCGGACCGGCGGAGGAAATCCGGTCGCAGGGCCGTCTGCGATTCGAAGAGCCGCTGTTCGATGAAGGTGTGCTCGACGCTCTGTCCGCGGTTGTCGGAGGAGACGAGCAGGATGGTGGTGTCGTGGACTTCCCACGGCTGGGGCGGTTCGACGTTGGCAGGCTCGGTGCAATGATAGGCTTCGACGTAGAGGCCGTTTTCGCGGGCCCACCGGCCCAGAGCGTCCCACCGGCCGTTCTGTGTGACCGTCTCATCGTACTTCTGGAGGTACTGATCGACGTTCTGTGCGACCTGCAGCGCCTCGGGCGACGGTGGAGGCGGGGGTTGGATTGAGAGCGCAGGTTTCGGCGAGGTGGTTCTTCGCGGCGGGTTGGCTGCGGTCTGTCGCGGAGGTTGGCCGGGCGGTCGTCCGGCGCCCCGCGGCGGGGCGGCGTTCGGGGTTGGTGTGGCCGGAGTGTCGGAACCGCCGCGTCCGAAGAGCACGACGACTGCCACGATCACCAGGACCACCAGAACGATCAGCAGGAGAATGAGTTTTTTCGGTGAGTTCCCTGCGGAAGGACGGCTGGGGGCTCTTGCCATGATCTTGTCCTCTGCGTGTCGGGGTATAACGGGATTAATGAATGCATAACGCTAGTGGTAGCAGGTGCATAGCGTTAACGCATTATGATACACGAAAGGGGTGGACTTTCCAAACTATCTCTGTTGGGGTGCGGCATTGGGTTAGGCTCGATTGCGTGTGGATTTCGGGCGTTCGGCATTCTATTAATACGCCGCGGGTCAATCCAGGGGTTTTGACGGTACGGGGTTGACAGGTTAGCTGGGTTATTGGACAATAGTTGTTGGACAGACTAGATCAAGTTGTCTACGGAGGGTTGTCATGGCCGATTTTGACGTCGGAAGGGGCAAGATCGAACAGGTTCGGGAGGCGATTATCGAGCGGATCGCCGCGGATCGCCTGCGGGAAGGGGCGCGGATACCTGGGGAATGCGAGTTGAGTGAGGTGCTGGGAGTTTCGCGGAACACGGTTCGGGAGGCGATCGGGGGGTTGGTGCAGGAGGGATTGCTGCGGCGTCGGCGTGGTTCGGGGACCTATCTGGTCGGCGGATCGGGGCGTACGGGCGGGTCGGCCGGCGGGCGCGACGCGTTTCGGGTGGGATTTGTCGTCTTTAAGAGCGTGGGGTTGGCCCCTACGCCGTACGTTTTGCACGTGATGCATGGGCTGGCTGAGCCGAGCGAGTCGATGCCGCGGATGGAAATCACGCTATTGGGGTCGGAGCCGGTATTCGCGGAGGCGGGCGGGCTGCACTTTATGGACAGCGCGCGGCACCGGCGGGTGGATGGTTTTTTGTTTTCGGTGGTCGAGCACGTGGCGCCCGGACAGTTGGCGGAGTTGCGGGAGATGGGCTATCCGGTGGTGTTCCTGAGTGCGGACTATCCGGAAGGGGACTATCCGAGCGTGCGGGTCGATCTGGCGGACGGGTATGCGAAGGTGACGCAGCGGCTGTTGTTTTCGGGGCGGCGGCGGATCGGGGTGGTGGCGGGGCGGCGCGAGGGCCGGAGCGCAGCGGCGTGTCTGGGCGGTTACGTGACGGCGCACAGCCGGATCGGGGCGGCGTGCGACCTGTCGTTGGTTCGGTATACGGAAGGGGTGGAGGCGGCGATCGTATCGGCGGCGGATGGATTGGTCGATGCCGGGGCTGATGCGGTGCTGTGCTATGACGATGAGGCGGCGGTCAAATTGGTCCGTCACGTTCAGGCCCGAGGCGTTCGCGTTCCGGAGGATGTGGCGGTGGTGGGTGCGAACGATACGGTGGGGGAGTTGGCGGACGTGCCGGCTTTGACGACGCTTCGGTTACCGCTTGGGCAGATGGGGCGGGCGTGCCGCGACCTGTTCGCGCGGCACGGTCGCGGCGAGGCCATTGGAGGCGGGTCGATTGTCTTTGAGCCGCAGTTGATCATTCGCCAGAGTGCATTGGGCGACAGCGGGGTATAGAAAAAGGTCAGGAAAAGCTGGGCGCGGTGCATGACGGCTGTATGATGTTGGCGGTTTGCCCGGCTGCGGCGTCGGGCCAGAGGTGCAGGACGTTCAGTCGGCCTTTGCCTGAGGCTGGCGAGGGACGGGAGCGGTTGAATGGGACGCGATCAGGACAGGATCGTATCGGGCAAAGCTCAGCCGGCGCGGCTGCGATGCGAGTATCTGGCGGATCCTCTGGGGATCGACGTGGTCCAGCCACGGTTGAGTTGGGTGGTGGAGTCGGAGGAACGCGGGCAGCATCAGACGGCGTACCAGGTGGTGGTGGCGTCGACGGCTGAGTTGCTGGCGGGGGATTGCGGCGATTTGTGGGACAGCGGCAGGGTGGAGTCGGATCGGACGATCCACGTGGAGTACGCGGGCAAGGCGTTGGCGTCGCGGATGCGGTGTTTTTGGAAGGTGCGGGTGTGGGACAAGGACGGCGGGGAGTCGGCGTGGAGCGAGCCGGCGCGGTGGTCGATGGGGCTGTTGGCATCGTCGGACTGGCAGGCCCAGTGGATTGCGTGCGGCGAGCCGTTTTCGCCGAAGGTGCGGCATGGATATCTCAGCGGGACCGCCTCGTCGGCGGACACGCCGAAATGGGTGGTGGTCGATTTGGGCGGCGAGCGGTCGATTGACGCGGTGCGGCTTTGTCCGGCGCGGCCGCATGATCGGTCAAGCAGGTCGGCGTACCTTTTTCCGGTTCGGTACAGGATCGAGGTGGGGCGTAGATCGGATTTTTCAGATGCGGTAGTGGTCGTCGACGAGACGCGGGCGGACGTGGGCGATCCGGGCGAGGAAGGGCCGATCCATTGCTTTGAGCCGATGTCGATCCGGTACGTGCGGCTGACGGTGACGAGGCTGGCCGGTGGCGACGGTGAGGGTTTTGCGTTCGCCTTGTCGGAGATGGAGGTCTTGTCGAGTCTGGAGGGTTGGCCGCAGAAGGATGGGTCGGTGGTGCGGCAGAACGTGGGAAAGCTGGCGTGTACGGTCTGGGCGGCGGATTCGGTGGAGGAGGACGGCTGGTCGAGGGAGTATCTGGTGGACGGCTGCGGAGCGCAGACGGAACCCGGGTGCGGATGGCCGGCGGATCAGCCGGCGACGATGGTTCGGAGGGAGTTTGAGGTTCGCGGGCCGATTCGGCGGGCTGAGGTGTCGGTGACGGGGTTGGGGGTTTATGAACTGCGGATCAACGGGCGGCGGGTGGGCGATCACCTGTTGGCTCCGGAGTGGACATGCTACCGGAAGCGTATTCAGCACCAGACGTACGATGTGACGGAGCTGCTTCGCGAGGGGCCCAACGCGGTCGGCGGGCAGTTGAGCGGCGGATGGTGGACGGGGCCGTTGTGGTGCATGGACAATTCCATGGTCGCTGCCCGGTGCTGTCTGCTGATGCGGCTTGATATTGAACTGGCGGATGGGTCGAAGCAGACGGTGGTGAGCGATGGTTTGTGGCAAGCGAGCGTTGAGGGTCCGATCCGGCGGGCTGGGATCTACTTCGGCGAGACGTACGACGCGACGAGGGAGATGGCGGGTTGGGATGAGGCGGGTTTCGGCGCGGCTGGGTGGACGCCGGTGCTGGTGCTGCCGCATCCGCACGGGGTGGAGCAGGCGAGGCTGGCGGCTCAGCCGAACGAGCCGATCCGGGTGTCGCGGGAACTGCGGCCGGTGTCGGTGAGCGAGCCGAAGCCGGGAACGTACGTGTTCGACATGGGCCAGAACATGGTCGGCTGGTGCCGGTTGAGGGCGGACGCGCCGGTCGGGACGAAGATCACGGTGCGGCACGCGGAGGTGCTGGATGAGGAGGGGATGCTGTATACGGCGAACCTGCGCGGTGCGGCGCAGGTCAACGAGTACACGTGGGGCGGCGGCGAGGCGGAACTGGAGCCGCATTTCACGTATCACGGTTTTCGGTACGTGGAGGTGACGGGTTTGCCGTATCGACCGGGCTTGGAGGCGATCACGGGACGGGTTTTTCATTCGGCGGCGCCGGAGGCTGGGGCGTTTGCCTGTTCGAACGAGCTGGTCAACCAGATCATGCATTGCGTGGAGTGGGTACAACGAGGCAACCTGCATGGGGTTCCCACCGACTGTCCTCAGCGGACGGAGCGGGAGGGCTGGACGGGCGACATTCAGGCGTTCTCACAGACCGCGGTGTTCAACATGGACATGGCGGGTTTTTTCACCAAGTGGGTGCGCGACATTCGCGACTCGCAGTCGGATGCCGGGCACTTTCCGGACGCGGCGCCGCATCCGAGCGATCCGAACCGGCGGATGCGCGGCGCGCCGGGGTGGGGCGACGCGGGGACGATCGTTCCGTGGCGGATGTATCAGAACTACGCGGACGTGCGGGTGCTGGAGGAGCATTACGAGTCGGCCAAAGGGTGGATTGAGTTGATCTGGTCCAACAATCCTGGGCTGCTGTGGCTGAAGGATCGCGGCGACGGCGATTACGGCGATTGGCTCAACGGGGACTCGCTTCCGCTTCCGGGCTATCCTCGCGGGATCAGTGCGGCGCCGAAGGAGGTGTTCGGCACGGCGTTTTTCGCCCATTCGGCCGAGATTGTCGGCAAGATGGCGGCGGTTTTGGGACGGATGGAAGACGCGTGGCGGTACGGCCGGTTGTTTGAGGGCATCCGGGCGGCATTCCAGCGCGCGTACGTCGGACGGGACGGGCGGATCGAGGGCGATACCCAGGCGGGTTACGCCTTGGCGTTGCACTTTGGTTTGCTGGATGAGGCGATGGCGTCCAGGGCGGTGGATCATCTGGTGGAGGCAATCGGCCGGTATCGCAGCCACGTGTCCACCGGCATGCAGGCGACGCACCGGATGATGCTCGAGCTTTCGCGGCACGGCCGGCACGACGAGGCGTGGCGGCTGATCAATCTTCACAGCGTGCCGTCGTGGGGCTACATGATTGAGCAGGGAGCGACGACGATCTGGGAGCGGTGGGACGCGTACGTTGAGGGGCAGGGGCCCTGGGGCGGGTTTCAGCATCCGGACATGAACTCGTTTAATCACTGGGCGATGGGATCGGTGGGCGAATGGGTGTGGCGCGAGTTGGCGGGGATCCATCCGGATGAGAACGAGCCGGGATACAAGCATATCGTTCTACGGCCGCGGCCGTGCGGCGATCTGAGGTGGGTCAAGGCGCGGTACGAATCGATTCGCGGGCCGATTGGTGTGGAGTGGAGAATCGGCGATGGGAGATTCACTTTGGACATTGAAGTTCCCGCCAATACCACCGCGACGGTCTGGGTTCCGGCGGGACAGGACAATACGGTAGAGGCGGAGGGCGCAGCGTTCATCCGCAAGGAAGGGGATTTCGCGGTGTTTGCCGTCGGATCGGGTCAATATCATTTCCAGGCGGGACGATAGGGATTCTCCAATGACAAGGAGTGCGACGATGTGGCCGACCCGGTTGCGGTGCGAGTATTTGATCGATCCGGTTGGCATCGATGCCGTCACGCCGCGTCTGAGTTGGGTTCTCCAATCCGAAGAGCGGGGGCAGAGGCAGACGGCCTGGCAGGTGCTGGTCGGCTCACGTCCCGACGTTCTGTCCGAGGACCGGGGTGATTTATGGGACAGCGGCAAGGTGGATTCCGATCGGACGAGTCATGTGGAATACGCCGGCGGGCCACTCGTTTCGCGAATGCGGTGTTTCTGGAAGGTTCGGGTGTGGGACAAGGTCGGTCGGCCGTCCCGGTGGAGCGACGTTGCCCAATGGTCGATGGGCCTGCTTGCCCGCGGTGACTGGGAAGCCCAGTGGATCGCGTACGACGATCCGGCGCCGCCACCGCCGATGGACCGGCATTACGGTTATTTGTCCCGGCTCGGCAAATCGGCTGATGAAGGCAAATGGGTGCAGATCGATCTGGGTGAAGACCATACCATCGACACCGTGCATCTCTATCCGGCGCGACCCATCGCCCAGGCTCTCGGTTTTCCGGTTTATGGCTGGCAGCCCAGTTCGCCGGGGTTCCTGTTTCCGATACGGTTCAGAATCGAGGCGGCCCGCAATGCTGATTTCTCCGATGGCGAACTCGTCGTCGATCGGACCCTTGTCGATGTGCCCAATCCCGGCCTGGACGCCCAGATTCATCGATTTGCGCCGATTGCGGCCCGTTTTGTACGGTTGACGGTTACCCGGATGGTCGATCGTGTCGGCGGGAATTTCGGATTTGCCCTGGCGGAGATGGAGGTATATGCCGGTTCGCGGAACGTGGCGAAAGACGCCGCTGTAACCGCGTTCGATTCCGTGGAGACGGGAGGCTGGTCGAAGGCTTATCTGGTCGATGGTCGGAGGGGGGATGGGGAAGGGATAGACGAACTTTTTGAATGGCCGGCGACGATGGTCCGCAAGGAGTTTGCCATCCGAGGACCAGTGAAGCGGGCCGCGGTGTCCGTGACCGGCCTTGGGCTGTACGAGTTGCGCATCAACGGGCGAAAGGTCGGCGATCATATTCTTGCTCCGGAGTGGACCCGCTACCAGAACCGCATACAATACCAGACCTACAACGTTACCGATTTGTTGCACGAAGGGCTTAACGCCGTCGGCGCTCAGATGAACGGCGGCTGGTGGACGGGGCCGATTACCGTTGAAACGGTTCTGAAGGATCCCCGGTTCTGCCTCCTGATGCGCTTGGATATCGAGGTGGCGGACGGCTCCACTCAAACCATTGTGACGGATCAGTCCTGGCAGGCGACCAACGACGGTCCGATTCGTCGGGCCGGGATATACTTCGGTGAGACGTACGACGGGACCAAAGAAATGCTCGGCTGGGATGAACCCGGTTTTGTCGCCGCTGGATGGTCGCCGGTGAGAGTTCTGCCGCACGCCGACCAATCCGAAAGGGCAGGTCTTGTGGGCCAATGCAACGAACCGATTCGCGTGGTCAGGGAACTTCGGCCGGTGCAGATAACCGAGCCCATGCCGGGCGTGTATGTTTTTGACCTCGGCCAGAACATGGCCGGTTGGTGCCGGTTGAAGGCCGATGCTCCACGAGGGGCGAGAATCACCGTTCGGCATGCCGAGGTTCTCAACGAGGACGGGACGCTTTGCACCGCCAACCTTCGCGGCGCCGCCCAGGTTAATGAATATATCTGGCCCGGCGGCCAGAGAGAATTGGAGCCGCACTTCACCTATCATGGTTTTCGGTATGTGGAAGTTACGGGTTTGACCGCACCGCCGGATGAAGACACCCTCCTCGGCCGGGTGTTTCATTCTTCCGCTCGCGATTCCGGTGAGTTTTCCTGCTCCAACGAATTGATCAACAGGATCATGCATTGCGTGCAGTGGGTTCAGCGGGCCAACATGCCCAGCGTGCCCACCGATTGCCCGCAGCGGACCGAACGCATGGGTTTCACGGGGGATATCCTCGCCTTTTCACAAACCGCCATCTACAACATGGACATGGCCGGGTTCTTCACCAAGTGGATACCCGATCTTCGCGATTCTCAGCTTGAGGACGGTCGGTTTCCCAATCTTGCCCCTCATCCGGCCGACATGGAATGGCTGCGCTGGACCAATGTCGAGTTCGTGCCTGCCTGGAGCGACGCCGGGGTGGTGATCCCGTGGCGGGTATATCTCAACTACGGCGATCGGCGGATCCTCGAAGAGCAGTATGAGGCCGCCCGAAGGTGGGTTGAGTTTGTTCGCAGCCGGAATCCGGATCATCTCTGGCGGAACGACCGCGGCGGCGACTATGGGGACTGGCTTCACGGCGATATGACGAACCTGGAGGATTATCCGCGTGGGGTCAGCGCCATGCCCCTGGAGGCGTTCGCCACGGCCTTTTATGCCGATTCGGCCCGGACCCTGGCCAGAATGGCCGGCGTCCTGGATCGAAAAGACGAGGCTGTCGGATATACCCGGCTCTTCGAGGACATCAAGGTTGCGTTCTGTCGGCGATACGTCGATGCCGACGGCCGCATTGAGGGTGATACTCAGGGAGGCTATGCGCTGGCGCTGCAACTTGACCTGATCGACGAGTCGCTGCGACCCAAGGCGACAGAACACTTGGTGGAGGCGATTCGGCAATACAAAGACCACCTGTCTACGGGGTTTCTGACAACTCATCTGGCGATGCTCGTGCTGTCTCGCTATGGTCGCCACAGCGAAGCCTATCGACTCATCAACCTTCGCACGGTTCCATCCTGGGGATATATGGTCGAACGGGGTGCGACGACGATCTGGGAACGGTGGGACGGGTACGTCGCCGAACGCGGATTTCAGAGCCCGAACATGAACTCATTCAGCCATTGGGCGTTTGGTTCGGTGGGCGAATGGGTGTGGCGGGAGTTGGCGGGGATCAATCCGGATGAGAGTTGCCCGGGCTACCAGCACTTCGTTATCCGGCCGCGGCCGTGCGGGGACCTGCGGTGGGTCAAGGCGCGGTACGATTCGATCCGCGGGCCGATTGTCTGCGAGTGGAGGATCGTGGATGGTCGGTTCGAATTGGAGGTCGAGGTGCCCGCCAACACGACGGCCACGGTGCACGTGCCGGCGACCAGGCCGGAGGCGGTAACGGAAGGGGCAGGGCCTGCGGCGAAGGCGGAGGGGGTACGGTTCATTGGCATCGATGGTTCTGCGGCGGTGTTCGGCGTCGAATCGGGGCGCTACCGCTTCCAGTCCGAGAGGCACGGAGAGTGCGCATGACCGAGAGTGGGACCATTCGGCCGATCCGATTGCGGTGCGAGTACTTGAGGGACCCGCTGGGGCTCGATGTGGTCGCGCCGCGGCTGAGCTGGGTGTTGGAGTCGGGCCAGCGAGGGCAGAAGCAGACGGCGTACCGGGTTCTGGTGGCCTCGGCGGCGGAGTTGCTGGCGAAGGATGACGGGGACCTGTGGGACAGCGGCAGGGTCGAGTCCGATCGGACGATCCAGGTGGAGTATGCGGGAAAGTCGCTGGTTTCGCGGATGCGTTGCTGTTGGAAGGTGCGGGTGTGGGACCGGAACGGGCGGGCGTCGGCGTGGAGTGAACCGGCCTGCTGGTCAATGGGGCTGTTGGCACCGTCGGACTGGCAGGCACAGTGGATCGGGTATCGCGACCCGGCATCGCCTCCGGTCGAGCGTTCCGAGCCGTGGTTGCGAAAGGCGGTTATCATTGCGGCCCGGGCCCGGCAGGCGACGGCCTATGTATGTTCGATCGGGTACCACGAGTTGTACGTCAACGGCCACAGGATCGGGGACGCGATGTTCAGTCCGGCGGTGAGCCAGTTGGACCGACGAGCCCTTTACGTCACTTATGATATCACAGAGTATATGGTTGAGGGCCGCAACGTCATCGGTTTGTGGTTGGGCAACGGCTGGTTTCGCCACGCGCAGCCGGGATTGTCCAACCAACCGCCTTCCGTAATGGCGCAGATCGAGTGGCTGCGGCCCGACGGGGCATTGGAGCGGATCGTGACGGACCAGACGTGGAAGGCTCATCCAAGCCCCTGGAGTGTGACGGGTCTACTCGCTGAATCGTATGATGCGACGCGGGAGGTCGAGGGTTGGTGCGGTGCGGGGTTTGACGACGGCTCGTGGCGGGCGGCGACGATGGTTTCCGCTCCGCCGGTCATCATTTCCGCCCAGAAGGTGCAGCCCAACCGCGTGGCCGATTCAATTCATCCGGTGGCGATCAGTGAACCGTCGCCCGGCGTGTACGAAATCGACATGGGCCGAAACTACGTTGGGCATTTTGAGTTGCGTATCCGGGCGGCCCGTGGCGATCGCATCGAGATGGAGATGAACGAGGTCGAGCTGGGGTCCGGCCGCAAGCAGGGCTTCGGCCAACACGACGTGTACATCGCCAAGGGTGTCGATGGCGAGACGTTCCGTCATCGTTTCGACTACCGTGCCTTTCGATATGTGACGGTGCGCGGACTGCGACGGCCGCCCGTCCTGGACGACGCCCGCGGGTTTCTGATTCACGCCGACCTGGGCCATACGGCGACGTTCGAGTGCTCCAACGCATTGTTCAACCGGATTCAGAGAACAGTGGATTGGACATATCGCTGCGTGAGCATGGGTGGGAACATCGTGGACTGTCCGCATCGCGAACGACTCGGTTACGGGGCGGAAGGCCAAACCACCATGTTGACGGCTATGACCCATTCGGATGCGGCCGCCATGTTCACCCATTGGCTGGAGGTGTGGCGAGATATTCAGGACCCGGTCCGCGGTATGCTTCCGCATACGGCGCCAGGGAACCGTGACGAAGGCAGCCCGGGTTGGGGAGGGATCTGTGTTACCCTTCCCTGGCAACTCTACCTGCGCTATGGCGACCGGCGGATTCTGGAGCAGTCATATCCTTCGATTCGCAAATGGATTGATTTTCTCGATTCGAAATCTGAGGGCGATCTGCTTCGGCATTACGGTGACGAGAGCTTGGGCTTCTACGCCGACTGGGTTGCGCCGGGCCGGCAGATAGGCGGTCGCTGGACCAACGCCGTGCCCAAGGAATGCGATTTGTTCTTCAACAACTGCTACTTCATCCACAATATTGCGATTGCGGGCGAGATTGCTCGAGTGCTGGGCAAAGAAGAGGATGCCCGAAGGTATGACGAGGAAGCCCGAAAGAAGCGGCGTGCGGTCCATGCGGCCTATTACGATGTCCTGCGGGAGGTATACGTCAATGGCGAACAGGCTTATCAGGCCATATCGCTGTGGGCTGGCGTGATACCCGACGGGCAGCGAGCGCAACTGTCCAATCTGCTCGCCTTGTTGATCGTCGAGGGCCAGAAAGGACACCTGAACACCGGCGTGCTGGGCACGTTCTTTCTGCTTGAATGCCTGCTTCAAGAGAACCGCAATGACTTGATCTTCCAGATGGTGAATCAACGGACCTTTCCGGGTTGGGGCTGGCTGCTCGATCAAGGGGCGACCACCATCGGCGAGCAGTGGGGCGGCTTGGCTTCGCAGATTCACTCGTCATTTCTGTCGATCAACTCGTGGTTCATCGAAGGGATCGGCGGCATTCGGATGGACCCGGATGGGCCGGGCTACGAGCGGATTACCATTCGACCCGCCGTCGTGGGCGATCTGACCTGGGCCAACACAAGCTACGATTCGATTCGCGGGCCGATCGTCAGCAGGTGGACGATTGCAGATGGCCGGTTCGAGTTGGAGGTCGAGGTACCCGCCAACACGACGGCGACGGTGCACGTGCCGGCTTGTGGGGTGGAGGCGGTAAGGGAGGGCGGGCGGCCCGCTGCGACGGCGGAAGGCGTGGCGTCCGCCCGGCTGGAAGGCGACCGGGCGGTGTTTGAGATCGGGTCCGGGCGCTATCATTTTGAGACGGAATTACAGGGAGCTGCCAATGGGTGATGGTGTGGGAATCCGACCGGTGCGACTGACGTGCGAGTACCGCGAAAATCCTGTGGGGATCGACGTGGTCCAGCCGCGGTTGAGTTGGGTGGTGGAGTCGGACGAGCGCGGGCAGCGTCAGACGGCGTACCGGGTGTTGGTGGCTTCCACTGCCGAGTTGCTGGCCACTGATCGGAGTGATCTGTGGGATTCGGGGCGGGTTGCCTCGAGCGAGACGATCCAGATCGCGTACGGTGGCGGCGGGCTTGAGCCGGGTCGGACGTGCTGGTGGAAGGTTCGCGTGTGGGACGGTGGTGGACGGGCATCTTTGTGGAGCGAACCCGCGTCGTGGACGATGGGGCTTTTTCTCGATGGATTGGCGGAGGGCGCCCGGTGGATCGGAGCGGTTCCGGATCGGGCGGCGATGGCGGACAATCCCGATCGGCTGGAATGTCCGCCGGAGTCGTGGCGGCAGTGGAAGGCGGGGCTGGCGGAGTCGGGCGAGCAGCCCGAGCCGCTTCCGCTGTTGCGGCGGGAGTTTGACGTTTTCAAGACCGTCAAGCGGGCCACGGTTGCGGTCTGCGGTCTGGGGCACTATGAGTTGCGGCTGAACGGGCGGAAGGTTGGCGAGGACGTTCTGGACCCCGGATGGACCGACTATCGAAAGACGTGTCTGTATTCCAGCTATGACGTTACGGGGCTGATCGGCAGCGGTCGGAACTGTCTGGGCGTGATGCTGGGCAATGGGATGTTCCATGAGCGGGGTTGGCGGTATTTCAAGTTTGTGGGTTCATTCGGATCGCCGCAGATGATCCTGAGACTGAAGGTCGATTTCACTGACGGAACGAGTCA